>Ga0114129_10000061_pt1 | contig 96663 bp, 83 predicted proteins | sample RhiMetdeltSRZDD1_FD_80071 | JGI IMG/M metagenome (GOLD analysis project Ga0114129, IMG submission 80071) | Populus rhizosphere microbial communities from Tennessee, USA - Rhizosphere MetaG P. deltoides SRZDD1 (version 2) (version 2) | ecosystem: Host-associated > Plants > Roots > Rhizosphere >... | reverse complement strand
TCGGGTGCCGGGCGGACTCGTGGTACGCCTGCGCCACGGCGGCCGCCTCGGTCTCGACCGCGAGCACCTTCTCGTTGAACCGGAACAGGAACTCGCGGATGTGCGAGTGGACGTCGGTGATGACCGCCTCGCCGGAACCGACCGGTCCATAGTGGACGCGGAACGGCCGGCTGCGACCGGACGGCGCCCTGGTCGGCAGCGTCGGCTCGGGCCGGCTGCTCAGGAAGTCCTGCACGGCGCGGCTGACGGTCACCGGAACCGGCCGCGTCGCGCCGCGGTGCCAGACCCCGTTCCTGGCGACGCGGCGGGGGTCGTAGGAGATGACGCTGTCCGCGATGACGACGTCACCGATCTCCACGGTACGGTTGATGCCGCCCGCGGTGCCGACGAGTGCGACGTACCGCGGCCGTGCCAGCGTGCAGAGCTCGTTGAACGCCAGCGCCGCCGAGGATTGGCCGCGGTCGGTTGTCTGCATGGCAGCGATCCGGATGGTGCGGTCGCCGTGCACCAGCGCGGCCTCGTGGATGCGCTGGCCGGCTGCCATCTCGGTCTTGCGGTAGCCCGCGGTGGCCCGCAGCGCTTCGACGATCGCATAGGTCTCCTCGCGCAGCACGGTGAGCACGCCCACGTCGACGGTGCTGCGGATGCGGCTGCTGCCATCGGCGTCGATCATTCTGATGTCCTTCCCGCCGGGCCTAGTTATTGTCAAAATGACATTAACTGGCCATGCAGAACGATAGGAGGCTCGCAGCCTGACGTCAATCTGACACATAGCGCGGTCCATTCGAGGACTTCGACCGATTCGGTGGAGGGCGCGCCAGGTCGTCCGATGCGTACCGTCCGGACCGGAACGTGATCATCCATGGTCGTCGTGCCACGCCTCGATAGGTTCGCGCATCCGGTTCTCCACAGTGGACCCGCCGGCCTCGGGTAGCAGTCGGACAGCCTGGCGAATACCTCATGCCGGCGGGAGCGCCGCTCCGCCGGTCACCCCGCCGGCCGGGACCCGGACCGGGACCGATCGGGGACCCGCGTGCTCTGCGGATGACCGGACGGGTGCCGTTCGGGTGAGACCGGCCGGCAGGCTCGCTGCCATGCGTACCGTGGTCGATGCCATCGCGGACAACCGGGCCAACACCGGCACGCTGACCGTGCTCGGATCCGGTGCCGAGCCGGCGGAGGTGGCGTCCTGGGTCGAGGTGTCCGGGCGGGCGTTGCGGATGGCCGCCGTGCTCTCCCGGGCGGGCCTCGGGCCGGGCAGCCGGGTGGGCCTGCTCGGCACGACGAGCCTCCCGCTGGCCGCGGCCGTCCAGGCGATCTGGTTCACCGGCGGGTCGGTCACCGTCCTGCCGCCCGGTCACGGCGCAGACGCCCGGGTCGACCACCTGCTCGCCATCGTGCGCGACGCCGGGCTGGACGCCGTGCTCGTCGACGGCACCGGCGGCGCGGCCGGCGACGCCCTGTCGGCGGCGACGAGAGTGCTGACGCTCGAATCGGTGACCGAGCGGGCGGCTACCGTCGCACCCGCAGTACCGCACCGGCCGGACCCGGCAGACCTCGCCGTGTTGCAGTACACCAGCGGATCGACCCGCGCGCCGCGGGGCGTACCGGTCTCGCACGGGCACCTCGCCGCCAACCTCGACGCGATGATGGCCCGGCTCGAGCACCACTCCTGGCATCCGGGGCGGTGGCTCAGCTGGTTGCCGCTATACCACGACATGGGGCTGGTCGCGTTCTTCACGCTGCCGGTGAGCTGCGGATGCTCGCTCGTGCTGCAGCCGCCCGGGCACTTCGCGCGGCAGCCGTCGAGCTGGCTGGAGGCGATGTCGCGGTACCAGGTCACCATCTCGGGCGCGCCCAACTTCGCGTACGCGTTGATGACCCGGCTGCTGGCGGGCGGGCCGCGCGCCGACCTCGACCTGACCTCGGTGCGCTTCCTGGTCACCGGCGGGGAACCGGTGGACGCGTCGATGATGACCAGGTTCGCGGCCGCGGCCGCCCGGTCCGGCCTCGACCCGTCGGCGCTGATGCCGGCGTACGGCCTCGCGGAGGCGACGCTCGCGGCCACCCTGACCCGGGCGCACGCGGGCCTGTCGGTGGACCGGATCGACCCGGTCGCGCTGGAGGCCGACGGCCTGGCCACCCCGGCCCGGGCCGGTGCCGTGGCCCGTGAGCTGGTCCGGGTCGGCCCCGCGGTGGGCAGCACCGCGATCCGCGTGGTGGACCGCGGCAGCGGCGATCCCGTGCCGGACCGAACGGTCGGCCACATCGAGCTGCGCGGGGCATCGGTCGTCGGCCACCACTGGGGTGACCCGCGCCCGGCACCGGGTACCTGGCTGCGGACCGGTGACCTCGGCTACCTCACCGGCGACGGCGAGCTGGTCGTCTGCGGGCGGGAGAAGGACATCCTCTTCGCCGCCGGGCGCAACGTCTACCCGCAGGACGTCGAGGCGGTGGCCGAGGAGGTGCCGGGGGTACGCGCCGGCGGAGCCGCCGCCTTCGGGCTGCCCGGCGGCGACGGCGACCGGCTCGTCGTCGCGGTCGAGTCGCGCAGCCGGGACACCACGACCGTGCGGCAGGGCGTCGCCGCGGTGGTGCTGGCCGAGGTCGGCCTCGCCCCCAAGGACGTCGTCGTCGTCCCGTACGGCCACCTGCCGAAGACCTCGTCCGGCAAGCTCCGGCGGACCGAGACGCGCCGCCGCTACCTGTCCGGAGAACTAGCCATGGAGGCCCGATGACAACCATCGACGATCAGACGCAGGCCAGCGCGGAGGTCGCCCGGCGCGAGGCCGACCGCCTCGAGCTGGCCACGATCGTGGAACGCGATCCGGAGACGCTGACCGACACCGCCCGGCTCGCCGACGACCTCGGCCTGGACAGCCTGGCGATGATGAGCCTGCTGGCCTGGCTGGAGACCCGCGGCGTGACGCTCGCGACCCGAAGCCGGCCGGCGACCGTGGCGGACGTCCTGGCCCTGTTCGACACGGCGAGCTTCCGGGGACTGTCCGTCAGGTTCACCGACACCGCGGCGCGGCCGGCGCGGCCGACCGACTTCTCGCTCGTCCGCCCGACCGGCTCGGAGCTGGCTCCGACGCTGAGCAACAACGAGATCCGGCTGACCCCGGTGGAGCCCGACGACCTCCGGTTCCTCTACGCGCTCTCGATCCACCCGGAGACCTGCTTCCGCTGGCGGTACCGCGGCGCACCGCCGCCGATCGAGCGCTTCGCGAGTGACCTGTGGTCGCAGGTCCTGGTGCAGTTCGTGGCCCGGCGTACCGACGACGGGGAACCGGTCGGCCACGTCGTGGCGTACGGCGCCGACATGGGCCAGCGGTACGCGTACATCGGTGCCGTGTTCCGGGCCGAGTACCACGGCAGCGGCCTGGCGGCACAGGTCGTGGCGATGTTCGTGCGCTACATGTTCCACGCCTTCCCGATGCGCAAGCTCTACGTGGAGATCCCCGGGTTCAACTGGCCGCAGATGCGCAGTGGCGAGGGCAAGATCTTCCAGGTCGAGGGGATCATGCGGGACCACGAGTTCTTCGGTGGCCGGTACTGGGACCGCTACCTCTGCGCGATCTATCCCGATGCCGTCGGCGGTGACCCGACGCCGTAGCTGTCCGGGCGCGTCCCGCGGGCGTACGATCCACTTTGATGTCCGTAGATAGCGATGACTGTTGTTTTCGCATTCTCGGCCCCGTCCAGGTGGTGACGTCCCGCGGGCCGCTGGCGTTCGCCCGCCGGCAACACCTGGACCTGCTGGCGTTGCTGCTCATGCACGCCGAGCGCGTGTTGACCGTCGACCAGATCATCGACGCGATGTGGGGCGAGTCGGTGCCGCGTACGGCCAGCACGCAGATCAAGAACATGGTCTCGGCGCTGCGCGCGACGCTGGTCGACGGCGCCCGGGCGCTGGCCGTGGTCGACCGCCAGCCGGCCGGGTACCGGCTGCGGATCATCCAGGGCCAGCTCGACCTCGCCCGGTTCACCGCGCTGCTCGGGCAGGCCCGCGGCGCTACCCACCCCAGGCCGGATCCCGACGCCGTGGTGCGGGCGCTGCGCCGGGCGCTGCGGCTGTGGCGGGGGACCCGGGCCCTGGCCGGGGTGCGGGCCGCCTTCGCCGACGCGGCCCGGGTCCACCTGGAGGAGCAGCGCGCGTCGGCGCTGGAGGCGCTCTTCAACGCCGAGCTGGACCGGGGCAACCACGCGGGGATCGTCGCCGAGCTCACCGACGCGGCGGCCGAGCACCCGGGGCGGGAACGCCTGGTGGCCCAGCTGATGATCGCGCTGTACCGCAGCGGCCGGCCGACCGACGCGCTCGGCGTGTACCGGCGGGCGCGGCAGACCCTGGCCGACGAGTATGCCCTCGAACCGGGCGCCCCGCTGCGCGACCTGGAACGGCTGATCCTGCTGGGCGACGAGTCGCTGGACAGCCCGGTCGCGCGCAGCACCGCCCCGATCGAACCGGACGTCCCGGTCGACCCGCCGTTGCCGAAGCCGGCCCAGCTGCCGCCGGACGTCCGCGGCTTCGCCGGCCGGACCGTCGAACTGGCCCGGCTGGACGCGCTGGTGTCGGACCTGGAGCACCAGCCCTCGACGGTGGTGATCTCGGCGCTGATGGGTACCGCCGGCATCGGCAAGACGGCCCTGGCGGTGCACTGGGCGCACCGGGTCGCCGGCCGGTTCCCGGACGGCCAGCTCTACGTGAACCTGCGCGGGTTCGACCAGAGTGGCGGGTCGATGACCGCGGGGGAGGCAGTGCGCGGCTTCCTGGACGCCCTCGGCATCCCGGCCGCACGCATCCCGGCCGGCCTGGACGCCCAGGCGGCGCTCTACCGCAGCCTGGTCGCCGGGCGCCGGATGCTGGTCGTGCTGGACAACGCCGAGAGCACCGAACAGGTCCGCCCGCTGCTGCCGGGCAAGCCCGGCTGCCTGGTCCTGGTCACCAGCCGCAACCGGCTCGCCGGACTGGTCAGCGGCGCGGGAGCGGAACCGGTCACGCTGGACCTGCTCACCGCGGACGAGGCACGGGACCTGCTGGTCGCGCGGCTGGGTACCGCCCGTACCACGGCCGAGCGGCAGGCGACCGACGACATCGTGCGGTCCTGCGCCCGGCTGCCGCTGGCCCTGGCCATGGTCGCGGCACGGGCCGCGATACACCCGTCGTTCCCGCTCGCCATGCTCTCGGCGGAGCTGCGCGACGCCCGCGGCGGACTGGACGTGTTCTCCGGCCACGACCCGGGCGGCGACGTGCGGACCGTGTTCTCCTGGTCGTACCGCCGGCTCGGTGCGGACGCGGCCCGGCTCTTCCGGCTGCTCGGCCTGCATCCCGGGCCGGACGTCTCGGCCGCAGCGGCGGCCAGCCTCGCCGGTTGCCCGCCCGCGCACGTCCACCCGCTGCTCACCGAGCTGACCAGCGCCCACCTCATCGCCGAGCACAGCCCCGGCCGGTTCGCGTTCCACGACCTGCTCCGGGCGTACGCGGTCGAGCTGGGCGGTACCGCCGACACCGAGGCGGAGCAGCGGGCAGCGGTCCGCCGGATGATCGACCACTACCTGCACACCGCGGACACCGCGGCCTCGCGCCTGTACCCGCACCGGTACCAGATCGACCTGCTGCCCGCCGATCCGTCGGTGACGAGCGAGGCGATCGCGGACCATCCCCGGGCGTCGGCCTGGTTCACGGCCGAGCACCCGGTGCTCATCGCGATCGTCAAACGCGCGGCAGCGGCCGACCTCGGTACGCACGCGTGGCAGCTCGCCTCGACCATCACCCCGTTCCTGAACCGGCGCGGACTCTGGCACGACTGGGCCGACATCCAGCAGACCGCGCAGGCCGTCGCCGAGCGGCTGGGCGACCCGGTCGGGCAGGCGCACGCCCACAGCGGACTCGGGCTGGCCTGTACCGCGCTGCGCGACTACGACCGGGCGCGTACCCAGCTACGGCGGGCCCTCGACCTCTTCGGCGAGCTCGACGACGCCATCGGCCAGGCGTACGCGTACCACCGGATGAGCTCGGTCGATGCCGGCCAGGGGCAGATCCGGGAGGCGCTGGGCCAGGTGGAGCGGGCGCTCGACCTCTACCGCGCGGCGGGCCACCGCGCGGGACAGGCGCAGGTCCTGAACACCATCGGGTGGTACCACGCGCAGCTCGGCCAGAGCCGCGACGCCCTCGCGTACTGCGAGGAGGCGGTGGCCCTGCACCGCGAGCTCGGCGACGCCCAGGGCGCCGCGCACACGCTGGACAGTCTGGGCTACGCGCACCACCTGCTCGGCGACCACCGGCGGGCCGCCGGGTACTACCGGCAGTCCGCGCAGATGCTGCGGGAGTTCGGCGACCACTACTACGAGGCGATCGCGCTCACCCATCTCGGCGACGCGCACGGCGCGGCCGGCGAGGTGGAGCTCGCCCGCGAGGCATGGCGGGAGGCGCTGCGGATCCTGCACGCGCTACGCCACCCGGACGCCGAACAGGTCGAGGCGAAGGTACGCGCGCTGGGGTCGTCCCGGCTGGTCGCGAGGGTGACCCCGGCGGCGGCGCTGGCCCCGCTCGACCGCTCCGACGCGACCCGGCACCCGTCGCCCACGGCCGTGTGACGCCTGGGTGACCCGCCGGGTGCCGTCTGAATGAAACGGCGGCTCATCGTGATGCCACATCTCCCCCTCGTGGAGAGGAGCCACGATGAAACGTACAACGGCCGTCCGGCACAGACGACGGTCCACGTCCCGGGCGTTACGGCGTTCGGGTGTCCTCGCCGCGGCCATGCTCACCGGCGTGGCCGTCGGGGCGGAACCCGCCGCCGCGGCGCCACCGGGAAAGAACCTCGGCCCGCTGATCGACGGCTATCAACCATACGTCGGCCAGTCGTCGTGCAACTCGACGGAACAACCCGGGGTGGTGTCGTTCCGCAGCATGGTGCTGGCCGCGTACCCGGGTACCGGTGACTCCGGCATCCTGCGCGGCTGCAGCGTCGGCGGTCAGAGCGAACACAAGGAAGGGCGTGCCTGGGACTGGCGGGTCTCCGCGTTCACCCAGCACGCCACCGCCGACGACCTGCTCAACTGGTTGCTCGCGACCGACAAGTACGGCAACCGGCACGCGCTGCTGCGCCGCTTCGGCATCATGTACATCATCTGGGACCGGCAGATCTTCCGGGCCTACAACCCCGACGCCGGCTGGCAGCCGTACTCCTGCTCGGGGGTGACCGACTGCCACCAGGACCACGTGCACTTCAGCTTCGGCTGGCCCGGCGCGTTGCAGCAGACGAGCTGGTGGGCCGGTGGCTCGTTCGGTAAGCAGACGGTGGGTTTCTACCAGCCGAGCAACGGCACCTGGCATCTCAGGAACACCCACAGCAGCGGTCCGTCGGACCTCGCCTTCGCCTTCGGCGCCACCGGGGCCCGGCCGATCACCGGGGACTGGAACGCCGACGGCAAGACCACCATCGGCTACTACCAGCCGTCCAACGCGACGTTCAACCTCCGCAACACCAACAACGCCGGGCCGGCGGACCACTCGTTCGCGTTCGGCCCGCCGGGCATGGTGCCGCTCGCCGGGGACTGGAACAACGACGGCAAGACCACCGTCGGCTTCTACCGCCCGTCGGACGGATCGTTCCACCTGCGGGACACGCTGAACGCCGGCCCGTCCGACCACAGCTTCCGGTTCGGGCCGCCCGGCATGATCCCGGTCACCGGCGACTGGAACAACGACGGCAAGACGACCGTGGGCTACTACAACCCGAACGACGGGACGTGGCACCTCAACGACCAGAACGACAGCAGCGCCGCCGAGGCCAACTTCCGGTTCGGCCCGCCCGGCATGCGGCCGGTCACCGGGGACTGGAACGCCGACGGCAAGACCACCATCGGCTACTACCGGCCGTCCGACGGCACGTACGTGCTCCGCAACGCGCTCAGCGACGGCCCCGCCGACCACGTCTTCAACTTCGGGCCGGCCTCGATGGCACCGGTGGCCGGCGACTGGGACAAGGCCTGACCGGGCCGGAGGAGGAACATGTCCACAACGCGCATGCTGGCCGCGCTCGCCGCGACCGGCACGATGACCACCGCGGCCCTGGTGGCCGACGCGGCGGCGACGCCCGCGTACGCGGCACCGCGCCCGGACGAGGACGTCGTACCGCTGGCCTGCACGTCGATTCCGTCCACAGCGGACCCGGCCGTGCTCGAGACGGTGTACCGGGTCGGCCGCGGGCTGAAGGTGACGGAGCGGGTGATGCTCGCCGGCTTCGAGGCCGGCTGGGTCGAGTCGCACATGAACAACCTGCCCTGTGGCGACCGGGACTCGCTCGGGGTCTTCCAGCAGCGTCCCTCGCAGGGCTGGGGTACCCCCGAACAGATCATGAACGTCTCGTACGCGGCCAACGCCTTCTTCACCCGCGCCATCCCCATCGCGGCGAACAACCCGGGCATGACCGCGGGGCAGATCGCCCAGGCGGTGCAACGGTCCGCCTTCCCGGACCGGTACGACCAGGCGCAGGGTACCGCGCTGGCGCTGATCGACCAGGCCAAGGATCTGGTGACCGGCAAGGTGACGGTGGGCTTCTACCAGGCGTCCACCGGCACCTGGCAGATGAAGAACACCCACTCCGGTGGGGCCGCCGACATCTCCTTCCAGTACGGTCCGGCCAACGCGCGGCCGCTGTCCGGGGACTGGAACAACGACGGCAAGACGACGGTGGGGTACTACGTGCCGGCGACCGGTACGTTCAACCTGCGCAACGCGAACGGGGCCGGTCCGTCCGACCACTCCTTCCGGTTCGGGCCGCCCGGCATGGTGCCCCTCGCCGGTGACTGGGACGCGGACGGCAAGACGACGGTCGGCTACTACAACCCGGGTACGGCAACCTTCCACCTGCGGAACACGCTCAGCGAGGGGCCGGCCGACCACGTCGTGCAGTTCGGTCCGGCCGGCAGCGGCATCGTGCCGGTCGTCGGCGACTGGAACAACGACGGCAAGACCACGGTGGGCTACTACAACCGGTCCACCGGTACGTGGAACATCAAGGACACCCACGCCTCGGGTGGCCCGGCCGATCACTCGTTCGTCTGGCGGGGCGACGGCCTGACCCCGATCACCGGGGACTGGAACGCCGACGGCAAGACGACGGTCGGGTTCTACCGGCCCTCGGACGCCGTCTACCTGCTACGGGACAGCCTCAGCGGCGGCCCGGCCGACCACGCGTTCTCCTTCGGACCGGCCAACCGCACTCCGATCACCGGCGACTGGAACAACGACTGAGTCACCGCCGGCTGCGGCGCCCGGGCGCCGCAGCCGGCGGTCCGGGTCAGCCGCCCCAGGGATCTTCGCGGCCGTCGAGCAGGGGCTGGCCGGGATCCCACCTGGTGCCGTCGCGGTCGTCGCGGCGCTTTCGGGCGATGGCCGAGAGCGCTTCCAGGACCACCCGGTTGGCCAGCGCGGCGGTGATGCCGGCGTGGTCGTACGGCGGGCTGACCTCGACCACGTCGATGCCGGCCACCGGCAGTTCCAGGCAGACCCGGCGGACCGCGTCGAGGAGCTGCCGGGCGGAGAGACCGCCGGGTTCGGGCGTACCGGTGCCCGGCGCGTGACCGGGGTCGCAGACGTCGATGTCGACGGAGAGGAAGACACCGTCGCACCCGTCCGTCGCGATCGCGAACGCCTCCGTCAGGCAGCCGGTCAGGCCGCGGGCGACGATCTCGGTCATCTCGTACGACCGCATGTTCCGTCCGGCCATCCAGCGCAGCGTCTCCGGGCCGGGCCAGTAGCCGCGCAGCCCGATCTGCAGGAAACGGTCGCCCCGCAGCGCACCGGACTCGATCAGGCGGCGCATCGGAGCCCCGTGACCCCACAGCGAGCCGAACTCGACGTCGCCGGTGTCCGCGTGGGCGTCGAAGTGGACCATCGACACCCGGGCGTGGCCGAGCACGTCGGCCACGCCCGAGGCGTCGGCGTAGGTGACCGCGTGGTCGCCACCGAGGACGAGCGGGACGGCACCGGTCGCCGCGATCGTGGCGACCGCGGCCCGCAGGTCGGTCAGCGACCGCACCGCGTCACCCGAGAACATCTCGACGTCTCCCGCGTCGTAGACTCTCAGCTCCCGCAGTCCGTCGGTACGCAGGGCGAGGCTGGGGCGGGAACCGTTCTGGCCGAGGTAGTCCGTGGTGCGGATGGCGTTCGGGCCGAACCGGGCGCCCGGGCGGTTCGTGGTGCCGCCGTCGAACGGGGCGCCGAGGATCACCACGTCAGCGTCCACATAGGTCTGTGGATCGGTATGGTCGCAGCGGGCCACGCCGAGGAACGTGACGTCCGGGCCGTACTGGGTGCCGTAGCGCGCCATGGCGTCCGATCCTAGCGATCACGCCGCGAGGTCTAGCCGGGCTCGGGCGGTGCGGACTGGCGCTCGGCCCACCGGCTCGTGAGCTCGGGCAGCGCGTCCAGGACGAAGATGTAGAAGTCCCGCATGCCGGCGAGCCGGGCGCCGGCCGGGGTGTCCGGGCCGCCCGCGGCGAGCACACCCTGCTCGGTGACGTCCACGATGGTCTTGAGCAGCGTCATCTTGCTGATCGTGACCTCGTACCACGAGTCGTCCACCAGCCGGTACCGGTCGCGCCGGGAGCCGGGGACGGGTTCCCGGACCACCATGTTGATCTGCATCAGGTAGCGCACCGCACCGGAGATCGCGGCCGGGCTGACGGCCAGCCGTTCGCCCAACTCGGCCGCGGTGAGCGCCTGCTCGTCGGCGCTCATCATCGCGAACACGACCCGGCCGGCCATCCGCGGGAACCCCCAGTCGGCGAGCAGCCGCGCCATCTGCTCGACGTAGGCCCGCATGGCCGGCTCGTCGCGCCGCGGTCGTGTCGCCATCCGTCGGCCCTCCCGTCCGGTTTCCGTCTCGCCCGTCACACAGTCTTCACGAGTTTGTGAACCGAGTGTAGCGTCTGAAGCATGGAGAATGCGATCTCTGTAGCGGGCCTGCACAAGAGCTTCGGCGCGACCCGCGCGCTCGACGGGCTCGACCTGACCGTCGCGCAGGGCGAGGTGCACGGCTTCCTCGGTCCCAACGGCTCGGGCAAGACCACCACCATCCGGGTCCTGCTCGGCCTGCTCCGCGCCGACGCCGGTACGGTCCGGCTGCTCGGCGGCGACCCGTGGGGCGATGCCGTCGCCCTGCACCGGCGCCTGGCCTACGTACCGGGCGATGTCACGCTGTGGCCGGGCGTCACCGGCGGCGAGGTGATCGACCTGATGGGCCGGCTGCGCGGCGGGCTCAACCGGCAGCGGCGAGACCAGCTGCTGGAACGGTTCGACCTCGACCCGCGGAAGAAGGCCCGCACCTACTCCAAGGGCAACCGGCAGAAAGTGGCCCTGGTCGCCGGGCTGGCCTCGGACGCCGAACTGCTGCTGCTCGACGAGCCCACCTCCGGCCTCGACCCGCTCATGGAGTCGGTGTTCCAGCAGTGCGTCCAGGAACTGCGCACGGAGGGGCGCACGATCCTGCTCTCCAGCCACATCCTCGCCGAGGTCGAGGCGCTGTGCGATCGGGTGAGCATCATCCGCCTCGGCCGTACCGTGGAGACCGGCACCCTGGGCGACCTGCGGCACCTGACCCGGACCTCGATCTCGGTCGAGACCACCCAGCCGATCACCGGTATCGACGGCCTCCCCGGCGTCCACGATGTGGTGCTGAACCGCACCCACGCCCGGTTCGATGTCGACACCCAGCACCTCGACCAGGTGGTACGGCACCTGTCCGGTCTCGGCGTGCGCAGCCTCACCAGCACACCGCCGACGCTGGAGGAGATGTTCCTCCGGCATTACGGCGACGAGGCCGGGCGGGAGGCAGCGGCATGACCACCGCCGGTACCGGCGCGCTGCTGCGCTTCATGCTGCGCCGGGAGCGGCGCGGGCTGCCCTGGTGGGTGGTCGGCGCCGGGTTCCTGGTGTTCTACCAGTCCCTGGGCAGCCAGAGCATCTACGGTACGCCGGAGAGGCTCGCCCGGTTCCGGGAGACGATCGGAGGCAACGCCGCGATGGTCGCCTTCAGCGGGCCGCCGCAACTGCTGGAGACGATCGGTGGGGAGGTCGTCTTCGAGATCTTCGCCTACCTGTCGGTGGTCGTCGCGCTCATGAACATGTTCCTGGTCGGCCGGCACACCCGCTCGGACGAGGAGACCGGGCGGGCCGAGCTGATCCGGTCCGCGGCGGTCGGCCGGCACGCCCCGCTCGCCGCCGCCCTCGCCCTCGCCGGGTTGGCCAACCTCCTGGTGGCGCTGGTCGTCTTCGTCGCCGCCGCGGGCACCGGCCTGCCGGTGGGCGGCTCGATGCTCCTCGGCGCCGCCACCGCCGCCGTCGGCGTGGCGTTCGCCGCCCTCACCGCGGTGGCCGTGCAGGTCTTCGAGAACCCGCGAGCCGTGTACGGCACGGTCGGCATCGCCATCGGCACCGCCTTCATGCTGCGTGCCGCGGGCGACGCCGGGGACGGCACGCTGTCCTGGCTGTCGCCGATCGGTTGGGGGCAGCGCACGTTCCCGTACGCCGGCGACCGGTGGTGGCCGCTGCTGCTGCCACTCGCTGCCGCCGCGTTGCTCGTCGCGGTGGCCGTCGCCCTGCTCGACCGGCGCGACTTCGGCGCCGGCCTGCTCCGGACCCGACCGGGCCGGGCCAGCGCCTCCCCGGCCCTGGCCTCGCCGCTGGCCCTGGCCTGGCGGCTGCAACGGGGTTCGCTCATCGGTTGGGCCGCCGGGCTCGTGCTTTTCGGTCTCGCGCTCGGCTCGTTCGGCGAGAGCGTCGAGCAGTACATCACCGACAACCCGGAGGTCGCGAACTTCTTCCCGGGCGGGGCCGCCGACATCGTCAACTCGTACCTGGCCCTGTGCGTCGTGTTCGGCGCGCTGATCGCGGCGGCGTACGGCGTCGCCGCTACGCTGCGGGCGCGCGGCGAGGAGACCTCCGGGCGGGCCGAGCCGGTGCTGGCGACGCCGACCAGCCGGGCCGGCTGGCTCGGCAGCCACCTCAGCGTCGCGCTGGCCGGCAGCGCGCTGGTACTCGCGGTGGGTGGCTTCGGGGTGGGCCTGGCGTACGGCCTGGCCGTCTCCGACCCTGGCCAGATACCGCGCCTGACCGCGATCGCGCTGGCCTACATTCCCGCGGTGTGGCTGGTCGTCAGCATCGCCGCGCTCGCCTTCGGGTGGGTACCCCGGGCCGCCGCCGCGGTGGCCTGGGTGGCGGTCGGCTACTGTGCGGTGGTCGTGCTCTTCGCCGACTCCTTCGACCTGCCCGACTGGTTCGGCAAGGCCTCGCCGTTCGCGCACACTCCCGAAGCCCCGCTGGAGAGCGTCACGGCCGTGCCGTTGCTCGCCATCGCGGCCGTCGTCGTGGCCCTCCTCGCCGGCGGGTTCGCCGGCTTCCGGCGCCGCGACATCGGCTGACTCCGCCCTTCGGGGTCAGCCCCTGGTACACCGGGCGGCCAGTGTCACGGTGCAGTCGTCCTCGTCGGAGAGGGCCGCCGGGGTGGCGTGCGACGGGGCCGCGACCGAGAGGAGCAGTACCACGATGGCGGCCGCGATCCCGGCCGCGATCACCGTGAGCCGGTGCCGCGCGTGTCTGGTCATTGCCGCCTCCTCGTCACGTGGTCCACGGTAGGCGGGGGAGGTGACTCGACGATGACGCGGCGGATCGGGCAGGTGGTCGACGGCTAAGCGGTGACGGCCGGGCACCGGCGACGGTGCCCGGCCGTGCTGACGAAGTCCGCGAAGTGGGTCCATCTCACCGCGGCCGGTCCGATCGTGCTCATCCTGTCCCGGGGACGCATGGCGGCCTCCACGAAGCGACCAACACCGACAGGTCAGAATGGTGAAGTACCTGGATCTACTGCCGATGTAGCGGCGCGAGGAGCCGATCATGCGCGCGCGGATACTGGGCCCGCTGGAGGTCTGGGTGCACGACACCTGGGTACCGGTACGGGCCGCGAAGCAACGCGAGCTGCTCGCGCTCCTGGTGCTCCACGGCGGGCGCCTGCTGGATCGAGACTGGTTGATCGAGGTGCTCTGGCACGGCCGGGCGCCCGCGTCGGCGACCCAGCTCCTGACGCATTACGTCTGGCGGTTGCGCAGCCTGCTGCCCGCCGGCGCGGACCAGCTCCGTACGGCGCCCACCGGCTACCTGTTCGTGCCGGACGCGGTGGATCTCGACCACGAGTCCTTCGCCGCGTTGCACCGGGAGGGCCGGGACGCGGCCGACCGGGGCGACCACGACCTCGCCGTCGACCGGCTCGCCGCGGCGCTGCGGCTCTGGCGTGGCCCGGCACTGGCGGATGTCCGGTCGGGACCGCTGCTGGTCGCCGCGGCGCAGCGGCTCGACCTGACCCGGGTCGAGGCCCAGGAGGCGCTGGCCGCGTCGCAGCTCGCGGGCGGTCGGCCGGCGGAGGCGGTGGCCGGCCTGGAGGAGCTGACCGGCGCCGAGCCGTTCCGGGAACGGCCGTGGTCGCTGCTGATGTCCGCGCTCAACGGCGTCGGCCGGCGGCCCGACGCGCTCGCGGCGTACCAGCGACTCTGGCGGATCTGGACCGACCAGCTCGGCATCGAGCCCAGTCAGGACCTCCGCGACCTGCACCGGCGGCTGCTCGTCGACGCGCCCCCGCCCGGCGCCGACCACGCCACCGAACCGCGGGCCGTGGCCGCGCCGCCCCGACAGCTGCCCGCGCCGGTACGCCAGTTCGTCGGCCGGGCGGCCGAGCTGCACGAGCTGACCGGCCTCGTGGACGACCTGGTCGCGGGTCGCGGCACCGTTGTCATCTCGGCCATCGACGGTTCCGGCGGCATCGGCAAGACCGCCCTCGCGGTGTTCTGGGCGCACCAGATCGCGCCGCGGTTCCCGGACGGACAGCTCTACGTGAACCTGCGCGGCTTCGACCCGGCCGGACGGCCGGTGACGGCGGGCGAAGCGGTCCGTGGCTTCCTCGACGCGCTCGGCGTACCCGCCCAGCGGATCCCGCCGACCGTGGACGCCCAGACCGGGCTCTACCGCAGCCTGCTCGCCGGACGGCGGGTGCTGGTGGTGCTGGACAACGCGCGCGACGCCGAGCAGGTACGCCCGCTGCTTCCCGGCAGCGCCACCTGCCAGGTCGTGGTGACCAGCCGCAGCCGCCTGACCGGCCTCCTCGCCACCGAGGACGCGCACCTGCTCACCCTCGACCTGCTGACCGAGGAGGAGGCACACGAGCTGCTGGCCCGCCGGGCCGGCCGCACCCGCGTCGCGGCCGACGGACCGGCGGCCGGCGAGATCGTGGCCAGGTGCGTCCGCCTTCCGCTGGCGCTGGCCATCGTGGGTGCCCGGGTCTCCGCCCACCCGGAGCTGACCCTGGGCCAGGTGGCGGGGCAGCTGCGCCAGGCCCGCGGCGGCCTGGACCTCCTCGGCGGCGACGACGCGGCCACCGACCTGCGCGCGGTCTTCTCCTGGTCGTACGACACGCTCAGCCCGGACGCGGCTCGGCTGTTCCGCTTGCTGGGGCTGCATCCCGGGCCGGATCTGGCCGTGCCCGCCGCGGCCAGCCTCGCCGGTCTCTCGCCCGACGAGGTGGTGCCGCTCCTCGCCGAGCTGGCTCGGGGACACCTGATCGAGGAGCACACGCCGGGCCGGTTCGCGTCCCACGACCTGCTGCGCGCGTACGCCGCCGATCTGGTGTCCACTGTGGACGCCGACGGGGCGCGGCGCGCCGCCGTGCACCGCATGGTCGACCACTACCTGCACACGGCCCGCGCGGCCGACCGCCGGCTCAACCCGTACCGTGATCCGATCCCGGTCACCCCGGCCGACGCCGGCGTGGTCGTCGAAGCGGTCGGCGATGTACCGCAGGCCCTGGACTGGTTCACGGTCGAGCGCCGCGTGCTGATCGCCGTCATCGACCGCGCGGTCCAGGCGGGACTCGATGTCCACGCCAACCGGCTGGCCGCCGCGGTCGCCACCTTCCTGCACCGCCGGGGGCACTGGCACGACCAGGTGAGCACCCAGCAGACCGCGCTCGCCGCCGCCCAGCGGCTCGGTGACCGGTTCGAGATGGCCCGCGCGCACAACAGCCTCGCCCTCGCCTACAACCAGCTCGGCCAGTTCGCCGCCGCCGCCGCCGAGTTCCGCCGGGCGCTGCGGGTGGCCCGGGCCGCGGGCGACGAGGTCGGTCTGGGACACGCCCGGATCGGCCTCTCCGCGGTGGCCGAACGGCAGGGACGGCACGCCGATTCGCTCCGCGAGGCCAAGAACGCGCTCGTCCACTTCCGTAACACCGGCAACCATGCCGGCCAGGGCCGGATCCTCAACTCCATCGCCTGGGGCCACGCGCAGCTCGGGGAGTTCGACGAGGCGATGGAGTTCGGCTCGCGGGCTCTCGACATCCTCCGGGAGGCCGGCGACCGGCACGGCGAGGCCAACGCCTGGGACACCCTCGGCTTCGCGCACCACCACCGTGGCGACCACCGCCGGGCGGTCGAGTGCTACCGCCACGCACACGACCTGTCCCGGGACACCGGCGACCGGTACGGGCAGGGCGAGGCGTACCTGCACATCGGGAACACGTACGAGGTCGCGGGCGAACCGGAGGCGGCGCACGACGCGTGGCGCACCGCCCTGGCCATCTTCGAGGAGCTGCACCACGCCGACGCCGAGGTCGTCCGGGCCAAGCTCGCCACCGGCGCGACCGACCCGGCGCGGTCTACAGTGCTCCGGCGATGATCGTTTTCTGGACCTCCGAGGTGCCCTCGTAGATGCGCAGCGACCGGATCCCGCGGTACAACCGCTCCGTGACGCTGTCGCTGACCAACCCGGCGGCGCCGAAGATCTGCAGCGACGCGTCCACGATCTCCTGAGCGGCTTCGGTCGCGTACAGCTTCGCGATGCTCGAGTGCTTCGAGACGCGCCGGTTGCCGCGGTCGGACTCCCACGCGGCGCGGGCGACCAGGAGGGCCGCCGCGTTCAGCTTCACCTCGATCTCCGCGAACGTCGCCTTGACCGTCGGGAGGTCGAAGAGCCGGCCGTCGTAGATCGGCCGGTTCCGGGCCCGCGTCAACGCGGCGTCGGCCGCCCGGCGGGCGAACCCGAGCGCCGCCGCGCCCACGGTCATCCGGAACCGTTCGAGCAGGTCCATCGCCACCACGAAGCCGCCGCCGGGTCTGCCCAGCACGCTCTCCTCGGGCACGGGACAGTCCTCGAACGTCAGGTGGGCGAACGCCCGGGGCGCCATCAGGGAGATCCGTTCGCGTACCCCGACGCCAGGGGTCGTCGCGGGAACCAGGAACGCGGTCAGGCCCAGCGCGCCAGGTCCCTCCCCGGTGCGCGCCACCACGCAGGTCACGTCGGCGATGCTGCCGTTCGCGACCCAGGCCTTGTGTCCATTGAGGACATAGCCGGCCGCGGTCCGCTCGGCACGCAGCCCGAGCGCCGCGATGTCCGAGCCGGCGTTCTCCTCGGAGACAGCGAATGCGCCGACGAGGCTGCCGTCCGCCAGCCCGGGCAGGTACCGGCGCTGCTGGGTCTCGGTGCCGAAGCGCCGGATCGGTGTCGCGGACAGCGCCTGGATGGAGAAGGCGTAGTCGGCCAGGTCGTCCGCGTAGGCCAGCGCCTGGCGCAGCAGGCACAGCGAGCGCAGATCCCCGTCCGCCGCGGCTTGCCGGTCGGCCCCCGGAGCCAGGAAGGCCAGGAAGCCGTCCGCCGCGAGGGCCCGCAGGATGGCCAGCCCTTTTCCCTCCGCTCCGTCCGGGTGCGGCTGCTCGCAGAGCGCGGCGTTGGCCTGGCACCATGCGCCGATCCGCTGCGCCAGCGCGCGGTGCCGATGCTCGAAGAGAGGAAGTCCGAGGATCCCTTCATCGACGCGGCTCATCAGATCACCACATCGGCTTCCGCGCCGCTGTCCGTGAGGCTGTGCACCAGGTCGTACTCGGCGAAGTAGGCGAAGGCGGCGTACCCGCGCCAGATGCGCCGCCACTCGGTGCGGACCGACTCGCTGCCACAGGTCCGTCCCACGTCGTCGAGGTAGGTGACGATCGCGTCGACCGCCTGCCTGGCGTGACCGGTGGAGAAGTTGTCGATGGACAGGTGTACCTCCTCGTAGGAGGTGTCCAGACCGTGCGCGCGAAGCTTCTGCATCTCGTGCATGCGTTGCCGGCCCAGCCCGGACAGCTCGATGCCGAGGTTGAAGCCGAGGATCTCGTTGTAGAGCGTGTCGGGGAAGAACGAGATGCACATCTGGTGCAGCGCGTACCCGTAGGTGCTGTCCGGAAGGTCGGCCTGGTGCCTGAACTCCTCGTCGCGGATGTGCGGCAACCGGATCGACAGGTTGCTCAACACCTGGCGGATCAGCGCGATGTGGTTCTTCCGCACGTCGCCGAGCCCCATCTCGTCGGCGTAGACCGAGAACAGCAGCGCGTCGCTGCGCCGCTGGAAGCGGCCGAGGTTGCCGGTCCGGTACGCCCACACGCCGTCGACCAGCGCGGCCAGCGCGAGCAGCGTCTGGCCGAAGATGACCTCGTCGCGGTCGGGTATCTCGTCGAGCGGTCGGTACGGGCCGACGAGCTTGCCCCAGTAGATGCCGTCCACCCGGGCCAGCAACGCGTCGGCGCGGTAGTCGAAGTAGCTGGCGTCGCTGAACGTGCCGCTCGCGCCGTGGCTGAACATGAGCTCCGCGTCCGCGAGGGTACGCGCGGCACGCTCCCGGGCCTGCCCCAGCGTGTTGGGGAAATGCTCGATGTTCACCAGCCGGTAGAACAGCTCCCGGTCGTCGAGGGGGTACGGCTCGACGAACACCACGTCGTCCGGCTCGCGGTCGGCGATCGCGCCGGACCACCGGTCGGCCGCCTCGTCACCGACCCGGTTGACCGGGATCTCGGTCGCCGCCGGGCTGCCGGCGTGTACCGCCTCGATCCACCGCTTCAGGGTCGAGGCCTCGCGCTCGTCGAAGATGCCGAACATCGGCCCGCCGAACCTGATCGCGTCGAGCAACCGGCAGCCGCCGGTCGGCCGCGGCCGCAGATGCGGTGACCGGCGCAGCCGGGTCAGGAACGCGGCCAGGTCGAGGTCGGGGTCCGCGAAGATCTCCGTCAGCAGCCGGTCGCCGACCCGGACGGTGCCGTGCTGGCGTCCGGCGAACGGAGCGTGCCGCGCCACGATGGCGGCCACCTGCGCGTCCAGCGACAGCCCGCCGAGCCAGCCGGCGAGCTCGGTGAGCATGGCGACGTGCTCGTACTCCAGCTGGACCACGAGACGGACGGCCGCGTACAGGCGGAGCCGCTCGGCCCGGCCGCCGGCGGACCGACGGGTCAGCGCGAGGTAGCGGGCCAGCACGTCGCTGAGCGCGGACTCCTCCAGCGGCGGCCGGGTACCGGCCAGACGGTCGTCCACCCCCAGCGCGTGGAACGCGTAGTGGACGCCGACCACCTCGGGGAAGAAGCTGGCCGGCAGGCGGGACAACGCGACGTAGAAGGAGGCGTGCAGCGAGGTCAGCGGGCGGGCGTGTGCCTTGCGCAGGAAGTCGTCCGCGCCGATCTCCGGCAGGTACACCCCGACGTCCTCGAGAGCCCGCCGGCGCCGGTGGTACAGCGAGCGTTGGGTGTTGCCGGAACCCTTGAGCCGGACGTGCTGCCGGAACAGGTCGTTGACGATCACCGACGGCTGGGTGGCGGGCTGGGAGACCACGTCCAGCCAGCAGCCGCCCACCAGGCCGATCGGCGCCCGCTGGCGCAGCACGCTCTCGCGCAGCTCGGGCCCGAGCCGGGTGAGCGCCTCCGCCTGGTGCGCGATCTGCTCCCGGGCGGCGCCGACCTGCCCGGCGATGACCTCCGCATCCACCTCCGCCGGCGCGTCGCTCCGGTCCCCGAGGAACGCGTGGATCACCCTCCTGGCGGCCAGCAGGCTCGCCTCGGACTCCTGGTCCCGTACCAGGTGGTGGAAGATCGCGTCGGGGCCGCCGGCGAGGATCGCCGCCGCCTGCTCCTCCGCGCCCGGGCTGAACTCGAACGTGGTCAGCGGTGACGCGGTCATCAGATCCGGCAGCTCGAAGCCGTGCCGCGATCCCGCAGGTGCTGCGTCGACGTCCGTCACGGCTGCTCAGGGACCTTCCGGAGGAGGATGCCGATCCGCGATCCCGGGACGCTCGAGGCGAGCATGTAGTGCCGGTGGTCCGCCACCTGGCCGGCCGCGGCCCGGTCGACCAGGTTGATGACCGGATCCGCGGCGAAGCAGTGCCCGATCCGCGCGATGTTGTCGGTGTAGAGCTGGTCCCGCGAGAAGCCGGCCTGCATCTCCTTGAGGACCAGGATGGGCCGGAAGATGTTGGCGTGCATCAGCGCGGACACCTCGTCCAGCGTGATGCCCGCGGTCTTGAGCAGGCGCTCGTTGACGGTACCGGCAAGGTCGGGACTGATCTCGTTGGACCAGTCGAGCTGGTGGACGTTGTGCGCGCCCGCGCAGGACACCACCTCGAACGCGCCCTGGTCGGCCTGGACCAGGCAGCTCGCCGCGCCGTCGCTGAACAGGGCGAACCTCTCCATGCGCGCCGTCTCGTCCCGGACCCGGTCGGAGGTGATCGCGAGCACCCGCGTGTACCGGCCACCGGCCACCATCGCGTCCGCCACCTGGAGACCGGCGAGCAGGTTCGTGCAGTTGTTGAGGGTGACGCCGATGACGTCGGCGTCGTCGAGGCCCAGGCCCGACATGACGGTCCGGACGAGCCGCGCGTGGCCGCCGCTGTCGTCGGGGAAGGCCGTCGAGCACAGCACCAGAGCGTCGATGGACGTGGGGTCGTGCCCGGCGGCGCACAGCGTCGCCGACCCGCTCTCGATCGCCATCGACGCGATGTCCGTGCCGGTCCGGCGGATCTTCCCCCAGCCCCAGAAGTCCGGTCTGGGGAGGATGCGGAACTCCGCGATCCGCTCATCCAGGTTCGCGATCGCCGTGTGATCTTCCTCGATCTCGCCGAGCACGTACCGGGGCGCGGTCAGGTACACAGGGAAGGGGCTCGTCCCGTCGCCGCGCATGATGGCTCCTAGATCAGCTCAACGTGCTCGTCCGCGGATGCGGGCTCGCCCCACCCCGCATGCACGACGGCCCGCAGGACGTCGACGACGGCAGCCGGTCGATCCGCGAAGTAGAAGTGGCCGCCCGGCCGCCAGTGGTACTCGGGAGCGGTGGTGACCTCGGACCGCCAGGGCTCGAGCATGCCGTTGTCGACCCGCCAGTCTTCGCGACCGTTGACCAGGCTGAGTCGCACGGCGAGCGGAGCGGCCGGCTGGTAGCGGTACGCCGCGATCAGCCGGCAGTCCTCCCGCAGGTCGGGCAGGAGCATCTCCTGGAGCTCCTGATCCTCGACGATCTCCGGGGACATGCCCTCGAACGTCGCCATCGCCTCGGCGAATGCGCGGGTGTCGAGCCGCGCCGCCCAGCGCAGGTACTCGGTGGGCAGGAGCGAGGGAGCGGCGCAGCCGGACGCGACGAGATGGCGTACCGCCGGTACGTCCCGGAGCCGGCGTGCCACCTCGAACGCCACGAGGCCGCCGAGGCTGTGCCCGAACAGGCAGGTCGGCCGGTCCGCCACCGGCGCGACAGCCGCGGCCGCGCGGTCGGCCAGCTCGGCGATGCTGGCGGCGGCCCGATCGTCGCCGCGAGCCCCCCGCCCGGGAACGCAGACGGCCAGGATGTCCGCGGCGCCGCCCAGCAGCGGCTGCCAGTCCAGGTACGTCCGGGGATCGCCGCCGCCGTGCGGGAAGCAGACGATGCGCGCGGGCGAGCGTTGGTCGCCGCCGCTGGACAGGAACCAGCGCGAGCCGACCTGGTACGAGGTCACTGCTGGTCCTTCGCGGCCACCGGCGAAGCGGTCCCGGCGGCCGGCAGTCCCGGCTCGTCCGGGCCGGCGGCCGCACCCGCGGCCTGCGCTTCCGCCGCCTCCGCGGCCGGCGCCTCCGCGGCCCGCGCTTGCGCGGCGGGTGAGCGTGACCCGCCCGTGCCCCGGGCGACGGCCACACCGGCCACGCAGGCCAGACCGCCGGCCAGGGTCAGCCATCCCGGTACCTCGCCCAGGAAGGCCCAGGACATCAGGACCGCCACCGCGGGTATGGCGTACGTGGTGGCGGCCATCCTGCCCGCGGTGCTGTGGGAGAGCGCGTAGGCCCAGGTGGTGAACGCCAGGGCGGTGGGGAACAGGCCGAGGTAGATCATGTTCGCGGTGGCCGAGGGCGGAGCCTCGGCGACCCCGGTGATGAGCTGACCGGTGAAGGGGAGGCAGGCGATCGCCCCGACCAGGCACCCGAACGTGGTGACCTGCCACGGCGACGCGTACCGCAGGGCGGGCTTCTGGGAGACCACGCCGCCGGCCACCGAGACGGCGGCGACCAGGCAGAGCAGCACACCGACGAGGGAGGCGCGACCACCGTCCGATATGGACAGTCCTACCGCGACGACGCCGGCGAACGACACCACGACCCCGGCCAGCAGGCGGCGGGGAAAGCCCTCCTTGAGCAGCCACCCGCTGATCAGCACGACCAGGAGCGGGCCGATGCCGATGATCATCGACGCGGTACCGGCGTCGACCTTCTGCTCGCCCCAGTTCAGCGTCACCATGTAGAGGCCGAACCACAGAACGCCCGACGCCACGATGCCCGGCCACGCGGCGCGGTCCGGCCACCCCTCACGGCGGATGAGCAGGATGGCGCCGAGCACCGCCGAGGCCACCAGCAACCGGCCCAGGGCCAGCGCGCCCGGCGGGTACTGCGCCGTGGCGCTGCGGATGGAGACGAAGGCGGAGCCCCAGAGCAGCACGGTGACGGCCGCAGCCGCAAACGCCAACCACTCGGTGCGGCGATCGGGTGGGGTCACCGGCTTCTCCACGGTCGCTGGGGTACGGGGATCGCCATGCTGGCCCCATCATCTGGGATCCCCGCCGCCGCCGGTCCGGCTTGGCAGGAAGATGCCAGCATCCGGCTGGCGGCAGCTTCATGTCACCGTGGTAGCGGTCCGTCCCGCACCCACCTAGATTCGGCGGTGCCCGAGCTGTCGGCCGGAAGGGCGGTTACCTGGTGACCGGAACAATCGAGGCCCGCAAGGAGCAGGTCAAGAACGTCGTGTGCGAGATCCTCGAGATCGAGCCCGACGAGCTCACCGAGGACGACAACTTCAGGGAGGACCACGGCGCCGACTCGATGGCGGTGGTCGAGATCGTGGCGTGGCTGGAGAAGGCGTTCGAAATCAAGATCGATGACACCGGGCTGGTCCGCATGGTCAATCTCGCCGGTACGTACGCGGTGGTGGCGGAGGCCGCGGGCTGGGAGTCGGCTGACCCAGATGCCCCCAGCAGCCACTGAGCACAGGTCCACCCCGGCCGGCCGGCGGGTCGTGGTGACCGGCCTCGGCGTGATCTCGAGTATCGGTGTGGGTGTGACGGAGTTCCACGCCGGGCTGCGCGCCGGGCGCAGCGGCGCCAAGCCGATCACCGGTTTCCCCACCGACGGGTACGACCACGCCATCGCCTGCGAGGTCGTGGGCTTCGACGCGGCCGCCTGGATCCACGAGCTCGACGTCGACGATCTCGGCCGGGCCAGCCAGTTCTCGGTCGCGGCGGCGCGGATGGCGGTCGACGACGCCGGCCTGGCCGCCGCCGACCTGCGCGAACGGCACGGCCTGATCGCCATCGGTACCACCAATGGTGAGACCCGCGAGCTCGACCGGCTGGTGGAGCAGGCCATCGAGGGACCGGACCGGATGGACCCGGCGATCGGGCGGCGGGTCAGCGCGGGCCGGCTCTCCGCGGCCATCGCCCGCGAGTTGGGTCTCACCGACGTCGAGGTGATGACGATCCCGACCGCCTGCGCGGCCGGGAACTACGCGATCGGGCACGCCTTCGACGCGATCCGGGCCGGTGATGCGGCGTACGCGCTCTGCGGCGGCGCGGATGCGCTGTGCCGCAAGACCGTCGCCGGCTTCTACCGGCTGGGCGCCATGGCACCGGACGCGTGCCGGCCCTTCGACCGGAACCGGCGCGGCATGCTGGCGGGGGAGGGCGCCGGGGTGCTGCTGCTCGAAGAGCTTGCCGGTGCCCGGGCGCGGGGAGCCAGGATCCACGCGGAGATCATCGGCTTCGGGCTCAACTGCGACGCGGACCATCCGGTGGCGCCCAACGAGGACAGCGTCGCCCGGTGCATCGAGCTCGCGTTGCGCGATGCCGCCGTCGCGCCGGAGCAGGTCGACTTCATCTCGGCACACGGCACCGCCACGAAGGCCAACGACGTCGCCGAGGCCCGCGCCATCCGGCAGGTCTACGGCTCGGCGCCGCCGCGTACCGTCTCGGTCAAGTCCATGCTCGGCCACGCGCTCGGGGCGGCGAGCGCCCTGGCCGCGATCGGGTGCACGCTGGCCATCACCGAGGAATTCATCCCGCCGACGATCAACCACGTCGAGACCGATCCCGAGTGCGCGATCGACTGCGTGCCCAACACGGCGATCGAAGCCAGCCCGCGGGTCGTGCAGAACAACGCCCTGGCGTTCGGCGGCAACAACGCGGTGCTGATCCTGGGCAGGTACGAGGAGCACGGGTGACGGCAGCCGCTCGTACCGTGATCTCCGGATGGGCCGCCGTCTCGCCGTTCGGCCCGGGCAGCGCCGACTTCGCCGCCGGCCTGCGGGACGGCCGGTCGCACAGTGGTGACGCCGCCCGCCCCGTCGCCGGCTTCGACGTCCGCGAGGTGCTCGGGCGCAAGGGTACCCGGGCCATGGACCGGCAGAGCGCGTTCGCGGTGGCGGCCGCCGCAGAGCTGCTCGCCGGTCGTGGTGGACGCATCGGCGGGGTGGGCCCGGACTCCGCCCTCGTGCTCGGCACCGTCACCGCGAGCGCGCAGACCATGATGGACTTCGCCCGCGACTCGCTGACCGGTACCAGGCCCTATCACGTGGACCCGGCGCAGTTCCCGAACACCGTGCTCAACTGTGCCGCCGCGCGGTGCGCGATCTGGCACCAGCTCAGGGGACCGAACGCGACGGTCTCCGCCGGCCGGGCCTCCGGGTTGCTCGCCCTGAGCTACGCGCGACGGCTGCTGCGGTCCGGCCGGGCCGAGGTCGTGCTGTGCGGCGCGGTCGAGGAGCTGTCGCAGGCGCGCAGCTGGATCGAGTCCGGTGCCGGGCCGCTCGGCGAGGGGTGCGCCATGCTCCTGCTGGAGCCAGCCGGCCGTCCCGGTCGGCACGCGCGCGCGGAACTCGCCGAGGTGCTCGCGCTGGAGTTCGGCTTCTGCGGCGGGCCGGGCGAGATCAGACCGGCACTCGGCGGCTGCATCCGCCGGGCCCTCGCGGCCGCCGGCGAGACGGCCGACCAGGTCTGGGCGGTGGCCAGCTCCGGTGGTCCGGACCCGGTCGGCGCGAGCGAGGCGGCCGCGCTCACGGACGTCGTGGGGGACGGGGCGCCGGTGCGGTTGTGCGGTACCGAGCTGGTCGGCGACACGAACGGCGCGTCGGCTGCCTTCGCCCTCGTCGCGGTCATCGCGTCCGCTGCCCGGGCACAGCCGGCGGGGCATGGGCGCACCGCACTGGTCACGTCGGTAGACCGGGACGGAGTGGTCGGCTGCGCGCTGCTACGGCTTGGTGGACCAGAGTCATGACCACCGCGCAGTCCCGGGTCGCGCTCGTCACCGGTGGTTCCCGGGGGATCGGCCGGGCGGTCGTGCTCCGGCTCGCCCAGGACGGCTTCGACGTGAGCTTCTGCTACGTGTCCCGACCGGAGGCCGCCCACCGGGTGGTGAAGGAGGCGAGCCGGTACGGCGTGCGGGTCACCGCCACGCACGCGGACGTCACCGACACCGCGTCCGTGAAGCACCTGGTCGCGACGACCGAGCAGGAGTTCGGCCCGATCGATGTCGTGGTCACCTCGGCCGGGGTGGCCCGGGACGGTCCGCTGATGATGATGAGCGACGACGACTGGCGGCAGGTCCTGGACGTCAACCTCGACGGCACCTACCGGGTCTGCCGGGCCACGGTGCTGGCGATGATGAAGCGCAAGACCGGGTGTGTCATCACCATGTCCTCGGTCTCCGGCGTGCAGGGCTACCCGACCAAGGTGAACTACTCGGCGGCCAAGGCGGGCATCGTCGGCTTCACCCGCGCGCTGGCCAAGGAGGTCGGTCGGTACGGCATCCGGGCGAACGTGGTGGTCCCCGGGTACATCGAGACAGACCTGACCGCGGGTCTCAGCGAGGACGTGCGGGAGCAGGCTCTCAGCCGGATCCCCCTCGGCCGGATCGGTCAGCCGGAAGAGGTGGCGGAGCTGGTCGCGTTCCTCGCCTCCGATCGGGCCGCATACATCACCGGAGGGGTGTACCACGTCGACGGCGGCATTATCGGCTGACCGCGCTCAATGCGCGCGGGCGCGACCGTTGCGGGCGCGGCGGCTGCAGCCCGAGCGCCGCCGCCCGGGCACCGGCCTGGAACCGGGAGGCCGCACCGAGGTCCCGCATGAGCTCCGCGACGTGCCGGCGGTACGTGCGCACGGACAGCCGCAGCTGGCGCGCGGCGGCGTCGTCCTTGTACCCGGCGGTCAGCAGGACCAGGATCTGCTGGGTCAGGTCGTCCTGGACCCGCTCGCCGAGCCGCCGGTAGTCCGCCGCCGGGACCGCGGAGTTCCAGACCCAGGTGAAGACCGCGTGAAGGGCACGGAGTACGGCGTGACCCTGCGCGGCCATGGCCTGTTCGCCGGATCCGTCGACGTCCCACCGCAGCACGGCCATCCGCTCGTCCACCAGGACCAGCTCGTGCAGCGGCGAGTTGGCCACCCGGAGCTGGAGGTCATGCGTCCACGCCGCGTCGAGGAACCGCATCCCCTCCGGGCCGAGGAGGTTGTGCTCCGAACACAGCAGCCGCACCTGGATCCCCCGGGCGGCCAGCGCACCCACCCGCGGGAGCACCCCGCCCAGCGCCTCCTGGAGGCGGCTGACGGGTGCGATCCAGTTCACCTCCGCACGAGCCGTCGCCAGCAGGCGCGAGAGGGTGGGCCGGATCGTCGCGTCGTCCGGCGACAACTCGACGACGGAGTCTCCGGCCGACCGGCGACGGTGCTTGAACATCGCCCGCTCGACCAGCGCGCGGGCCCGTAACAGGTCGCGTTCCACGTCGTCGTCGGCTGGGGCGCGGTCCGCAACCAGGTCCAGTTGCGGCTGCTCAACGGCTCTCACCATGACACTCACCTAGGAAAGACTGAAGACGTGCGTCCGGCTGTGCGACGGGTCGCCCGGCCGCAGGTGCAGCTCCCCGCGCCCCGGCAGCATGACGACCGCGGCCACCGTCCGTTCTCTGCGGATGTCCCCCTCGTCCGGGACGCGGATCGGCTCCGTGGAGAGCAGGGCGAAGTGCTCCTCGACCGTGGCCGGGTGTGGCAGCCCGGCCAGGCCGCTCGCGCACGCGTCGAGCCGGCGTACCGACGAGTTGCGCGCGAAGATGTTGATCTCGTCGTACGGCACCAGGTCCGGATGGAGGACGTGGTTGGTGTGCATGCTCTGCGCCGCCTCGACCACCCGCATCTCGTCGCCGAGCACCTCGACCCAGGCTGCCTTCTCCTGGTCGCACACCGTGATACTGCGGGAACTCGCCAGCCGGAGTCCGCGCAGGACGGTGATCGCCTCGTCGACGCTCGACGCGGTGTCGAGCAGGTGCCGGATGGCGAGGTAGGGCGGTAGCCCCGGCCGCCATTCACCGCCCAGCACCAGGTTCAGCCCGACGGCCAGGCCGGCGCCGTTCAACCCCAGGTAGCCGAGCAGGCCCGCGAAGCTGAGCACGAGGGTACGGTGCCGCGCCCCGGTCACGGTCACGTCCAGCACGCCGACCTGGTCGTCCAGGTTTCCGTTGAGGTCGATGGTCTGGGCGAGCACGCTGTCCCCGGTACCGGCGGAGCCGACCCTCGCGTAGGTGGTGCACTCGGCCGCCGCGCCGACCTTGAGGTACCCCATGATCTCCCGGCGCAGCTGCAGCAGCACGGCCTCGTCCGGGTCGATCCCCGCGCCGTACGCCAACCCGCGGATCTCCTCGGCCAGGCCGGGCGTGGCCGAGGAGATGGCCTCGCGGTAGGCGTCGACCGTCGGCCGCAGTGTGTCCATCGAGACGCGCGCCGGCATGACGTGGTTGAGCCGGCACAGCCCGTCGTCGAGGAACGCGCGCAGTGCGGCCCGGCGGGCCTCGCCGTGCCGCCGGCCGACCGTGAAGTGGTCGCCTGCCGCGCGGACGAACGCGATGCCGCCCCCGTTCACCCGGTGCCGTCCGGCTTGCGGACCTTGGGCGACCTCAACAGCTGCTCCCTGATCTGCGGCCACTCCGCGCGCAGCACGCTGTAGAAGACCGCGTCCCGACGGCGCCCGCCGGGCATCGGGTTGTAGCTGCGCAGGGTGCCCTCCTCGGTCGCCCCGATGTTGCGCAGGCCCCGCCGCGCCGGCTCGTTCAGCTTGTCGGTCTTGAACTCGACGCGCTCGGCCCGCATCCGCTCGAACGCGTGCTCCATGAGCAGGAACTTCGCCCAGCGGTTGACGCCCTGGCCGCGGAAGTCGCGGCCGAGCCAGGACCAGCCGATCTCGACCCGTCGGTCGGCCTCGGCCAGGTTGCCGAAGCTCATGCTGCCCGCGGTACGACCGCTGCGCTTGTCCGAGATGTGGTAGACGGCGCGGCGTCCCGCCGCGTGGTCGCTCAGGCACCCGTCGAAGAACGCGTCGAACTCGGCGTCCGTGCTGACCGCGGTCACGAAGTACCGCCAGATGTCCGGGTCCATCGCGATGGCGTGCAGCGGACCGCGGTCCTCCGGGGTGATCGGGCGGAGCAGGACGTGCTCGTTCTCCAGCCTCGTCGCCGCGATGTCGGCCCATGTCATCGCGCCGACCCCGTCTCCGCGTAGGGGCCGAGCGTGGAGATCACATCGCGGAGGGTCCGCATCCGGGCGACGTCCTGCTCGGTCAGGTGGGAGAGCGCGACCCGGGCCTGCTCACACAGCGAGGTGAGGAACAGGACCATGTTCAGCGAGGTCAACCCGTACCCGTCGGCCAGGTTCACGTCCAGATCGATCGCGTCCGGCGACACGCCCGAGTCGAGGACGCGGGTCAGGTGGTCGCGCGCCGCACGTTCGATGTCGTCATGCATGAATTCCTCTTTCACTGTCCTGGATCTGCGACCGGTACATCTCCTCGATCCGCGCCCGTCTCGGTTTGAACTGCGACGTCAGCAGGCCGTTCTCCACGCTGAAACGGTCCGTGGCCACGACCACCCTGCTGATCCGCCCCTCCGCGCCGAAGACGGAGTTGGTCCGCGCGAGCTGGCTCGCGATGGCCGCCTCGTCGGCCGGCTGGCGTGCCGGCGAGACCACCGCGACGAGGTGGGTCCTGGTGGGACTGACCAGGACGCACTCCTCGATCGCGGGGCTCTCCCGCATGTGCTCCTCGATCGGCCGGACCGTGACGTTCTTGCCGTTGGCCAGCACGATGACGTCGTCGGCCCGGCCGCGCACGAACAGGAACCCGTCCTCGTCGAGGTAGCCGACGTCCCCGGTCCGCACCACACCACCGGTGCCGAAGACCCGCTCGGACTCGCCGGGTGCCGCGTACTCGTACCGCCGGTTCACCGGGTAGTCGCAGCGCACGCTGATGATCCCGTCCGGGTCCAACAGCACCTGCTTCTCCGGGAGCACCTGCCCGACGCTGCCCACCTTGCAGGCGCCGGGGTGGTTCTTGGTGACGATGCAGGTCTCGTTGAGCCCGTACCCCTCGTAGATCGGCATCCCCAGCGCGGTGAAGAACCGCAGCATCGCGCCGCTGGCCGGCGCGGAGCCGGTCCAGAGGTAGCGGATCCGGTCGCCGAACAGCCGTACCGCGGCCCGGCGGAGCACATCGTCCGTGCCGGCCGGTCCGGCCTGCGCCTCGATGTGCGTCCTGGCCGCCTCGAAGAAGGCGGGCACCCCCATCACCACGGTCGGTTGCGCGGTGCCCAGCGCCGCGAAGGCGGCCTGGTAGGTGCTGACGGTGACGTCGTGCCCGAAGCACAGCGCCGAGTAGATCCAGTACCGCTGCTGGAGCAACGACAGCGGCAGGAACACGAAGAGGTCGTCGCCCGGGGCGTGGGAGAACATCTGCTGTACGGCCCGCAGCGAGCTGTCGATGCTGCCGACGGTCGCGCCCAGCCCTTTGGGCTGCCCGGTGCTCCCCGACGTGAATTTGAGGGTGGTGACGTCGTCCGGCGCGTACCCGACCGGCGGCAGGGCCGGCGCGGTGCTCGCCCCGTCGGCGAGGCGGCGCACCTCGGAGAAGGGCACCACGCCCGGACCGTCCCACGGTTGGTCGGTGCAGAACAGCCTGAGCCGGTACCGGCTGGGAAGGGTGCTCCGCGGCTCGAACCGTCCGGGCTCGAAGCCGGCGGTCACCACCTTGAGCCGGAGCGCGGCGAGGTCGAGCAGCACCCATTCGAGGCAGTTGGCCCCCTGGATGCCGATCCGGTCTCCCGGCCGCACCCCGAGCCCGGTCAGGCGACGCGCCAGGTGGCCCGCGCGCTCGTAGAGGTCACCCAGGTCGAGGGAGTCGGTCCCGCCCATCCGGGTGAACGAGATCCGGTGGCCCGGCGGTGGCGGTGCCGTCACCACCTGGTTGATGACCGAGTACGTCACGGGATCACCCGCCGGCCCGGACGGTCTCGATGTAGGCGGCCATCGCCCGGACCGTGTCGAGGTCGACCAGCCGGTGCAACGGGATCGCGATGCCGAACCGCTTGCGGACCCCGGTCACGACCCGCGCCGCGCCGACCGAGTCGCCGCCGAGGTCCCGGAAGTGGTCGTCCGGCCCGACGCTGACCAGCTTGAGGACGGACGCCCACAGGTCGACGAGATCCTGCTCGGTCTCGGACAGCGGCCCGTCCCCGGCAGCCGCCGGAATCGGCCGGGACGCCGGCGCGGCGGTCGCCAGCCTGGCCCGGTCGACCTTGCCGTTGCGGGTCAGCGGCAGGTGATCGTGCCAGACGAAGGCCGACGGGATCATGTAGTCGGGAAGCCGGGTGGCCAGCTCGGTGCGTAACGACTCGTCCGGCGGCCGGACGTCCGTGGCCGGGACCAGGTGGGCGACGAGCCGTGCCCCGTTCGCGCTCTCCTGGCGGATCACCGCCGCCTGCCGTACCGCGTCGATGGCGGTCAGCCTGGTCTCCACCTCGCCGGCCTCGATGCGGTACCCGTTGACCTTCAGCTGGTGGTCGCCGCGGCCGATGATCTCGATGTTGCCGTCCGGCAGGTACCGGCCGATGTCCCCGGTCCGGTAGAGCCGCTCGCCCCGCCCCGCGTCGTGGAAGAACCGCTCGCCGGTGCGGGTCTCGTCCCGCCAGTACCCGCGCGCCAGGCCGATCCCGGCCGCACAGATCTCGCCCGGCACCCAGTCGGGCGCGTCCTGGCCGTACGCGTCGAGGACGTACAAGCGGTTGTTCGCATTGGGCCTGCCGTACGGGATGCTCCGCGAGCCGTCCTCGCCCGGGTCGACGGGATGGACGATGTTCCAGACGGTGGTCTCGGTCGGACCGCCGAGCGAGACCACCCGGAGGCCGTCCGTGAGCCGGTAGAGCGCGGCCGGCAGCGCCGCCGGGATGCGGTCGCCGCTCATCATCACCAGCCGCAGCGCGGTCAGCGCCCGGGCTCCGTCCGCGACGGCCTGGTCGTGCAGCAGCGCGACGATCGACGGTACCGAGTTCCAGACGGTGACCCCGAACCGTTCGCAGCACTGCAGCCAGTGCGAGGCGTCCGCGGCCAGGTCCGCGTCGGGCAGCACGATCGACGCGCCGGCGGAGAGCGCGCCGAAGACGTCGTAGACGGACAGGTCGAAGGTGAACGCGCTGATGCCGAAGAACCGGTCCCGGGAGTCGATACCGAACCGCGAGTTGCAGTCCGCGACCACGTTGGCCACGCTGCGGTGGCTGACCATGACACCCTTGGGCTCGCCGGTGGTGCCCGAGGTGTACAGCACGTAGGCGAGGTCCTCGCCGTTCGCACCGGCCGCCCGTGCCACCTCCGGCGCCGGCTCGACGGGTCGTGTCGCGTCGATGCGGAGCACGTCCCAGGCCTCGTCGACCGGGTGCCGGTCGGTGTTGGTGATGACGCAGCGGACCTGCCCGTCGCGCAGCATGTAGCGCTGCCGGTCGACCGGCGTGGTCGCGTCGACCGGCAGGTAGGCGGCACCGGCCAGCACCGTGGCGAGGATGCCGACGACCTGTTCGGCACCCCGGGTCATCACCAACCCGACCAGGTCGCCGCGCCCGACCTGCCGGGCACGCAGCCAGGCCGCGGCGTGACGGGCCCGCTGCAACAGCTCCCCGTAGCTCATCTCGCCCCGGGTGGTGAGGATGGCGGGAGCGGCGGGGTGGGCCGTGGCGTGCCGGACGAACGCGTCCGGCAGCAGGTCCTCGGGCACCGGACCGGCGGTGTCGTTCGACTCGCGCCGCCGCGCCCGCTGCGCCTGCGGCAGCAGGTCGAACGCCGTGGCGGACCAGGCCGTGCCGTCGAGCAACCGGTCGAGCATCGTGCGGTACCCGTCCACGACGGCGTCGAGCAACCCCTCCGGGAACAGCTCGTCGACCCCGTCGATCTGCAGGAGCAGGCCGCCGTGCTGTTCCCGGGCGAAGACGTTGACCCAGACCTGGGGTGTCTGGCTCACGTTGTAGACCTCGGGTCCGAACAGCTCGAAGGTCGCGCCGTCGAGGTCGCGCTTGGGGTACCCGAGCGCGCTGGTGAAGGTGAACGGCATGCGGACCTGGGGAGCCCCGCTGCGCACGCCGAGCTCGCGGATCACGTCGATCCCGGAGAAGTGGCGGTTGTCGAGGTCGCGGCGCAGCTGGGCCTGCAGGGCCCGGGCCCGGTCGGTGAAGCCGAGGCGCCGGTCGATCGCGATCTCCACGAGCATCGTGTCGGAGAACGCTCCGATCGCGTCGAGGATGCGCGGATGGATCGGAGGCCGGTGGGTGACCGTGGTGTTGATGGCGAACCGCGAGCCGGCACCCCATGCCGCGAGCGTCTCCGCGTACGCGGCGAACAGCACCGAGGACGGGGTGATCCCCGCCTGCCCGGCGCGGGTCTTCAGGCTGGCCCACCGTGCCGGATCCAGGTGGATCGACCGGGGCGTGAACCGGGGCCGGGTCACCGCTGACGGGCTGATCCGCAGGGGCAGGTCCGGATGCGGGGCGAAGTCGTCGAGCCGGGCGAGCCAGTACGCGCGGGACCGCTCGTACGGCGGCTTGGTGCGAGCGGCCTCCACCGCCGCCACGTACGCCTCGAACGGCGTCTCCGCGGGCGGATCCGTGGGTAGCTCCCGGTAGGCCGCCCACCACGCGCGCATGAAGAGCATCGCGCTGACCGCGTCCATCACCAGCCCGTCCTGGCTGAAGTGCAGCACCATCCGGTCGTCGGCGAAGATGGTCGCCTCGATCGCGAGCAGGGGCGCGCGGTCGGTGGGCAGGATGCGGTGCGACCGCTCCTCGCGCAGCGCCTGGCGGGTCCGCCGCTGCTCGGCTTCGCTCGCCCTGCGCAGGTCGAGGCGGGGGATGCGCACGTCGGCCACCGAGGCCTGCTCGACCTGCCGCCCCTCCGCGGTGAAGCGGGTACGCAGCATCCCGTGCCGCTCGACGACCGAGCGCAGCGCCGCTTCCAGCCGATCCAGGTCCCAGCAGCCCTCGATTTCCCGGTAGATGTGGTTGGCCACGTTGCCGAACTCGAAGAGGTCACCCCGCCCCAGCAGGTAGCTGCGCTGCAGCGGGGTCAGCCCGAAGCCCTCCGCCCGGTCCGGTGCGGCCCCGGTGAGGTGGCGGACGAGCTCCTCCTTGTGCGCCTTGATCCGCCCGATGAGATCGGAGTCCATCCGCTCCCGCGGTCCCTGCAGCCGCAGGTCGGTGCCGGCCGCCGAGATGCGCAGCCCGCGCGACTCGATCTCCCGCAGGACCTGTAGGTGGCTCATCCCGGCACCCCCTGCGTGACCGGCCGGGCGGCGTCCTCGGCGGTGCGCTCGTCCAGCAACCTGGCCAGGGCGTCGACATCTGGTGCGCCGAACAGGTCCTCGACCGGGATGTCGACCGCGATCTCCTCGAGGATCTGGTACTGCAGAGCCACCGCGTGCAGTGACTCCATGCCGAGGTCGGCCAGCGCCCGGTCGTCGACGGGCTCGTCCTCGGGAAGCTGCAACGTGCTGCGGACCAGCCCGCGCAGCCACGGCAGCAAGCTGGCCGGCGGCAGCCCGGCGCGTACCGGCGGTTGGCCGTCTCCCGGTTGGCGGTCTCCCGGTTGGCGGTCTCCCGGTTGGCCGCCGAAGAAGGTCCGGTGCGCCAGGTCGATCCGCGTCCCCGGTTCGACCAGCGTGACGGCCCGGGGCCAGTTCGCCGGCACGGCCACTCCGAGGGCGGCCGCCAGACCCGCCGCGAAGCGCGGCATGACCGGTGCCGCCGTGTACGCGAGCAACCGCGCCGCGGCGAGTTCGAGCGCGGTCGCGGTACGGGCCTCGTCCCGCCAGCGCCCGATCCGGGCCACCGGGCTCTCCGACCGGGAGAACCGGATGGCGTCCTCGACGATCCCGTCCAGCGTCTCCGCGGCCTGGTTGAGCGAGAAGCCGTCCGGGCTCAGGCACTCGGTCAGCGCGGACAGCCTCGTGCCCAGCCGCCCGAGGAACGCGGTGTGCTCCGGCGTCCAGGTCGCCGGCTCCGGCGCGGCTCCACTGTAGAGCTCGTCGATGCGCGCGCCGAGGTCGTTGAGCCAGCGCTGCCAGGCGCCGACCAGTCGATCCCGCAGCACCGCCTCGTACGCGGCCGTCTCGAAGTTGGTGCGGCGACCTTCGGAACGGGTGCGGGACAGGAAGAAGCGCACCGCGTCGACGCTGTGCGGGCCGAGAACGTCCTTGCCCCAGATCGCGTGGCGCCGGCTGGTGGAGAACTTCTCGCCGTCGAGCAGGTAGAACTCGTTGACGTGGTAGTCGAGGTCAGGCGTCCAGTCCGGGTGCGCCAGCCGGTACAGCACCGGGTAGAGGATGGCGTGGTAGAAGCTGTTGTCGAACCCGAAGAAGTGCACGATCTTCCAGTCGGCCTGGGGTGCGTCGGCCCGCCAGTCCCGGCCGATGCGGGTGCCGAGCGACTCGATGCCGTGCAGGAAGCCGTAGGCCATCTCCGGCCACACCCAGATGACCTGGCCGTCCGCGCCCGGCTCCGGTGGGGGCACACCCCAGCTCGACGGGTGCGTGACGGCGACGTCCACGCGGTCGCGGGCGAAGAGCCGCTCGGCCAGTTCCTTCAGTCGCGCCGGCGTGCGTGCCGTACGGTGGTGCGCCGCGATGTGCGCCCGGAACTCGTGCAGTGGCAACGAGTACCGGGTGACGCTGTCCCGGCGGGGCGGTGCGTCCGACCGCGCGGACCGCGGCGCGAGCAGGTCGGCGCAGGCGTTGGGTTCGCCGCACTCCTCGCAGATGTTGCCGCCGGTGGGCTCGCCGCAGTGGGGGCAGCCACCCGACACGTCGACCTCGTAGAGGTACGCCCCGGTCACCGCGTCGACCAGGCCCGGATCCTCCCGCAGGGCAACCGATCCGGACCCGACCAGCCGGGCGAAGAACGCCCGCAGCCCGGACCGGTACGCGGGATCGACGCTGGTCACGGTGTACTGATCGGGTTCGATATCCATGAGCCGGAGCGTGGCGGCGATCTCGGCGCTGTAGTGTGCCGCGGTCGCGGCCGGGTCGCGCCCCTCGGCCCGCGCGCGCCCGACCACGTAGCTCTGAAAGTCGTCACTGCCGGTCAGGTGCCAGGCGGTGGCGCCGTTCATCCGCTGGAACCGCACGAACACGTCGGCGCCGAGGTACGGCCCGGAGAGGTGGCCGAGATGCAGGTCGCCGTTGGGCGTCGGCGGCGTGGAGAACACGAACACGGGCCGCCCGTCGAAGCGGGTCGCGGCGGCGTCGACGGTACTGGCGGTCACCTGTTGCCTCCTTGGACGGCTAGACCATGGACGGGGTACGGGTGCCGACGACGCGCAGCGCCTCCGCCGCCAGCGCAGGTGCCAGCCGGACACCGGAGCCGGAACCGCCGCGCACCGCCGCGAGCCCGGGCACCGCCGGGTCGCTCGTGACCACCGGCAGCCGGTGCTCGGTGTACAGGTCGCAGAAGGCCCGCCCCCCGGTGACCGCGTCGGCCGCCGGGACGCTGCGGCGGCGCAGCGCGTCGGTCCCCGATCGCAGGTCGGCGTCGGTGGGGGTGCCGTCGACGGTCTCCGGGTCGGTGTCCCACACCTCGCGGTAGAAGCTCACCAGCGCCGCGCCCGCCGCCAGCGGCAGGACGAACAGGTCGTCGTCGAGGAAGTACACCAGCGGATCGTCCGGGACCACCGGCAGCCGGACGTGGACGGCGGCGATCCGCTTGCGCCGCGCGCCCGGTGGATCCGGCAGCGGCACCGGGCGCAGCGTCGGTGGTTCCCACGGGCCGGACGCGAGGACCACCCGCCGGGCGGACCACTCCCGGGTACCGGTCAGCAGCCGGTACCCGTCGGCGCGGCGATCCACCGCGGTGACCGCCTCGCCCAGCCGGACCTCCGCCCGCCCATCCGTCGCGGCGACCAGCGTCCGGGCCAGTGCCCGGGCGTCCACCGCGAACCCGTGCCCGTCGTGGGTGAGCAGGCGCTCGTCCGCGGCGAGCCGCACCTCGGGGAGCATCCGCTCCACCTGACGGTGCTCCTCGCCGGTCGCCGCCCGGACGACGGCGTCGACCAGCCGGCGCCGTAGCTCTGCCTCGGCGCCGCGCCCGACCACGTAGACGATCCGGACCGGGCGGATGTACCGCCGGGCCGCGGTGTCGTGAAGCGCGGCGTAGCCGGCCGCGCTCGCGCGGACCAGATCCCGGTGCCGCGGGGTGGCGGCGAGCGGGAAGCTGACGCCGGCCGACCATCCGGTGGCTCCGGCGCCGATCGCCGTGCGCTCGAGCAGCAGCACCCGCCAGTCCGGGTACGACCGGACCGCCTGGTACGCCGTGCAGCACCCGATCACGCCGCCGCCCACGACGGCCAGGTCGGCGGCCGGGTCGGCGGCCAGGTCAGCGGCCAGGTCGACGGCCAGGTCAGCGGTCATGACGCCGGCCACCACACGGTGAACAGGCGGAGCCGGTCCGGCCCGGTGTTGGTGATCTGGTGGGGCACCCGGCTGGCGAAGTACACCATCTCACCCGGCCGGACATCCAGCACCGATCCGTTCGAGGTCACCGTGCCGGTGCCGGTGCTGACCATCCACAGCTCGGCGACATCGTGCTCGTCCCGTTCGGTGGTGGCACCGGGCGGTACCTCGAACCGGGCGGCCCGGAACGGCCAGCCGGTCGCACCCGGGGTCGCCTCGTCGACCTCCTCCATCACCATCCTGGCGTCGTTCGGGTCCGGGTCCTGGTAGGAGATTCGCGCAGGCTGAGTCACAGGATGTTCACCTCCGCCGGGTCGGGCGTGGACAGGTCGCGCTCGGTCGCCTCGGACGGCTCCAGCCGGTACGGGTCCGCCCCGTTCCAGGAGATCGTCGACGGCTGCCCCTCGATCTGGTAGGCGGTACGCCCGCAGATCGAGTTGATGATCCTGGCGCTGCGCCACGCGGCCAGGCTGAGGTTGGGGTCGGCGATGCCGTGCGTGCTCTCCGCGGCGTTCTGCACGTAGATGCCGAGGTGCGACGGACCGTCCCACTCCAGGGAGTAGTCGTGCCGGATCCGCATGGAGCCGTCGCTGCCCGCGATCCGTGCCCGCAACGGTTCGAGGTACCCGGGGAACCGGTTGCGGTAGCCCGTGGCGCAGATGACCACGTCCGCTTCGCAGGTCTCGATCCCGCCGGTGTCCTCGTCGTGGATGACGGCCGCCAGCCGGTTGTCGCGGCGGAACAGGTCGATGACCCTGCGGCACACCACCAGGCGGTGGCGCATCTGCCCGTGCTGCAACGTGTCCAGGTCGTACAACCGGCGGTAGATCTCCTGCAGCAACGACTCCGAGACGCCGTCGCTGGCCATCCGCTGGCGGCTCAACAACACCCGCCGGCGCTCGGCCGACAGCCCGTAGAAGTGGTCGACGTACGCGGGGTGGAACCACTCGTTGCTGAACGGAGAGTCGTCCAGCGGGAGTATGCCCAGGCGGCTGGAGATCCAGGTCAGCGAGCGTGGCAGACCGAGGTCACCGCTGAGCACGTGGTTCACCACCTCGGCGCCGCTCTGCCCGGCGCCGACCACGACCAGGTCGCGACCGCGGATCGCCGGTCCTACCGTGCGGTACTCGGCACTGTGCAGCACCGTCTGGCCGCGCAGCTTCGCCGCGAAGTCCGGCATCCACGGCTCACGACCCGAGCCCAGCACCAGGTTGCCCGCCGTCACCGGGAGCGGCCCGGAACAGTGCACGGTGAATCCGTCCCGGGAGAGCTCGATCCGCTCGATCCGGTGGTCCCACCGGACGCTGTCGAGCTGGTTCGCCGCCCACTGGTAGTAGAGCTCGAACTCCTGCCGGGAGCACCGGTCGGCATGCGCGACCAGGAAGCGGTGCAGCCGGCCCACCTGGGCCAGGTAGTTGAGGAAGGAGAAGTGGCTGGTGGGGTCGACCAGCGTGACCAGATCCTTGAGGAACGAGACCTGGAGCTGGGCTCCCGGAACCATGATTCCGCAGTGCCACTGGAACGAGGAGTGCGCCTCGAAGAAGCGGGCGCGGATGTCGGGCAGCGGCTCGAGCAGGGCAGCGAGGCTCAAGTTGAACGGACCCAGCCCGGCGCCAACCACGTCGAAGTGATCCACGGATTGCCCGTTGTTCAAAGGTCGCCCCCTCGGCGGTCACGATCATTCGTGATAGACCACACGTAGGAGATCCACCGCGCCCGGGGTCTTGCGCCCAAGCCTGTGCGAGAACGGCCTTCCCCCATCCGCCTCTGCGGGCGGATCAACGCAAGCAAGGGAGGGCGGTAGATCTGCCCGCGTCACCGGCCGCCTCGTTGATCACGGACTACTCACCGCGAAAAGTATCGCTGTCGTCATCGCCGCTTACGCAGACAACCACCTCCTGCTGAGGTCACGGTCGTTTCGCAAACCTGTGGCAGATCGACATCCACGAAGTCCTCATTAGATCGACGTGACGCGCGGTGGTCAAGGCTTCCCGGCGGTACGTGCCAAGACCATGTCGAACGGGTACCCGGCACGCGGTTCTCCGCAGGCAGGGCGCCGCTACCCTGGACGGGGCGTCCGCTCAAGATCGGTGAGGGAGGCGCGGAGCCGGCCATGCCACTCGACCCGGTACACGTCGGCCGCAGGTTTGCGTCCGGTCCCCCGTACGAGGTGGGACGCGAGAAGATCCGTGAGTTCGCCGACGCGATCGGGGATCCGCACGCGGCGTACCGCGAGCCGGAAGCCGCACGGGTGCTCGGGTACCCGGATGTGATCGCGCCGCACACGTTCCCGATCGTGGTGACCTACGCGGCGAACCTGCCGCTGCTCGCCGAGTTCGGCGTCGGGCCGAGGCATCTGGTGCACGGGAGCCAGCGGTTCGAGTACACCCGCCCGGTCCTGGCCGGCGATCGGCTGTGCTGCCCGGTCACCATCACGAATATCAGGATGATCGATGGCGCCGACTTCCTCACCACCCGGGCGGACGTCTGCACCGCCGACGGCGAGCCGGTCGTCACCGCCTGGTGCGCTCTGGTGATCCGCGGCCACGGGTGAACGGCGCGTCGAGGCCCACCTCGCCACCGGTGTCGACCGTGGCGGGAAGCTCCGCCACGGACCTCGACCGCGACCGGCTCGCCGAGGCGATCCGGCACACCGCCAGTGGGCAGGTTGCACCCCGGGGCGTCGACGATCCGGGATGACGGGGACTCCACCGTTCTACCGAGGGCGGCCCCGCGATACCTAACAGTACTATGCATCGTACTTCTAGGGTTGGGGAGCCGGCAGTGCACGTCACGAAGGATCTCGTCGCGGCATCGGCCACGCCGATGGTGCTGGGCATCCTCGTCCAGGGCGAGAGCTACGGATACGCGATCCTCAAGCAGATCGATGAGATGTCCGGCGGCGAGCTGGCCTGGACCGAGGGCCTGCTCTACCCGCTGCTGCACCGGCTGGAGCGGCTGGGCCACATCGAATCGAGCTGGCATACCTCACCCGGCGGCCGCCGGCGGAAGTACTACCGGATCACCGAGCAGGGCCGTGCCGAACTGGCCGAACAACGCCGCCAGTGGGCGGCCGTCATCGACGCGCTCAAGAACATCTGGCACACCGCACGGGAGCTGCCGCCATCCGCTGCGCCAGCGGCTGGGGGCGTGACGTGACCGTCGACAGCGACCGGGATCTGGAGCAACAGATCGACGAGTGGCGCGCCTACATGGGTCGCCGCCGCGCCGTGCACGACGCCGACGTCGAGGAGCTGGAAGATCACCTTCGGGCGACCGTGGCGGACCTCGTCACCGCCGGTCTGCGCCCGCAGGAGGCGTTCCTGGTCGCCGTGATGCGGATGGGCAACCTCGACGACCTGTCCCGGGAGTTCTCCCGGGTCCACTCCGAACGGTTGTGGAAACAGCTGGTGCTGGCGGAGAAGCCGGACGCACCCGCTCCGGGCGGCTCGCGCCGCGACCTGCTGGTGATGGTGGGCTGCGCGGCGGCCGCCGCGATCGGCATCAAGGTACCGGAGCTGTTCGGCGCCGAGCTCGCCACCGACGACGACATCTTCTACCCACGCAACTTCGGCCTCTTCGCGCTGGTACCCCTGGCGGCATACTTCGCCTTGCGCCGTCGCGTCGGCGTCGCCGTCATCGGCATCATGGTGGCGCTGTTCACGCTCGCCGGGTTCGGCGCCAACGCCTACCCGCTGGCCGAGGACTCGCAGAGCATCGTGCTCACCGTGATCCACCTGCCGCTGGCGCTGTGGCTGGTGGTCGGGCTGGCCTACATCGGCGGCGACTGGCGCTCCGACCGCAAGCGGATGGACTTCATCCGGTTCACCGGTGAATGGCTGATCTACTTCGTCCTCATCGCCTTGGGCGGGGGCACCCTGATCGGCATGACCTTCGGGGTCTTCGATGCGATCGGCATCGATGTCGGCGAGGTCATCGAGGGCTGGCTGCTGCCGTGCGGGGCCATGGCCGCGGTTGTCGTCGCCGCCTGGCTGGTGGAAGCCAAGCAGAGCGTCGTGGAGAACATGGCGCCGGTACTGACCCGCCTGTTCACGCCGCTGTTCACCGCCGCCCTCGTTGCGTTCCTGGGCGCCGTACTCTGGACCGGCAAGGTCATCGAGGTCGAGCGCGACGTACTGATCCTCTTCGACCTCCTGCTGGTGGTGGTGCTCGGACTCCTGCTCTACGCGATATCCGCGCGGGATCCGACCACCCCGCCCAGGCTTTTCGACCGGTTGCAGCTCTTGCTCGCCGTCGTCGCGTCGCTCATCGACGCGCTGGTACTGCTGGCGATCACCGGCCGCATCACGGAATGGGGGACCACGCCGAACAAGGCGGCCGCACTGGGTGTGAACGTCATCCTGCTGGCCAACCTCGCCTGGACGGCGTTCCTCCTCGCCGATTTCGTTCGGCACCGGCGACCCTTCGAGCACCTGGAACGATGGCAGACCCGTTACCTGGCCGTCTACGCCGCCTGGGCCTGGACCGTGATCCTCGTCTTCCCGCCGGTATTCGACTTCTTCTAGCGATACCGTCCGGGTCCCGGCACCTGGCGAACGGATGCAATTTCGAGAATTGAGTATTCCCACTGGGTATACCTCATGAGTACGGTCGTTCCGATTGCGTTTCCGCCTGGGGAGGTCGTCATGCGTCACCGTTTCGATCGGCGAGCCCGCATCGCCGTGGTGCTGACCGGTGTGCTGCTGTCATCCGTAGCGTTGCCGCCGGTCGTCGCCGACCAGGCCATGGCCATCAGCCCGGCATACCGGGCAGGGCCCGGGCACTCGGACGACGCGCGGCTTCGCGGCAAGATCATCAAGATGCTCCGGCACATGACCGTGCAGGAGAAGGTGGGGCAGCTCTTCGTCGTGGAGGTCTACGGGCAGGACGCCACCACCGTGACCGACGCCGCGGCCGCGGCCAACACGAGGTTGTACGGCGTCAGCACCCCGGCACAGGTCATCGACAAGTACCAGCCCGGCGGCGTCATCTACTTCACCGAGGCCCGCGGTCCGGACAACCTGCGCAACCCGCGGCAGATCGCGACGCTGTCCAACGGCCTCCAGGCGGCCGCGACGAGCCAGCGGATACCCGTACCCCTGCTCATCTCCACCGACCAGGAAGGCGGCTCCCTGGTCTTCCGGCTCTCCGCACCGGCCACCGCGATGCCGGGCAACATGGCCCTCGGTGCGGGGCGCTCGGCCGCCGAGGCACACCGCTCGGCGGAGGTCATCGGTACCGAGCTCGCGGCGGTCGGCATCAACCAGAACTACGCGCCCGTCGCGGACGTCAACGTCAATCCGGCCAACCCGGTCATCGGTATCCGGTCGGTGGGCGAAGACCCGGACCTGGTCTCCGAGCTCGTGGCGGCCCAGGTCGACGGCTACCACGCCGGCGGGGTGGCGGCGGTGGCCAAGCACTTCCCCGGGCACGGCGACACGGCGGTGGACAGCCACTTCGGCCTGCCGGAGGTCACCCACACCCGTGAGCAGCTCGAGGCGATCGACCTGCCCCCGTTCCGGGCGGCCATCGCCAACGGCGTCGACACGATCATGACCGCGCACGTCGTACTCCGGTCGGTTGATCCCAGCGGCGCACCCGCGACGATGTCCCAGCCTGTCCTCACCGGAGTGTTGCGGGACGAGCTCGACTACGACGGGCTCATCGTCACCGACGCGTTGGACATGCGCGGGGCCACCGGCACGTACCCGCCGCACGTCGCGCCGATCGAGGCGCTCCGGGCCGGCGCCGACCAGCTCGTGCTCGCGCCGCAGATGGACGTCGCCTATGACGCGGTCCTCGATGCGGTGCACCGCGGCGAGATCTCCCAGCGGCGCCTCGACGAGTCGGTGTACCGGATCCTGCGCCTGAAGATGACGCGCGGCCTCTTCGCCGACCCCTTCGTCGAGGTATCGCTGGCGGAGACGGTCGTCGGCGCACCCGCCCACCTGGCGGACGCGCAGTCCATCACGGACCACACGACGACACTGGTCAGGAACGACGCCGGGCTGCTTCCGCTGGCCGGCAGCCCCCGCAACGTTCTCGTGACCGGCTGGGGCGTGACGACGACCAGAACGCTCGGCACCGCGATCGGCCAGCGCGGGCAGACCGTCACCGTCCTGGAGACGGGTCTGACGCCGGGTCAGGCCAGGATCGACCAGGTGGTCGCGGCGGCCGGGGCGACCGACCTCGTGGTGGTGTCGACGAACAACGCGGCCAACGTGGATGTCACCACCGGGCTGCCGACCGCGTCGGCGGCGGCTCAGCAGGCCCTGGTCCGGGCGCTGCTCGCGACCGGCAAGCCGGTTGTCGTCTCGGCCATGCGCAACCCCTACGACGTCTCACGCCTCACCGGGGTGCCGACGTTCCTCGCCACGTACGGCTACACGGCGGGCTCGGTCGAGTCGCTGACCCGTGTGCTGTTCGGGGAGGTCAACCCCGCCGGCCGGCTGCCCGTCACGATTCCACGGGCCGACGGGTCGGGTCCGCTCTATCCCTTCGGGCACGGGCTCAGCTACCACGGCTGAGCCCTGGCTCGCCGGCATCGGAGGTCACCGCAGCGCGGGAGCGACGGCCAGGCCGGCCCGGTCCAGCGCGCGGCCTGCCGCCTGGGTCGCCGCCACCACCTCCGGGTCCGGCACCGTGCCGGGGTGATCGGTGTAGACGGCGACCGGCATGCCGGAGAGCTCGGCCTGCGCCGGATCGCTGACCGGCACCGGGACCGCGCTGGGATCGGATCCGTCGGGTCCGGCGATCAGCCGCAGCGCCAGCGCGAGATCCTCGACGTGCCGCGCCAGTGGCCCGATCACCGTACGCGGATCGCTGGTCGGGCAGACGAACGGGAAGTGCCCGGTCAGCGGTACCCGGCCTGTGGTGGGCTTGAGGCCGGCCACGCCGCAGCAGTGGGCCGGCTGGCGGATGCTACCTCCGGAGTCGCTGCCCAGCCCCAGCGGTGACCCGCCCGCCGCGACGATGGCGGCTTCGCCGCTGGAACTACCGGCCGGCCCGAAACGCGGATCGTGCGGGTTGTTCGTGCGGCCGTACACCGGGCTGTCCGGGCCCACCGCGGTCTTGCCGAGCAGGACGCCTCCGGCCGTTCGCAGCCGGGCGACCGCGGTGGCGTCCCGGGCCGGCCGGCGCTCGTGATGCGCCGGCTGCCGCCCGCGCAGCGCAGCCCGGCCGCGTCGATCCAGTCCTTGACCTGAACGGCACGCCGTGCAGGGGCCCGCGCAGCTGGCCGCGTGCCAGCTCGCGATCGGCGGCGTCCGCCTCCGCCAGCGCAGCTGCCGCCCGCCGCTCGACCACCGCGTTGAGGATCGGGTCGACGCCGTCGATGCGGGCGAGACACGCGGCAACGACCTCCCGCGAGGAGACGTCGCGGGCGGCGATCCGCCGAGCCAACTCCACAGCGGACAGATCCAGCAGGGACACCATGGTGCCTGCGACTCTACGGTCTCCGCGGTGGGCGTCGCCCGCCTCCCACCGCAGCAGCGTGCGCCGGGTAGCTCCGGTGTCCTCAGTGGACACCAGCGTGGTGGTGACGGTGCAGTCGGACTTGGCGCCGCGGCGGCCGCGCCCGCGCCACCCGCACCGAGGTGCGCGGGGGACGCCCCGGGCCGGCTCGACCGCGATCACCCGCCGCTGTTGTCCAGGTCGTCGTCACCGGCCGCGTGATCCGGCTGTAGAAGCCGCAGCGTACATAGAACCGTAACGATGGTTTTGCCGACGATATTGTCAGCGATCATCGGGACGGTTATCGTCTACGCAGCACGAGGCGATCGCGGGACCGCTGACCATGCTCTCCACCCATGAGCAAGGACTGGCGTCATGGCTGACCAGCAGCACGAGAGCGACGCAGGCCTCCTGCGCATCGACTCGCTGACCCTGTTCTTCGGCGGCCTGCGGGTGCTGGACCGGATCAGCCTGACCGTACCGCAGGGCATCGTGTGCGGCCTGGTCGGGCCGAACGGCGCCGGCAAGACCTCGCTGTTCAACTGCGTCAACGGCCTCTACCGTCCGAACAGCGGAAGGATCCTGATCGCCGGCACCGACACCCTCGAGGTACCGCCGCACCGCCTCGCGGCTCTCGGCCTGGCCCGCACGTTCCAGCACGCGTGGCTGGACCCGGCCGCGACGGTCCTGGACAACGTCCTCGTCGGCGGCCACACGCGGATCCGCGGCGGGCCGTTCTCGCTGGCCCTGCGGCTGCCGCTGGTGCGCCGGGACGAGGCCCGCCTGCGCCGGCGCGCGCTGGACCTGCTCGAGTACCTCGACCTCGGGTACGCCGCGGACAGGCTGGCGGGATCGCTTCCGTTCGCCACCGCCAAGCGGGTCGAGATCGCCCGCGCGCTGCTCGCCGAGCCGCGCCTGCTGATGCTCGACGAGCCGGCCAGTGGGGTCACCCACGCCGAGGTGGACGCCCTGGCCGGGATGATCCAGCGGATGCGCGCCGAGCTGGGCCTGACCATCCTGCTGGTGGAGCACCACATGGGCCTGGTCTCCGCGGTGACCGACAGGGTCGTCGCCCTGGTCGAGGGGCGCAAGGTGGCCGAGGGCACGGCCGCCCAGGTCCGGGAGCACCCGACCGTGGTCGAGGCGTACCTGGGGATGGTCGCGTGAGCGAGCTCGTCAACGAACGATCAGCCACGGCAGCTCCCATCCTCGAGGTGGCCGGCGTCGTCGCCGGCTATCAGCGCAGCCAGGTGCTGCACGGCGTCGACCTCGACGTCGCCGGGGGCGGTGTCACCGCGTTGCTCGGGGCCAACGGAGCGGGCAAGACCACGACGCTTCGTGCCATCAGCGGCATGGTCTGGCGGCGCGGCACCATCCGGTTCGACGGCCGGGACATCTCCCGGTTGCGGCCCGACCAGGTGGCGCGGCTCGGGATCGCGCACGTCCCGCAGGGGCGGGGAACGCTCGCTCGGCTGAGCACGGCCGAGAACCTCATGGTCGGCGCGCTCCGGCGGCGCGACCACCCGGGTGTCCGGGCCGACCTGCAGAGCTGCTACGACCTGTTCCCCGCGTTGGCGTACCGGCGCGACGCGGTGGCCGGCAGCCTGTCCGGCGGCGAGCAGCAGATGCTGGCGATCGGCCGCGCGCTCATGAGCAGGCCCCGGCTGCTGCTGCTGGACGAGCCGTCGCTCGGCCTGGCACCGCGGGTGAGCCTGGAGATGTTCCGGGTCCTCCGCGATCTGCGCGCCGAACGGGGTCTCACCATGCTGCTCGTGGAGCAGAGCGTCGGCGTCGCCCTGGACATCGCCGACAACGCGGTGGTGCTGGAGACCGGGCGCGTCACGCTGCGCGGCCCGGCCGCGGAACTCGCGGGGATGGACGAGGTCAGGCGCGCCTACCTCGGGAGCTGACTGGTTCGGAAAGGGTGCGACGGTGCGGGCTGTACAGCAGGTGATCGACGGCCTGGCGACAGGCTCGATCTACGGCGCCCTCGCGCTGGCGCTGGTCCTCGCCCACCGGGCCACCGGGGTGGTGAACTTCGCCCAGGGTCAGATGGCGGTCTTCTCCACCTTCTTCGCCTGGTCACTCGTGAAGGCCGGGCTCGGCGTGATCCCCGCGGTCGCGGTGACCGTCGCCGCCTCCCTGATCCTCGGGGCCACGGTCGAGCGCGTGGTGATGCGCCGGTTCGAGCGCGAATCGCCGATGATCACCATCGTCGCCACCGTCGGGCTGCTGCTCCTCCTCAACGGGATGAGCTCCCTGATCTGGGGCTACGACCTCAAGGCGTTCCCACCGGTCTTCTCCGGTGGCACCCTGCGCGCCGGTGGGGCCGCGGTCTCGATCACCGCGCTGGGAACCTTCCTGGTCCTGGTAGCCGCGGTGCTGGTGCTCTACGCCCTGATGATGCGGAGCCGGCTGGGCCTGGCGCTGCGGGCGGTGGCGGACAACCCCGACTCCAGCGCGCTGTCCGGCCTTCCCGTGGGGTACCTGCTGATGGTCGGCTGGGGCCTCGCGGCCGGACTCGGCGCCATCGCCGGATGCCTGGTGGCCCCGAAGCTCTACCTCGATCCGAACATGCTGGCCGGGGTGCTGGTGTACGCCCTCGCGGCAGCCGTCCTGGGCGGTTTCGACAGCCCGCTCGGCGCGGTGGTGGCCGCGTGGATCATCGGGGTGAGCGAGAACCTGGCCGCCACCTACATCGACCTCATCGGCAACGATCTGCGCATCTCCGTTCCGTTGCTGCTGACCGTGCTGGTGCTCCTGCTGCGCCCGCAGGGCCTGTTCGGCCGGCGCGAGGTGGTGCGGGTATGAACAGCCGCAGGCGCTGGTTCGGCGCGACGGCGCTGGCCGCCGGCATCATCGTGCTCGCCATGCTGCCGCTGAACTCCACTCCGTACACCAACTACCAGGTCGCGTTGGTGGCCACCTATGCGGTGGCGATCCTCGGCCTGAACCTGGTCAGCGGGTACGCGGGGCAGATCTCCCTCGGCCAGAGCGCGTTCTTCGGGCTGGGGGGCTACTGCGCCGCCATCGCCACGGTGCGTGCCGGCTGGCCCCAGCCGGCCTCGTTCCTGCTCGCCTGCGCGCTCCCCGCGGCCGTCGGGCTGTTGGTCGCCATCCCGGCCGTACGGCTGCGCGGCCACGGGCTGGCGATCTTCACCCTGGCGCTGCCCCTGATCGGGGTGGCGCTGGCCAAGCGTTTCCTCGACCTGACCGGAGGCTCGGAGGGACTGAGCGCGCGGATCTCCCGGGCGCCGGCGTGGAGCGGGCTCGACACCGACCAGTGGACGTACTACGTCGTGCTGGCGATCGCCGGAGCGCTGTTCCTGCTCGGCCGGAACATGGTCACCGGGCGATTGGGCCGCGCGCTGTCGACCATCCGGGAGAACGAGGTGGTCGCCGTCTCGATGGGCATCTCCCCGCAGCGGTACAAGGCGTTGGCGTTCGCCATGGCCGCCGCGTACGGCGGCGCGGCGGGCTGGCTGTACGTCTACACCATCGGTTTCATCTCCCCGGTGGAGATGGAGTTACTGCTCAGCATCAACCTGCTGGCAATGATGATCGTCGGGGGAATGGGTAGCGTGCTCGGCTCGCTGCTCGGCGGCGTGCTGTACGTATACATCCCCATTGTGGCCGGGACGGTGGACCCCGTCCGCACCACCCTGCTCTACGGCGCGATCCTCGTGTTGGTGCTCTTCTTCGCGCCGGGGGGTATCGCTCGGGCGCTGCACCGGGCCGGCGACCGGCTCGGCGGCCCGCGGGCAGGGCGCGGCACGGGCCCGCCGGATCCCCGCGCCGTGGCGATGGCGGAGCAGGCGGCGTCCCCTTCGCCATGGCTGGCTCGGCGCGTCCTGCGCCGCGCAGCGACCCAGCCAAGGCGGTGACCAGGACCTAGGTGACTATTGGCGGCGCCGTGCGTCGGCGCCCCGGAGACAAGGAAGGTGCGCGGTGCGACAACGCAACAGGTACCTCGTGCTCGTGACGGTGACCGCGGTGCTCGGCGTGGCTCTTGCCGGCTGCGGACGCGACGAGGGCGGCGGCGGTGGGTCCCAGCAGACTCCCGGGATCACCGACACCACGATAAAGATCGGTATCAGCGTCCCACTCTCCGGGCCGGTCTCCGACGCCGGTACCGCCCAGCTCGGCGGCGCCAAGGCGTTCTACGAGGCGATCAACGCCGCCGGTGGCGTGAAGATGCGCGACGGCAAGACCCGCAAGATCGAGCTGACCTCGTACGACGACGGCTACGAGCCCGGACGGTCGGTGCAGAACTTCCGCAGGCTCGTCGAACAGGACGGCGTGCTGGCCGTGGTCGGCGGTCTCGGGACGGCGCAGAATGCGGCGGTCCTGCCCGTCGCCAAGGAACTGAGCGTGCCGCAGGCGTTCGTCGCCAGCGGCGCGAGCCTGTTCAGCGCCAACCCGTCGGCGAACCCGTGGACCATCGGCTGGCAACCGACCTACGAGGCCGAAGGCGAGGCGCTTGCACAGGCTGCCGTCGCGCTGAACCGACCGGTCACGGTCGCGGTGATCCGCCAGAACGACGACCTCGGTAACGCGTTCCTCAACGGGTTCACCAAGGGGATCCAGGGTTCGCAGGTAAAGACCGTCGGCACCATCCAGACGTACGAGGCAGCCGACACCACAGTGGACAGCCAGATCACGAACCTCGCGGCGACCAGGGCCGAGGTGCTTCTGTCGGCGGTGGCCGTCGTCCGGTTGCAGATCTCTGCCCTGACCAAGGCCCGTGAACTTGGTTGGAAACCGGCCGTCCTGCTCCCCGGCTTCACTCAGGGGTTCAGCACGGTCCTTCAGCCGTCGGGTGCCGACAAGTACTTCGACCAGATCTACACCACCGGGTTCGTCAAGGTACCCAGCGACCCGCAGTGGGCGTCCGATCCAGCCGTCGTCGAGTTCGGCAACCGGATGAAGCAGTACAGCCCCCAGGCCAACGCGAACCTCCCCAACGCGGTCTGGGGCTACGCCACCGCCGCCACGTTCGTCCGCGCGCTCGAGACGATGGACGGCCTGACCCGCCAGAACCTGATGGACGCCGTGCGCAAGCTCAAGGCTGACGACATTCCGATGCTGTTGCCCGGGGTCGGGGTCGACGCTTCCGCCGCGGGCAAGTCGCCGGTGAACGTGACCAAGCTGTTCAAGTTCGCCGACGGGAGGTACAGCCTGGCGCCGGAGAGTTAGCTGATCCGCTCGATGGGTACCTCGAGCAGCTGCGGGCCGCTGGCTGTCGCCGCGGCCCGCAGCGCCGCCCCCAGGTGCTCACCGGTGGTGATCTGCTCGCCCGGTACGCCGTAGCCGGCCGCGATCTGCACGGCGTCGAGGTCGGGCAGGTCCAACCCGGGCGCACCGGTGACGCCCAACGGTCCGAAGAAGCTGCGCAGCCCTTCGTACCCGCCGTTGCGCAGGACCAGGAACGTGACCGGCAACCGGAGCTGGGCCGCCGTCCACAAGCCGGTCACGCCGTACTGGAGTGCGCCGTCCCCGAGCACCGCGACCACCGGATGGGCCGGGTCGGCCAGCGCTACCCCGACCGCCGCGGGCAGCCCGAAACCCAGCCCACCCGCGGCCGGGAAGAACAGGCTGCGCGGCCGGCTCCGGTTCAGCTGCGCCCAGAACGCGACGCTGTTGGACGTCGACTCGTTGACCAGCGGTACCTCGACCGGCAGGCAGCGCGCGAGTTCCGCGAACACGGCCTCCGCGGAGAATGGTGCCCGGTCCGGCGCCGGCATCTCGGCGACCCGGCGGGCCGGGTGCCGCAGCCTGGAAGGTCCGGCGGGGAGTTGGTCGAGCAACTGCTCGACGACTGCCCCGACGTCGGCCACGACCGCGTCCCCGAACGCGGCCCGGGACGCCTCGCGCGGGTCGCTGCCCACCGCGATCAACTCCGCGCGCGGCGGCAGCCACGGCCCGGGGCGGTAGACGTGGTAGCGGAAGACGGGGGCGCCGAGCGCCACGATCAGGTCGTACCCGGTGAGGTTCTCGCTCACCCCGGCGATGCTGGGCGGCAGCACGCCCTGCCACAGCGGGTGCCGGGTGGGGAACGGGCAGCGCGGCGGTACGGGCGCCGTCCACACCGGCGCCGAGAGGCGCTCGGCCAGCGCGACGACCAGCGGATAGGCGTCCTCGGTGTCCACCTCCGGCCCGACCACGAGTACGGGAGCCTGGGCGCCCAGCAGGCGGTCGGTCAGCTCCGAGACCAGCTCAGCCGGGGCGGCGCCGGCCGAGCGCACCCTGCGGTCGGCGAGCCGTGCGACCTCCTGCGGGTCGACCTCTCGGGTCCAGTCGTCGAGCGGCAGGGAGACGAAGACCGGACCGGCCGGTGGCAGCGCGGCGAGGTGGACGGCCTCGGAGAGCGCCCGCGGTACGTCCTGCGCCCGGGCCGGCTCGAACGACCACTTGACGTGCGGCTCGGGTACCCGGGTCAGGTCGGGCTCGGCCAGCACCGCACCGAGCCCGATCATCGCTCGGGACTGCTGTCCGGCGGTGACCACCAGTGGCGTGTGGGCGGCGCGGGCGTTGGTCAGGTTGCCCATCGCGTTGCCCAGCCCGGCTGCCGAGTGCAGGTTGACGAACGCCGGCCGGCCGGTGGCCTGGGCGTAGCCGTCGGCCATCGCCAGGACCGCACCTTCGTGCAGGCCGAGCACGTACCGGAAGTCAGCCGGGAAGCCGTCGAGGAACGGAAGCTCGTTGGAGCCCGGGTTGCCGAAGATCGTGGTGAGACCCCAGGTGCGCAGCAGGTCGTAGGTCGTTTCGCGAACGGTGGTCAGCACGGCCGGCGTCAGACCTTGACGGCGGTACGCCATCCGGGATGGTAGGTCTCGCGGGCCACGACCGAGTACGGAGCCGGGCTCACCACGGCGCGCACCGGGAATTGCTCATGGGGCTGGACCGTCGTCTTGCGCGAACCGCCGTCCGGCTCTCCCCAGAGCACCGTCACCTCGGCGCCGATCGGGACGTCGGGGTTCACGGTCGCGAGCGAGAGCGCCCGGCGTTCGTTCGCGCTGTACCCGGCGAACATGGACAGCCCGACGAGCGTACCGTCCGCGTCGAGCACCGAGTCGAAGTTGGACGATCCGTAGTTGGCGTTGGGCAGGTCGAAGAACTGGTAGCCGGGGCCTTCCGGGTCGGCCGGAGAGGCCAGCAGCTTGGCGAGATCCTCGGGATGCCAGGCGAGCGTCACCTTGCGGCGCTGGGTCTGCGGGTCGATAGCGGCGAGCGCGTCACGGCCGATGAAGTCGTGGTCGAACTTGATGTGCGGACCGTAGCCGAGCTCGAACGGGTTCGTGTAGTAGTCCTCGATGTTGTCGGAGACGAAGCTGCCGGCGAGCGCGTTCGTCGCCTCGTAGCTGTCCGGACCCAGCCACTCGCGGTACGCCCGCAGCCCGTCGCTGGTGTAGATGGCCGGCAGCGGCGAGGGGATCCAGCCGGACTCCAGCGTGTTTGCGGAGTAGGCGCGTGATCCGCACATCTCGATACCGAACTCGCGCCCCGCCTCGAGGATGGTCTCCCGTACCTTCTCGTAGCTCTCGTACGGGCCCCACAGCTCCAGACCCGGGGCGCCCGCCATGCCGTGGCGTAAGGTACGGACCCGCTCGCCGGCCACGTTCAGGTGCCCCATCCGGAAGAAGCGCACCTGCTCGACCGGACCGCCGTTGATCTTCTCGATGACCTCCCACGCCTTCGGTCCCTGGATCTGGAAGCGCCACAGGTCGCGCCGGACCGCCTTGCCGTACGGCCGCGACGGCGACCGCTCGTCCCGGTGGATGTCGACGTGGTACCCCCGGCTGCCCTGGAAGGTCAGGTAGTCGGCGACGGGCGCCCGCCCGACGAAGACGAACTCCTCGTCCGCCAGGTGGAAGAGGATGCCGTCACCGATGACGCCTCCCTCGGGGGAGACCGGCACGAACTGCTTGGCCATGTCCACCGGGAAGTTGGCCACGCTGTTGATCCCGGTCTCCGAGATCAGGCGCAGCGCATCCGGGCCGGAGATGAAGAGGTTGACCATGTGGTGCGTCTGGTCGTACAGCACCGCCGCCTCGCGCCAGGAGATCGTCTCGCGCCGCCAGTTCGTGAACTCGGCCGGCACGACCGGGTAGATGTAGGCCCCGAGCTGCGAGTTGCGCAGCAACTCTACGGTGTTTCCCGCCTGGTCCAACAACTCCTGCAGATTCTTCGCGCTCATCTGCCGCCGCCCGTTCTCGTCGATGCTGTGGCGATCCGTCCGGCCTAAAGCTACGCAGGCGTTATAGCCGTTGACACAGAGGAAAGGCGCGAGTCGACCTGCCGCGGCCGGATACGGCGACCGAGTCATTTGACGTACCGGATGCCCGGCCGCCCGCGCACCGCCCGATGGGTACGGCGATCGGCCGCCCCGTGCGGGTCATTTGTCGCGGTCAACTGCCTCTCGATGCCGGACGAAACGCGATCTCCGCTCGGCTCTACTGGTTTGCGTGAGCAACGGTCCAGTGCGGGCAGGCCGGAGGGCCGCCGACTCCTGGCGCGGGCGCAGCAAGCTCGCCGAGCTGCTGAGCAACGTCAGCTACGAGGTCATGCCGTTCAAGAGCACCGAAGAGGCGGTGCTCGCCAGCGTGCCGACGACCATCCCGCTGACCGTCACGGTCACCGAGGCGAGAGGGATGGAGGCCACCCTGCACCTGACCGAACGCCTGCTGCCGCACGGGTACCGCGTCGCGCCGCACCTGGCGGCACGGCAGTTCGTCGACCGGAACCAGGTCGCCGAGGTGGTCGCCCGCCTGCGCGCGGCCGGGGTCCGATCGGTCGTCGTCATCGGCGGCGACTCTGCCCAGCCGGTGGGACGGTTTCCCGACGCGTACTCGCTGATGCAGGCGATGCAGGCGGTCGGCCACTCCTTCGAGGAGATCGGCATCGCCGGGTACCCGGAGGGCCACGCGGCCATCTCGCAGGACGCGGTCGATCTCGCGTTGAAGGAGAAGGCATCGATGGCGACCCGAATCATCACCCAGATCTGCTTCGATGCCGATGCGACCAGCTCGTGGGCCGCGCGGATCGCCGCCTTCGGTGTCGGGCTGCCGGTGCGTGTCGGCCTGCCCGGACCGGTGAACCGGCAGCGGCTGGTGCGGATCTCGGCGCGCCTCGGGCTGGGTCAGTCGGCGCGGTTCCTGCACGGGCAGCAGGGCCTGCTGTGGCGGTTCCTGCTGCCCGGCGGGTACCGCCCCACCAGGCTCGCCAAGCAGCTCGCCAGCGCGCTGACCGGGACCAGCAACAACGTTCAGGGACTGCACATCTTCACGTTCAACGAGCTGGCCAGGACCGAGACCTGGCGGCGTGAGCTGCTCTCGTCGCTCGGCGAGGCGGGCGGTCACGCGTGACCAACGATGCCGACTTCGGGCGTCTCATCGTGCAGGGCGCGGACCGCCCCGGGATCGTGGCGAGGGTGTCGACCGTCCTGAGCGACAACGGAGCCAACATCGTCTCGCTCGCCCAGTCCTCCAGCGATCCGTCCGGCGGGCGGTTCTTCCAGCGCACCGTCTTCCACCTGCCGGGGCTGGCCGTGAAGGTGGATGTGCTGCACCAGGTCCTCGACCTGAAGCTGCGGGCGGAGCTGGGGCTCGACTTCCGGCTCGTCGAAGCGAGGCGGAGGAAGCGGGTCGCCATCTTCGTGTCCAGAGCGGACCATTGCCTGCTCGACCTGCTCTGGCGCCAGCGGCGCGGCGACGTCGAGATGACCGTACCGATGGTGGTGTCGAACCACCCGGACCTCCACGACGACGTGCGGCAGTTCGGTATCCCCTTCGTCCACGTCCCGGTGGACAGCGGCAACAAGGCGGCCGCCGAGAAGGAACAGCTGAAGCTGCTCAAGGGCAATGTGGACCTGCTCGTGCTGGCCCGCTACATGCAGATCCTCTCCGGTGACTTCCTGGACGAGCTGGCGGTACCCATCATCAACATCCACCATTCCTTCCTGCCGGCCTTCGTGGGCCCGAGTCCCTACCTGCGGGCCAAGGAGCGTGGCGTGAAGCTGATCGGGGCGACGGCGCACTACGTGACCGAGGATCTCGACGAGGGTCCGATCATCGAGCAGGACGTGATCCGCGTGTCGCACCACGAGTCCGTGCGGGAGCTGCAACGCAAGGGAGCCGACGTGGAGCGGCTCGTGCTCTCCCGCGCGGTGGCCTGGCACTGCGACGACCGGGTGATCCGTGACGGCAACACGACGGTCGTCTTCGGGTAGCCCCGCCCTCCCCGCGCGGCGATCATGGGATGTGCGGCGCGACGCGCCCGCACACTCCATGATCACCCGGAACGGGCCGCGAGGAGGGCCTCAGACCTCGGGGTTGCCGTTCGCAGACGTGGGGGAGATGGCCGCCCCGACGTCCCAGTGTTCGACGATCCTGCCGTTCGCGTCGAGCCGGAAGATGTCGACGAACTTGCTGCCGCGCTCGGTGTAGACGGGGACCGCGCCGGTGGCCAAGGCGTGGGTGACGACGAGGTCGCACTCGGCGACGACTCGCCTGATGTCGATGTGTGCGTCCGGGAAAGCGGTGGTGAAGCTCTCCACGAACGCGATGAAGGCCTCGAAGCCGTTGGGGGCCAGCGGATTGTGCTGGATGTACTCGGCACCGCCGTAGAGCTCGACGGCGCGGCGGGGGTTCTTGTCGTTGAACGCCACCGTGTAGAACGCCACCGCGTTGCGCTTGTTGCGCTCCAGGTGGTGCTTGCTGCGCACGCAGGCCTTCGAGTCCTGGACGCTGCCGGCGGGATCGACGGCCCGCGCCTGCGCATCGCCGTCCTGGATGACGACGAAGCTGATGCTCAGGCTCAACGCCAGAGACACCGCCGCGACGAATGCGGCGACGCGGAACGGGGTGAGAGTCCTCATGCCTTCCTCCCGGGACGGTGCTGGGCATTGCGCCACCCGCACGTGGAGTGGCTGATCGATACATGTTGACATGATTGTCGGAGATTCTGGAGAACGTTTGGGGGACAATCTTGGCGGCAGGGCTCTGGCCTTCCGCCCTGGATGAGGGGAAGATGCCACTGTGCGGAGCGTGGTGGAGCAGCAGCAACTGCCTGACGCGGCCAGCCTGCTCGACGCGCTGCGGATGGCGATCCACCGGGGCGAGTTGACGCCCGGCCAGCGCCTCGTCGAGGCGGACGTGGCCAGTCGGTACGACGCCTCGCGCGGGGCCGTGCGCGAGGCTCTCGCGTCGCTGAGCAACGAAGGGCTCGTGGTGCGTGAGCGCAACCGCGGTGCGCGGGTGCGACCGGTCACGCTCGAGGAGGCGATCGAGATCACCGAGGCGCGCCGCCCGTCGCCGGTGATGCCGCCGGCGGCCTGGGGATAGTGGTCCCGCGGTGTCAGCCCGGTCGATCCGAAGCGCGCCGATCCCGCCGCCCCCGAGCGGCGCGGCCGGGGGACCGGCGCACGACAACGGATCGTCACCCTGGCAGGACGAGCTCTACCACCGGCTGGCGGTCTCCGCGCCGGCGGGCCTGGTTGTCGTCGACCCCGATGGGACCGTGCGGCTGCGCAACGACGAGGCGGCGCGGATCCTCGGCGATGTGGACCGGCTTCCCGCCGCGCTGTGGGCGGTCTTCGAGCGGGACCCGGACGGGGCAACGGTGGATGGGATCGCCGCGGCCGGCGATCCGGTCGTCGTGGAGCGTGGTCTGCGCCGGCTGGAGGTGGAGTGCCGGCTCGTGTCGGCGCCGTCGCTGGCACCGTTGCGGGCAGCCTGGCTGACCGACGTGACCCGGGCCAGAGTGGTGCAACGACGGCTCGCGGCCATCGCACAGGCCTCGTCCAGCGTGGCGGCCGTCGGCAACCTGGCCGCGACGGTGGATGCGGTGGCCGCCGAAGTGGTGCGGGCCGATCAGATCGCGGCGGTCCAGGTCATCACGCTGGACGACACCGGAGCCCGGGTCCGCCTGCTGGGTGCCGCCGGTTTCGCCGGCGACACCAGCGAGTTCATTCCCCGGCTGCACCGCTGCCAGCAGCTCGGGGCCGAGCTGATGATGCTGTCGGCGGCGGCGACGGGGAAGGTCGTCGCGGTCGCGCATCGCAAGCGGCAGGTGCTGGCCGACCCGCGGTGGGAGCCGCTTCACGAGATCATGGACCAGCCGGACTGGGACAGCTACGTCGGCGTACCGTTGATCGTCGACGGCCGCACGGTCGGCGTGCTCAACGCCTTCTGCACCCCGCAGGAGCAGCCGCCGACGGCGGAGGACATCGCCTTCCTCGTGGCAATGGCCGAACAGGCTGCCCTCGCCGTCGACCGCGCCGAACTGGTCAGCGCGGCCGAGATGCAGGCGCGCCGGGAGGAGCGCCACCGGGTCGCGGCGGACCTGCACGACTCGGTCGTGCAGCAGGTGTTCTCCATCAAGATGCGGGCCGAGGCGCTGCGGCTCGGTATCGCGCGTGACGGCGAGGTGTCCTCCGAGATCCTGGGCGAGTACGCCGAGGCACTGGCGACGTCTGCTCGGCTCGCCCTGGACGACCTGCGGGCGCTGATCTTCGAGCTGCGTCCCGGAAGCCTGGCCGAGAAAGGCCTGATCGGGTCGGTGGCGGCCTGGGTCGAGTCGGTGGGCGCCCGGGCCGGCATCGCGGTGACCTTCCGCAGCGAGCTGGAGTTCGTGGCGCTCCCCTCCGGGATGGAGGACGACCTGTACCGCATCGTGCAGGAAGCGCTGCACAACGTCGTCAAGCACGCGGAGGCGACCGCGGTCACGGTGGGGATCGCCGTCCGTGGCGGCGGCAACGGCCTGCTCGTCGTCGACATCGAGGACGACGGGGTGGGATTCCGCCGGCCGCTGCAGTCGGCCGGTTCTCTCGGCATGCTCTCCATGCGGGAACGGGCCCAACGATGGGGCGGCAGCGTCGTCCTGCGCAGCCGGTCGGGCGCGGGTGGCCACCTCCGCGTGACGATCCCGTTGCCGGAGATGCCCGGCTCACCGCCCGGAGGGTTCGGGGCCGGCCGTGAGTGACGCACCGGTGGGCGTGTTCATCGTCGACGACCACGCGGTCGTCCGCAGTGGCCTCGCCGCCTACCTCGATTTCATCGACGACTTCACCCTCGTCGGCGAGGCGGCCGACGGCGAGCAGGCGCTGCGGCGGCTGGCGGAGCTGGCCGCCCGCGACTCGCTGCCCGGCGTCGTGCTCATGGACCTCGTCATGCCGAACATGAACGGGATCGAGGCCACCGCGCACATCGTCGAGCGCTTCCCGACCTGCCGGGTGGTGGTCCTCACCAGCTTCGGTGAGGTGGAACGGATCAACGCGGCGCTACGCAACGGCGCGGTCGGATACCTGCTCAAGGATGCGGAGGCCGCCGAGGTGGCCGCCGCCATCCGGGCGGCCGTCCGCGGCGAGGTGCACCTCGACTCGGAGATAGCCCGGCGGCTCACCCAGGACCTGCGGTGCGGGCCCGCCGGACCGGCCCTGCTGACCCCGCGGGAGCGCCAGATACTCGCGCTGCTCGGCGAGGGCCGTTCCAACCGCGAGATCGCCAACATCCTCGTCATCAGCGAGCGGACCGCCCGTACCCATGTCAGCAACGTACTGAGCAAGCTCAACCTGACCTCCCGTACCCAGGCCGCACTGATGGCGATCCGGGAAGGCCTCGTGCCGGGACCGCAGTAGCGGCGTACGTCGTTCGTCGTAGGTGACCGGCGCCATCCGCGTGTGGTCGGGGCAACCGGGCCCACCTAGGGTCGGGGCATGATGCGGCTCCGGGAGGCCGCGAACGACGAGCAGCCGTTCGAGGTCGTGTGCGTACGGTCCGGTGTCACGCTGACCGTCCCCCCGGAGCGGTCCATCCTGTCCGTTGCCCGGGAGTGCGGTATCGACGTCTTCTCCTGGTGTACCGAGGGCATCTGCGGTACCTGCGAGACCGAGGTCCTCGCCGGCCTGCCGGACCATCGCGACGCGCTGCTGACCGAGGAGGAGCGCGAGGCCTCCAGGACGATGCTGATCTGCGTCTCGCGCTGCCGTCGGGGACCGCTGGTGCTCGAGCTGTAGGGGTCCGCAGGACTAGGCGTTGACGGCCGCGTCGATGAGGTGGGTCGAGCCGGAGACGTACGACGCCTCGGCGGAGAGCAGCCAGACGGCCAGGTTGGCGACCTCGTCCGCGGTGCCGTACCGCCTGCCGAGGGGTACCGAGGCCGCCACCCGCTCGTACACTCCCCGCGGGTCGTCCGGATCGAGCTGCGCCGTCAGGCACCGCCCCCGCGAGTGCCGCGGCCTGCTCCGGCAGGGCAGCGGCCGCGCGGTCCACCATGACCACGCGGGCGCCTTGTCTGGTCAGCCGGGCGGACACCGCCCGCCCGAACCCGGCGGCGGCGCCGGTCACGACGGCGACCTTGCCCTCGAATCCACCGGTCATCGGACCGCCTCCTTCGCGTCGACGGAGACGGCGGCGGGGCCGGCCGCGCCGGCGAGGATGGCGCGGTGCCGGTCGACGATATTGACCACGTGTGCCGGCTCGCCGTGCGCCAGCATGTGCGGGACGAACGCCCGGATGCCGTGCACCACGCTCCAGAAGTTGACCCCGACCGTCCAGGTCCAGTCCTTGTCGGTGGCCTCCCATACCGCGCCGTCGAGGTATCCCTCGACGCCGGCGTTGTTGCACAACAGATGGACGTCGCCGAACTCGTCCCTTGCCGCTTCGGCGAGGTACCGTACCGCCGCGGCGCTGGACACATCGGTGAGTACGTCCAGTGTGGACGCTCCGTCGGCGCGGAGCTCCTCGGCCGTCTGCGCGAGCGCGTCCCGCTGCACGTCGGCGATGACGACCTTCATGCCCTCGGCCGCGAAGCGCTTGGCGAACGCCTTGCCCATGCCGCTGCCGGCGCCGGTGACGACGGCGACCTTGCCGGCGAACTCGTCCATCTGGACTCCTCGGTGTCTCAGTCCCACGGCCGGGTCAGCACCCGGTCCACCGCGTGTAGGGCGACCGCGAGCGGTTCGGCGTGGGTACCCTGCTCCACCGGTAGCCCGTCGGGCAGCCGGACCAGCTGGCGCTCGGGCGCGGCGACGTACTGCGCGTAGGCCCCGGGCGCGGTGATCCCCAGGTTCGGCACTGCCGGGCACTCGAACGGAACGCCGCGGGCACAGGCGCGGCACGAGCCGCAGGAGCCGAGCGGGTTGACCGCGACCGCTGCCCCGATCCAGCCGGCGCTGACCGAGTCACCGACGTCCGCCACCCGGCCGGCGAACTCGTGGCCGAGAATCTGACCGACTGTGGTGACTCCCGACTCGATGGCGTGCACGTCGGATCCGCACAGCCCGCACGCCTCGACCGCGACCACGACCTCGTCGGGGGCGGGCACCGGATCCTTGACGTCGGCAACCTCGACGCCGCCTGGCACGCACACGATGGCTTTCATCCACCAAGCTCCGTGGTCGGGACCGGTGCCGCAAAAGCCTAGTCGCGGCCGGAAATTGTTGTCAACGATCCTGTCAGCATGAAAGTCTGCAACTGGCCAGTGCGGGTGAACCGAGGACAAGGACGGCTGCCGTGACCGACCCATCCGAGCGACGCATCGACCTCGACCGGCTCGTCGCGATCGACGTCCACACCCACGTCCATCGGTCGGTCTCCGCCCCCGCGACATCGGTCGATGCCGAGATCGCCGCGCTGGCCGGCTACTTCCGGACCGAGGCGGTCAGCTACACGGTCGACGACCTGGCCGCCTCCTACCGGAAGCGCAACATGGCCGCGGTGACGTTCATCGTCGACGTCAAGGATCGGCCGGATGATCCGGCGCGGCCGACGAACGAGGAGGTCGCCGTCCGCGCCTCGGCGAACGCGGACGTCATCATCCCGTTCGCGAGCATCGACCCGGCCCGCGGCGCGGCCGGCGTCCGCGAGGCGCAGCGGTTGATCGAGGAGTTCGGCGTCCGCGGGTTCAAGTTCCATCCGAGCGTCCAGGGGTTCCGGCCGAACGACCGGACCGCGTACCCGCTCTACGAGGTGATCGAGGCGGCCGGTATCCCGGCACTGTTCCACACTGGACAGTCCGGGGTGGGCGTCGGGCAGCGCGGGGGAGGCGGCATCCGGCTGGCCTACAGCAACCCGATGTACCTCGACGACGTGGCGGTCGACTTCCCCGACCTGCCGATCGTGCTCGCTCATCCGTCGTTCCCGTGGCAGGAGGAGGCGCTGGCGGTGGCGCTGCACAAGCCACTCGTGTACATCGACCTGTCCGGCTGGTCGCCGAAGTACTTCCCGCCGATCCTCGTGCAGTACGCGAACACCCTGCTGAAGGAGAAGATGCTGTTCGGCACGGACTTTCCGGTGCTGACCCCGGAGCGGTGGATGGCGGATCTGGCGACAACCTCGGTGCGGGAGGAGGTCAAGCCGGGACTGTTCAAGGACAACGCGGCCCGCCTGCTCGGTCTGCGGTGACCGGCCGGGCTCAGCCGCCAAGGGTGGCGCCCTCGGTGAGCGGCCGCACCGAGCGGGCGTAGACCGAAAGCCAGCCACAGCCGGCAGGCACCCCGGGCGCCGGGAGGTGCGCCCGGCGCTCCGCCACCAGCTCCGCCGGCACGTCGAGGTCGATCGTGCGGGCCGCCACGTCCACGCTGATGAGGTCACCGTCGCGGACCAGGCCCAGCGGGCCGCCGAGGGCACCCTCCGGACTCACCTCGGCGACGGTGAGTCCCTTGTTCACCAGCCCCGACATCTGCCCGTCCGTCACCACCGCGACCTGCTCGTCGAGACCGGCACCCGCGATGGCGAAGACCACCGCCGAGGTCAGCCCCATGCCCGGTGCGCCGCGCAGGCCCAGGCCGGTGAGCACGACCACCTGCCCCGGCGCCACCGCGCCGGCCCGGATCCCGTCGAGGGCCTCCTGTCTGGAGTGGAACACCTTGGCGGGACCGGCGAAGCGACGTACCCCGTCGTCGGCGACCGTGCGCTTGACCACCGCGCCGTCGGGCGCGAGCGAGCCGCGGAGGAGGACGATGCCCGGATGCCGGGCCAGCGGGTTGTCGACGGGCCGGATGACGTCCACATCGGCGACCTCGACATCGGTGATCGCGTCGCCCACGGTCGAGCCGGCGACCGTACGCTGGTCCAGGTCGAGCAGCGACCGCAGCTGGTACATCAGCGCGCGTGCTCCGCCCGCCGCCTCGAACTCGTCGATCCGGCGCGGACCGTTCGGCCGTACCGCCGCGACCAGCGGCACGTCGGGTGCGAGCTGCTCGAACATGCGGTAGACGTCGACGTCGATGCCCGCCTCGACCGCGACCGCCTGCAGGTGTTTCAGCGTGTTCACCGAGCCGGAGACCGCCAGGATCGTGGTGACCGCGTTGCGGAACGCGTGCGGCGTCATGATGTCGCGCGGACGGGGGCCAGCCGGGACCATCTCGACGATCCGCCGGCCGGCCTCGGCCACGGTCTGCCACATCCTGGGGCTGTTCGCCAGCACCGGTGTGCTGCCGGGCAGCGCCATGCCCAGCGCTTCGGCGGCGATGTGCATGGAGTTCGCGGTACCCATCCCCGCGCACACGCCCGGACCGGTCACCGCGCAGGCGCTCATCTCGGCGAGCTCCCCGACCGTCATCCGGCCCGCGGCGACCTGCCCGGCGTAGCGGAAGACGTCCTCGAAGTCGACGTCCTCGCCGCGGTAGCGGCCGGAGGGCTGGTACCCGCAGGCGACCACGATGGTCGGGATGTCCAACCGCCCGGCCGCCATCAGGTGGGCCGGCGTCGTCTTGTCACACGACGACAGGCAGACCATGCCGTCGAGCAACGCCCCCTCGACGGCGACCTCGATGTCGCTGGCGACGAGGTCGCGGCTGGGCAGGATGTACCGCCCGGCCGCGCCGGCGCTGGTGATCGCGTCGCTCGGTGCGGCCGTACGGATCTCGAACCCGACGCCTCCTGCCCTCTGGATGGCGTCGCGCAGCGGTCCGACGATGCCGTCCAGGTGGCTGAAACAGCTCGCCAGGCCGGACGAGCTGTTCACGATGGCAATCTTGGGCTTCTCGAAGTCCGCGTCGGTCAGACCCAGGGCGGTCCACTGGGCTCTGCGCATGGCCCAGACGGTGGTACCCGGCTCCAGGTTGCTGCGCAGTCCGGGCACGATCAGACGTCCCGGCCGAGATAGGCGCCGCCCCGCTCGAGCCGGCGCTGCAGCTCGGCGATGTCGACCGCGCCACCGGCGAGACCGGCGGAGAGGGCGAGATCGGCGGCGGTGCCGGCCGCCTGACCCATGGCGAAGCAGGGGCCGGTGACCCGGGCCGAGGACTGGCCCCCGTGGGTCATCGACGCGCACCGGCCGACGACGTACAGGTTGTCCACGCGCTCCGGCACGATCATCCGGAACGGCAGCTGGTTGAAGCCTCTGGGGTCGGCCCCGCGTTGCCAGCGGAACTCCACCGTTCCGGCCACGTGATCCTCGACCGGCCAGCCGTTGACGCCGATCGTGTCGTCGAAATCGGCGCAGTCCAGCACGTCGTCCTCGGTCAGCCGGTAGCGCCCGACGATCCGTCTGGTCTCGCGGATGCCGATCTGGGGCGCGATGTCGACCAGGTAGGACCGGTGGAAGCCGGGGGTGTGGTCCCGGATGAAGGCGAAGGCGTCGAGGACCTGCTGCCGGCCCGTCAGCTCGCCGTGCGTCAGCTGGTCGACGTCGGTTCCGTCGACCGCGCTGCCGTCGGGGTTGCTCAGCTGCGTGACGTTGGCCCGCCATTCCAGCGGGTTGCGCTGCGGGCGCACGATGGGCCGCTTGCGCGGGAAGCGGTGGGTACCGGCCTGCTCGGCCTCTGCCATGAGCCGCTCGACCGTCCGCCACGGCGCGTCGCCGGCGGCCGTCGCGTCGACCCCGTTGATCCGGAACATCAGCGACGGGTACAGCAGCCCACCCAGCGGTGGGGACTTCTCGTAGCGGATCCCGGACCAGGCGGCCACATCACCGTCGCCCGAGGCGTCGACGAACATCCGGCCCCGGACCGCGGCCCGACCCGACTTGGACTCGATGAGAACCGCGTCGATGCGGTCCCGGTCCGACATCACCACGCCGACGGCGAGGGCGTGGAAGAGGATTCTCGCCCCCGAGCCCACCACCAGCTGGTCCGCGGCGATCTTGTAGGCGGAGATGTCGTACGCCTGCGCGGCGATGCCGTCGTTGATGGTCAGGTGCGGCGGGGCCAGGGCGTCCAGCTTCTCCAGGCGGTCGAGCAACTCGTCGGCCAGCCCGTGGACCACCCGGCGATCTTCGCCGTGGACCCTGGCGTGCAGGCCGCAGAAGGTACTGAGCCCTCCGGCGGTGCCTGCCCCGCCCAGGTAACCGTACCGTTCCAGCAGGATGGTCGACCTGCCGCTGCGGGCGGCGGCCGCGGCGGCCATCAGCCCCGCCGGTCCGCCACCGACGACGACGACATCGAACTCGCCGTACACCGGCGTCGTCCTGCCGGGCTCCACGATCATGTGCTGCCCGGCAGGGTGATGCTGCCGACGCGGTACCGGCTCCCGCTGAGCTCGTCGTCCACGATGGCCCGCATGAGCTCGGGTGGGACCAGGCATTCGGCACAGGCGTCGGAGCCGGGGACCACCTGTATCCCGATCCGGTTCTCCTCCTCCATGGACCAGACCAGCTGGTACCCGTCGGCTGCCAGCGTGTCCCGAAGTCCCCGCAACGCCGCCTCGATCGCGTCAGTGCTCATCTACCGCCATCCTCTGTGGAGTGTCGATGCGGGTGATCGGCGGCGGACCGCCGCGGGGGCCGAAGGTCTCCACCACCGCGGAGACACCCGCATTGCCGGCTCCGGCGACGACGACGAGCAGCGCATCCGGCGAGTTGAGCACCCGGACCGGTCCCTCCCGTCTCTCCTCGGTGTGCCGGTCGGGCATCGCATCCGGATGGTCGGCGGGCAGCCGCCAGCGCGTGCTGCGCGATATCGCGTCCTTGCCGACCGCGGCGAGTTCCTCGCGGGTACGGACGGCGTGCTCGTAGACGTACTGCCGGACGTCGGACTTGCTCCAGCCGGCCCGGGCGAAGACCGCCGCGTGCTCGGGACCGAGGACGAGGCAGCCGCTGATCGTCTCGTGCACCAGCGCGCCGGTACGCGACAGCGTCCCGGCCAGGTCGAGGCCGAGTTGCTCGGGTACGGTCGTGTGCCGCGCCTCGATGTGGATCACCGACCGTACCGACATCGCGGTGACCGTACTGTCGGATGCCGCGAAACCGTGGTCGGCGTGCAGGCCGGGCCACGGGCTGTCCTCCTCGTTCTCACCGAAACACGCCGTGTACTTCGCCGGGGTCGCCTGGGTGGCCTGGTCGAGTTGGTGCGGGTGGAGGTCGAAGCAGTTGATGGCGGTCAGCCGCAGGGCCCGCCCGATCGTGGCGTTCGCCCGGAACCCGGGGCCGAATATGCCGCCGCGGCAGTTCAGGCCGATCTCGTCGCGGATCGGGCCGTTCACCACGAGCAACGGTGCCGAGCCGGTCGTGCTCTGCCAGACCCCCTTCGTCGCGTACCCTTCCTTGGCCAGGCTCTCCCACGCCGCGAGGACCACCGGAAAGTACTCGGGCCGGCAGCCGGCCAGGGCCGCGTTGATCGCCGCGACCCGCACCGTGCAGTGCCGGTTCAGGTGGGGCATGGCGAAGACGACGTCCTGCGGGTCGCGGGCGGTCGCCGCCAGGAACCGGCCGAGGTAGGACTCGGTCACCGGTACCACCGGAAGCCCGTCGGTCCAGCCGCGGCCGGCGTAGTACTCGGCAATGTCGGCGCTCGCCTCCGCTCGCGCGGACCCGGGGCTCTCGGGATGCTGCCTTCCCTCGTCGCTCCGGTCGCCACGCTCCCGGCGCTCCTCCGTCCGGGCCGCACCGCCCGGGGCCGCCGGGTCGGGTGCGGCGCCGAGGATGCGTACCAGGTCGGGCATCAGCTCACGCACCCGCTCCTGGATCTGCTCGACGGCGAGACTCGCCACCGGGTGCGGCACCGTGGCGAACTCGAAGCCGGGGAAACCGTAGGCCTTGGCCATCGCCCGCGCCGGCGCCGTGAAGGCGTCGGTGCAGATGCTGACGGTCGGCACACCGGCCCGTTCCAGCAGGATCCCGTCGGCCAGACTGGCCGCGCTGCACGAGCCTCAATCGCCGATTCCCGCCACGACGAAGTCACAGTCCGCCAGGATCCGCTGGATCTGGCTCTGCTCGACCGGCGTGCCGAAGTAGCTCTTGGTGTGTACCGTCGACGATCGCACGCCCCAGTCGCGTCGAAGCTCGTCCGCGACCGCGGCCAGCAGGACCGACGCGTTCGGCTTGGTGTTGTCGAGGAGCCCGACGCGCAGCCCGGAGAGGCTGCGCAGCCGTGGCGCGAGTTGGGTGTCCGTGCTGCCGTCGCCGCCGCCGGTCGGGTCGAGCAGTGTCTCCCGCTGTCCCACTCGCCCAGCAAATCATGCAATGCCCGCGTGAACAAGATTGTCGACAGTCCGGGGGAAGCGGGTGGGCGGATGCGGTCATGCCGGCTAGGGCATTTGACGTAAGTCCGTTGCCGCGTCTCGTCCGCGCGCGTCGGCGAAACCTATGCTCGACCCGCGCCCGACCACGCGAGGAGGGGCTCGTGAAGACACAAGCCGCCGTGTTGTGGGAGTACGGCCAGGACTGGCAGATCGAGGAGATCGAGCTCGACGACCCGGCCGAGGGCGAGGTCATGGTGCGTCTCGCGGCGTCGGGCCTGTGCCATTCGGACGAGCACGTCCGGGTCGGGGACCTCCCCATGCAGGCGCTGCCGGCGATCGGGGGTCACGAGGGCGCCGGCGTCATCGAGAAGGTCGGTCCCACCGTCACCTCCGTGCGCGAGGGCGACCATGTCGTGCTGAGTTACATCCCGGCGTGCGGGCGGTGTCCCTCCTGCGCCCAGGGACATCAGAACCTCTGCGACGAGGGGGCGGAGCTGTCGGTGGGTCTGGCACGCGACGGTACCGCGCGCCACCACGTGCGCGGCCACGACGCGCGGCTGATGTGTCTGCTCGGAACGTTCTCGCCGTACACGGTGTGCCGGGAGACGTCGGTCATCAAGATCAAGGATGACCTCCCGCTGGACAAGGCCGCGCTCGTCGGGTGCGGGGTGACCACCGGCTGGGGAACCGCGGTGTACGCGGCGGACGTCTCGCCCGGGGACACCGTGGTCGTGCTGGGCATCGGTGGTGTCGGCGCCAACGCGGTCCAGGGTGCGCGCATCGCGGGGGCCACCCAGATCCTGGCGGTGGACCCCTCGCCGTTCAACCGCGAGCAGGCCAAGCGGTTCGGCGCCACCCACACGTTCGCCTCGGCGCAGGACGCCCGGGCCGCGTTGCCGGACCTCACCCGCGGCCGGATGGCCAACGCTGCGCTGGTCACGGTCGACCTGGCGACCGGGGCGATCCTCGGCGAGGCGATCTCGCTCGTCGGCAAGCTGGGTACGGTGGCGCTGGCCTCGCTCGCCTCGGTCACCGACAACCAGGCGGTGCTGCCGATGTTCGAGGTGACCGCGTTCCAGAAGCGGATTGTCGGCTCGCTGTTCGGCAACGCGAACCCGCGCTACGACATACCCAAGCTGCTCGACCTGTACCGGCAGGGCGAGCTGCTGCTCGATGAGCTGATCACCCGGACCTACCCGCTCGATCAGGTCAACCAGGGCTACCAGGACATGCGCACGCATCGCAACATCCGGGGAATGATCCGCTATCCCTGAACCAGCTCCACCGCCTTGGTGACCACGCCGTCCGGGGTGAGCTCGTAGTACTCGTACAGGTCGGCCGGGACGCCGACCTCGAGGTCCTCGTCCGGGAGGGCCACGCGGTCGACCCTGGCCGACAGGCCGGTGCGGCCCAACGTCTCCGCCACGATGCTGGCCAACCCACCCACCTCGTTGTGGTCCTCGATGGTCAGCACCGCGCCGGTACGCCGCGCGGTCTCCACAATGGCGTCCCGGTCGAACGGCTTGAGGAACGCCGCGTCGTAGACATCGGCCTGCACACCTCGGGTGGCGAGCTCGTCCGCGGTCCGGACCGCCAGGCCCACGCCCATGCCATGACCGATCAGGCTGACGTCGGCGCCGGTCCGCAATCTCAGCCAGCGGCCGAACTCGAAGGTCGGCGGTGCCGCGTACACCTGTCCCGCGCCCTCGCTGATCCTGATGTAGATCGGCCCCTGGTGCTGCTCGGTCGAACGCATCAGGCTCAGCACGGCGTGGCTGTCGGCCGGGGCGATCACCGTCATGTTGGTCAGCGTCCGGGCGATCGCGACATCCTCGACCGCGTGGTGGCTGGTACCGAAGATGCCCATCGAGAGGCCGGTCAGCCGGCCGACCAACCGGACCGGCAGGTGGTTGTACGCCAGGTCGGTGCGGATCTGCTCGGCGCACTTGAGGATGCCGAACGGTGCCATCGGGAAGATGTACGGCAGGTAGCCGCACGTGGAGAGCCCGGCGGCGACGGAGACCGAGTTGGTCTCCGCGATGCCCAGCTCGAGGTAGCGCTCCGGAGATCTCCGCGACCACCTGGTCCCGCAACCGCGGGCCGAGCAGGCCCAGATGCCATGCCTGGGGCGACTCCTCCATCATCGCCACGCCCTTGCCTTTGCGCGTCCTGGCGATGACGCAGGTGGGTCGGGTGCTCGACGGATCGGGGAGTTCGTCGAATGTCCGGGTGAGCAGATCGACGTCATGTCCATCGATTTCGACGACGCGCCAGCCGAACGCTTCGAACCGCGTGCTGAGCGGCTCGATGTTCATCGCGTCGGAGGTCGGGCCGGCTCCGGAGTACCCGTTGGCGTCCACGATCGCCACCAGGTTGCCGAGCCGGTAGTGGCTCGCCGCCATGGCGGCCTCCCAGACCTGACCCTCCTGGAGCTCTCCGTCGCCGGTGAGCACGAACGTCCGGTAGTCCCGGCCGGACAGCCGGCCGCCGTAGGCGATCCCGGTCGCGACCGACAGGTTGTGGTCCAGCGACCCGGAGCTGAAGTCGATCCCCGGTGCCAGTCGCATGTTGGGGTGGTCGTTGAGCGGTGACCCGATCTTGCCGAACTGCTTCAGCCACTCCTCGGGGTAGTAGCCGAGGTCGGCGAGCACCGGCCACAGACCGGTCGCGACGTGCCCCTTGCCCAGCAGGAACCGGTCCCGGTCCGGCCACTGTGGATCGTCGGGCCGCAGCCGCAGCGTGTGGTAGTAGAGCGTCGCGATGATCTCGGCGCAGGAGAACGTGCTCGAGTAGTGTCCGAGCCCCGCCTGCTCGATGAGCTCCACGGTCTGCAGCCGGATCCAGTCCCCGCGCCGGGTCAACTCGGCGGAGGTGACCGGTCGTCCGCGCTCCAACATGGAACACCCGCCCTCGATCGGCGATGCGCACAACATATTCCGCGCAATTCGCGGAAGTCAACGGATCGCCGCCCAAGATGTTGACAATCGTCCGGCCGGTGGCGAGACTACGGCGATGGCGACAGCCCTCGACGCACCGGTTGACGTGGTACGCACCGAGTTGTTCATCGCGGGGGAGAGCCGGTCCGCGGATCGGTACCTCGCCATCATCGATCCGGCCCGGCCCGACCTCGTGGTCGGTGAGGCGGCCGCCGCCACCGGGCAACAGGCGCTCGCGGCTGTCGCCGCCGCCAACGAGGCGTTCCCGGCCTGGTCCGGGCGTACCGCGAAGGAGCGGGCCGAAGCGATGTCGGCCGCGGCCTCGTTCCTGGATCCGCCCCCGCCCGACATCATGCGGCTGCTCACCCTGGAGAACGGCAAGATCCAGTTCGAGTCGATGCTCGACATCGCCGACTTCGGCCGGCTCTTCCAGCAGACCGTGGCGCTCGCGGCGGAGATGGACGAACCGACCAGGTACGCCAGTCCGTTCTCCGCGACCACGGTCGAACGGATCCCGCTCGGCGCGGTGACCATCATCCTGCCGTTCAACTGGCCGCTGGCGATCCTCGGCGCCTCGCTGCCGCTGGCGCTGCTCGCGGGCAACACCGTCATCGTCAAGCCGCCGTTCAGCGCGCCGCTGGCGACGGTCCGGGCGGTGGAACAGATCGCCGCCGCGCTGCCACCGGGAGTGCTCAACATCATCACGGGCGAGGACCAGGTGATCGGGCCGCCGCTGATCCAGAACGAGGCGGTGGCCAAGGTCTGCTTCACCGGCAGCGTGGCCGGCGGCCGGCGGATCATGGCGATGGCGGCGCAGACCCTCACCCGGGTCACGCTCGAACTGGGCGGCAACGACCCGGCCGTGGTGCTCGACGACGCGAACCTCGACGACACCACGCTCGACGGGCTCTACGGCGCCGTCTTCGCGTCCACCGGCCAGATCTGCATGGCCGTCAAGCGCATCTACGTGCACCGGTCCCGGTACGGCGACGTGGTCGACGGGCTGTCCGAGCGCCTGTCCCGGGTCCAGCTCGGCCACGGCCTGGATTCCCGCACCACCATGGGTCCCCTGCACCAGCGCCGGCAACGCGACTACGTCCGGCAGCTGGTCGAGGACGCCGCGGCGCACGGCACCGAGGTCCGCGAGTTCGCCGAACTCCCGGACGATCCGCGCCTGGCGGACGGGCACTTCCTCCGGCCGAGTCTGGCGCTCGACCCGGACCAGACCTTGGCGCTGGTCACCGAGGAGCAGTTCGGCCCGAGCGTTCCGGTGATCCCGTTCGACCGGGAGGATGACGCGGTGGCGGCGGCGAACTCCGGCTGGGCGGGCCTGGGCGCTTCGGTCTGGAGCCAGGACGAGGAGCGTGGCCAGCGGGTGGCGCGGTCGCTGCGGGCCGGATACTGCTGGATCAACGCCCACGGCGCTCCGTTCGTGGACCGGCGGGCGCCGTTCGGCGGTTTCCGGTCCAGCGGCATGGGTCGCGAGTTCGGCATCGAGGGCGTCCGGGAGTTCATGGACATGCGGTCGTTGACGACGGTCGAGCACGGGGCTCAGCACGCCTGAGGCGCGGCGCCATCGTCCACGAGTGACGGTCGCCGGGGGTTACCAGTTGTCCTGCATGATGCCGACCGTGCCGGCGACCCGGACCGACATGCCGGTGAGCGACAGCACCTCGTCGACGGTGAATCCACGGGCCACCTCGTCGAGCCGGAAGCCGCCGTCCTCCTTCGTGAGCAGGGCCAGGTCGGTCACGACGGTGTCGACGCACGTCGGTGCGGTCAGCGGGAAGTCGCAGCGCTCGACGAGCTTCGGCCGGCCCGCCGAGTCGGTGTGTTCGAGCATGACGATGACGCGCCGGGCACCGACGGCGAGATCCATGGCGCCACCGATGCCGCCGCCGATCATACCGGGCGTGGCCCAGTTGGCCAGGTCGCCGTTGGCGCCGACCTGGTACGCGCCGAGGATGACCGCGTCCAGCCGCCCGGACCTGGCGATCTCGAACGATGTCACGCTGTCGAAGAACGAGGCACCCGGCCGTAACGTGACGAAGTAGCCGCTCGCGTCGTGGATGTCGGGATCGAACTCGGACCCCGAGATGATGGCGCCGTAGTTGAGGATCCCGTTCTCGCTGTGCAGGACGACCGGGCGCTCCCCGACGTGGTTGGAGACGAGGTTGGGGAGCCCGGCACCGAGATTGACCACGGCGCCGTCGGGCAGCAGGCGGGCGGCGCGACGGGCGATCTCCCCGCGGGTGAGCGCCCGCTTGCCGAGGTACCCGCGCGCGCTGTCGGCGGGACGGCTCGGCCGCATCGGCAGGTTCCTGACGTCCATCTGCAGCACGCTGCGCACGACCCGGGCGACGAAGACACCGGGGAGGTCGACCTGGTCCGGACCCAGTTCGCCGATCTCCACGATCTCGTCGACCTCGGCGATGGCCACCCGCGCGGCCTTCGCGAAGCTGACGTTGAAGTTGCGGCTGCCGCCGCGGAACTGCAGGTTGCCCATCCGGTCGGCCCGGTGCGCCCGGATCAGCGCGAAGTCCGTGGTGATGGCGCGTTCGAGAACGTACGGCAGCCCGTCGAAGTAGCGCACCTCCTTGCCCTTGGCGATCGAGGTACCGACGGAGACCGGTGTGTAGATGGCGGCGAGGCCCGCGCCGCCGGCTCGCATCCGCTCGACCAGGGTGCCCTGCGGAACCATCTCCACCGTCATCTGGCCCGACCGGATCTGACGCTCGGCTTCCGAGACGATGCCCGGGCGGGCGGAGAAACAGGTGACGAGGTGCGCGATCTGCCCTCCGTCGGCGAGCAGGTGCGCGGTCGGGTGGCCCGGCTGGCCGAGGCCGTTGCAGTAGACGGTGAGCCCGGTGACGGCCTTGTCGCGCAGGGCCGTCACCAGGCTCGACGGGAATCGGTGCGCGACACCGAACCCTCCAATGCCGACGGTCGAGCCGTCCACGATGTCGTGCACCGCCGCGGCCGGAGAGGAAACCACCTTGTCCATCGAGGCCTCCGCTGGTGGGACGTCCCCGACCGTACCAGAGTTGTGTTGACGGACATGTTGACAATCTGCCTCGCTGAGCACGACGGGCATCGACCGGGTCAAATGACGTAGCCGAACGAACCGGCCTGTCCACGGCCGCCCGGTCATTTGTATATCGACCTGTGACGCTGCGGCTTCATAGGTTAACGACGAGGAGACGTGCCGGGACGGCGACCTCCGGAGTACGTCGCTCCACATAGCTCAGTCGCGGTCGGTGCGCCGATGGCGTGCCGGTACGGCGTTTCGGGCCGCAGGCGGCAGACGATAGGAGAAGTCGATGACCGGTTCTGTCCCCCGGGGACCCGGGTTCCCGCCGTTCTCCCGGAGCCGGCGCGCGTTGCTCGGGGCCATCGCGATCGGGGTGGGTGCACCCCTGCTGTCCGCCTGCGGCGGATCCGACGACGACGGTGCCGGAGCATCCGGCGGCGGCGTGCAGGAACTGACGTTCCTGAGTGTCATCCCGCTGCCGAACATCGCCAACTCACCGGAGCTGGTCGCCGACGCGAGCGGCCTGTTCACCAAGCACGGCGTGAAGGTCCGCTTCCAGAACACCCAGGGATCTCCGCCGGCGATCCAGACGGTGATCGCCGGTGGCGCGTTGCTGACCAAGATCGGCGACATCGAGACGATCACCGCGATCGTGGAGAAGAACGCGCCGCTGGTCAACCTCGGCGGGGTGGAGAAGGAGGGCCTGCTGCGCTTCCTGTCCAGCAAGCGCAAGCCGCTGCAGAAGCCGGAGGACTTCCGCGGCGCGATGATGGGCCTGCCGTCCAGCGGCGGTACCAGCGAGAAGACCCTCGACCTGGTCCTCGCCTCGGCCGGCATCAAGAAGGAGGAGGTCAAGCGCCAGGTGGTCGGCCTGGCTCCGGGCGTCTTCGAGCTGGTGAAGTCCGGCCGGATCGACGGCTACGTCGTCTCGCTGGACACCTCGCTCACCGTGCTGAAGGCGGAGCCGGACGCGGTCTCGTTCGCACCCAGTTCGGTGCTCTCCGCCGGGACCCAGCTGTACGCGACCTCGACCGAGCAGGCCAAGGACACCCGCAAGCAACAGCAGATCCGCGGCTTCCTGCAGGCCATCGCCGATGCGATCAAGCTCATCATCGACGACGAGGCGGGCGGCTTCACGAAGACGATGGACCTGATGAAGCGCTACGAGGTGCCCGCGCTGAAGGACCCCGCGATCGCGGCCGACGCGTTGCGCGAGTTCGTCAAGTCGTGGACCGCGGACGGGCGGGACAAGCTGGTGCAGATGAACCCGCAGACCTGGAAGGGAACGTACGACGAGTTGGTCAGTTCGGGGCTGGTGGCCGGAGGCAAGAATCCGTCGCAATGGATGACAACCGAGTTCTCGCCGACGTCCGCGTGAGGGTGGGCGAAACGACGCTGCCGCGGCAGTCGGCGGTGGAACTCGAGCTGGCCGACGTCAACCGGACGTACCAGACCCGCAGGGGCACGGTCGAGGCACTCAAGGACATCAACCTGTCGATCGGGCCCGGCGAGTTCATCTCGCTGGTCGGGCGCTCCGGGTGCGGCAAGACGACGCTGCTGCGGATCCTCTCCGGCCTGCTGCCGCCGTCGTCGGGTTCGGTGCTGGCCGAGGGGCAGAGCATCTGGAAGGGCGCCAACCGCGACGACGAGGCGTTGAAGCGGTTCGGCATGGTGTTCCAGGACGCGAACCTCTTCCCGTGGTTCACCGTCGCGGAGAACGTCGCGTTGCCGCTGAAGCTGCGCGGGGTACCCAGGAGGTCGCGTGCCGCCCGGGCGACGGAGCTGTGCCGGCAGGTCGGCCTGACCGGATTCGAGGGCGCCCACCCGCGAGAGCTCTCCGGCGGCATGCGCCAGCGGGCCGCCATCGCCCGGGCGCTGAGCTACAACCCGTCCATCCTGCTCATGGACGAGCCGTTCGGCGCGCTGGACGCGCTCACCCGCGACAAGATGAACCTCGAACTGCAGGCGATCCACGCCGCGGCCGGGGCCACCGTGGTGTTCGTGACCCACTCCATCACCGAGGCGGTCTTCCTCGCCGACCGCGTCGTCCTGCTCACCCCGCGGCCCGGCCGGATCCGGTCGGTCACGTCGGTGTCGCTGCCCCGGCCCCGGTCGCTGGAGACGCAGAGCAGCGCGCAGTTCCAGGACATCGTCCGTGAGCTGCGGGTCCAACTGGACGAGGAGACCTGATGGGCGACCGCGACAGGTTCAACCGGCTGCTGCCTTGGATCAGCTCCCCGATCCTGCTGGTGGTGTTCGTGGCCGCCTGGCAGTTCGCCGTGTCGGTGCTCGGGGTCTCGCGGTTCATCCTGCCGGCCCCGGCCGAGGTGGGCGACGCGCTGGTGACGATGTTCTCCGGCGGCGCGATCTGGGGTCACATCCGCGTGACGCTGGTGGAGGTCGTGGTCGGCTTCGCGCTCGCGGTCGTCCTGGGCACCGCGCTGGGCGCGGTACTCGGTCGCATGGTGTGGCTGGAACGGGCGGTTCAGCCGGCGATGGTGGCGTTCCAGGTGGTACCGAAGATCGCGCTCGTGCCGATCTTCGTGATCCTCTTCGGGTACGGCGTCACCTCGAAGATCGTCATCACGGTCATCCTCGCGTTCTTCCCCATCATGCTGAACGTGCTGCTGGGCGTGCGCTCGGTCGACCCCGGCCACCACGACGTCATGCGCGGGCTCGGCGCGAGCCGGTGGCAGACCTTCCGGGACCTCGAACTGCCGAGCACCCTGCCGTACGTCTTCGCCGGCGCCGAGGTCGGCATCGTGTTCGCGGTCATCGGTGCCATCGTCGGTGAGTATCTCGGCGCCAACGAGGGTCTTGGCTTCCTCGTCGTGGCAAGTCTCAACGCCTTGGACGCGCCCGCGCTGTACGCCGTCATCGTGCTGCTCGCGGTGCTGGGGACGGTCCTGTTCCTCGCGGTGAGCCTGGCCAAGCGCTTCGTCATCCCGTGGCACGAGTCCGTCGCCAAGCCGTGAAACCGGCAGGCTCGTCCTAACCGGTGGCCTCCCGGATGGCCCGCCACACCCGCTCCGGCGTCAACGGCATGTCGACGTGGCGTACGCCGAGGTGGGACACCGCGTCGACGACCGCGTTCTGCACGGCCGGCGCGGCGCCGATCGTCCCGGCCTCGCCGATTCCCTTGGCGCCCAACGGGTTGTTCGGTGTCGGCGTCTGCCGGGCCAGTAGCTGGAAGCTCGGCAGGTCCGCCGCGCTGGGCAGGGTGTAGTCGGCCAGGGTCGCGGTGAGCGGGTTCCCGTCGTCGTCGTAGACCACCTCCTCGTACAGCGCCTGCCCGACCCCCTGGGCGATCCCGCCGTACCGCTGCCCGTCGGCGAGCAGCGGGTTGACGAGGCGGCCCGCGTCGTCAGCCGCCACCAGCCGGATCAGTCGCACCTGACCCGTCTCGACATCGACCGTGACGAGCGCCAGATGTGCGCCGAACGCGAAGGTCAGCTTGGGCATCGCGTACTTGACCTCGACCGCGAGCGAGCCGCCCGGCCGGGACCTGCGTACCAGCTCGGCCCAGGAGATCTGTCGGTCCGGGTCGTCGCCGGCCCGCCAGTACCCGGTGGTGCGGTCGAGGACGACGTCGCGCTCGTCCGCGTCGAGGGCGGCCGCGGCGAACGGCAGCGCCTCGTCGTGCAGCCGCTCCGTCGCCTCGTGCAGCGTGGAGCCGCCCAGCTGCAACGACCGCGACGCGAAGGTGCCGGTGCCGTGGCTCAGTGCGCCGGTGTCGGTGTGGCGGACGGTGATGCGGTCCAGCGGTACGCCCAGCTGGTCAGAGATGATCATCGAGAACGTGGTCGCGTGTCCCTGCCCCTGGGCGGAGGTGCCGATGTCAGCGGTGATCGAGCCGTGTGCGTCCAGCTCGAGCCGGCCGTGCTCCTCGTTGCCGAAGCCGGTCACCTCCACATAGGACGCCAGCCCGATGCCGTACTGAAGACGATCGCCCTCGGCCCGGCGGCGGGCCTGCTCGGCGCGGAGCGCGGGGTAGTCCGCCGCGGCCAGGACCTGCTCCAGCGCCGCCGGATAGTCACCGGTGTCGTACTCCATGCCGGTCGGCGTGGTGTACGGAAAGGCCTCGGGCCGCAGGAGGTTGCGCCGTCGCACGTCGGCCGGATCCATGCCGATCTCGGCGGCGAACATGTCGACGGCGCGCTCGATGGCGGCGGCCGCCTCGGGCCGCCCGGCGCCGCGGTACGCGTTGATCGGCGTGGTGTTGGTGACCACGGTGCGCGCCGTGCCCCCCACGCGCGGGATGGCGTAGGCGCCGGTGGCCATCATCACCGTGATCCCGGGGAGCCAACCCCCATGGGGATAGGCACCCGCGTCGGCCAGGACGTCGAGCCGGTACGCCAGCAGCGTGCCGTCGCGGCGGCCGCCGAGGGTGACGCGCTGGCGCTGGCCGCGGCCGTGGTTCATGGCCAGCATGCACTCGTTGCGGGTCTCGACCCAGCGCACCGGCCGGCCGAGCCGGAGCACGGTCCAGCACAGCACGGTGACGTCGACATCGGTGATGATCTTGCCGCCGAACCCGCCGCCGACGTCCGGCGCGATCACGCGCACCTGGCCGGGCACCAGACCGAGCCGCTGGGTCAGCGTGTCACCGGCGGCATGAGGTGTCTGGGTGGACAGCCACAGCACGAGTCCTCCGTCGCCGTCGGGCGCGCAGGCCGCGGCCCGGGTCTCCATCGGTACCGGTGCCAGCCGCTGGTTGGTGATCTGCCGGGTCACCACCACCTCGCAGCCGGCGAACGGGTCGTCGTCCCATTCGGCACCGGCCGCGTGCGCGAGGTTGCTCCCGGCCGCCGGAAACACCAGCACGTCATCGGTCGCCGCGGCCTCGACGGAGACGACCGGTGGCAGCGGCTCGTAGTCGACCTCGACCAGCTCGGCCGCGTCCACCGCGTGGGAACGGTCCTCGGCCACCACCACAGCGACCGGCTCACCGGCGAACCGCACGACGTCCTCCGCCAGGCACGGCTGCGCCATCGCGCTGGTGCCGTGGCTGAGATTCGCGGGTACCACCGGCGCGAGGTCGACGTCCGCGGCGGTGTACACCGCCAGCACGCCGGCCGCGGCCCGTGCCCGCGTGGTGTCGATGCCGGCGATGCGGGCGGACGCGTGCGGGCTGCGCACGAAGGTCGCGAACGCCGCCCCACTCAGCTCGGGCTCGCGCAGATTGTCCACGTAGGTGCCGGCTCCGACCAGAAGCCGGTGGTCCTCGACGCGCGTGACTCTGGTCCCTACCACGGTCATGGGCACACCCTAAGGCGCCTTGATTCGCCTTTGCGAGCAGAGTTTCCGTGAGCTGGAAGGCGCGTTGACACGACCGGCGGCTGAGCTGTTGATTCGACCCATGGTCAACCCGATTCTGGATCCGACCGGGGGCGCCGCACGCGTCCGCGAGGATGTCCTGCTCGCCACGCCGAGGGCTCGGCTTCAGGGCGCCACGATCGGGCTGCTGGAGAACACGAAGCAGAACGCGTCGCTGTTCCTCGACGAGCTCGGCAAGCTCCTGGTCGACCGGTACGGTGCGGTCGGCGTGGTCGCCCGCACGAAGCAGGCGTTCGCCCTGCCGGTCCCCGATGACCTGCTCGAGGAGCTCGCCACCACGTGCCAGGCGGTGGTCACCGGGGTCGGCGACTGCGGCTCGTGCAGCGGGTCCGCGGTCGCCGACGGGGTCGCCTTCGAACGGCGGGGGATCCCGGCGGCGGTCATCTGCAGCGACGCCTTCACCGTGACCGCCGACGCGATGGCCGTGGTGAAGGGCGCGAAGGGCTACCGCTACGCGACGACCGCCCACCCGGTCGCCGTCCTCACCCCGGATCAGGTACGCACGCGCGCGGAGCAGGCGCTGCCCCAGGTCGTCACGCTGCTGACCGGAGGCGCGATCGGGGGCGGCGGGTGACCCCTGATCCCGACGTCGCGCAGGCGGCCATCGAGTACTGCTACGACCAGGGTTGGTCGGACGGCCTGCCGCTGGTACCGGCCTCACGGCCGCTCGTCGACGCGTTCCTCGCGACGACCACACGCCCGCCGGAGGAGGTCATCGGCCGCAACGTCCAGGTCGACCGGGAGTGCACGGTCGAGCTGGCCGCGATCAACGCCGCGATGGCCGGCTGCCGGCCGGAGTACTTCCCGGTGGTGTTGGCCGCCTGGGAGGCGCTCATCCGGGACCGGGCGGCGGGTGGCGGCGGCTGGCAGAGTACGAGCGGGCCGGCGCCGCTGATCGTGGTCAACGGCCCGGTCCGGGCCCGGCTCGGGTTCAACTGCGGCGTCGGCGTGTTCGGCCCGGGGTTCCGTCCCAACGCGACCGTGGCGCGCGCGATCGGGCTCATCGTGCGCAACGTGTACGGCATCGTGCCGCAGGTGCTGGAGCAGGCCACCCAGGGTCTTCCCGGGCGGTGGTCGATCTGCGTCGGCGAGAACGAGGAGGAGAGTCCCTGGCCGCCGCTGGCGGTCGACGCCGGCCTGCCCGAGGACACCAGCGCGGTCTCCGCGATGCTGCTGCGCACCTGCGAATTCGTCGACAACCGGCACACCCAGGACCCGGAGCAGGTCCTGTGGGATCTCGCGGACACGATCTCGCGTACCGGCTCGCTGATCTTCCGGGACACCTCGGCCGGCGTGGTCTTCGGCCCGGAACACGCCGGGTTGCTGGCCAAGTCCGGCTACCGCCGGGCGGACGTCCAGTCGTGGCTCGTCGAACACTGCGGTCGGACCAGGGCCGACCTGCGCCGGGCCGGCAAGAACGGGGTGGGGGAGAACAACGTCCGGTACGCCGACGCGGCGACCGATCGCGACGAGGAGTTCGAGCGGATCCTGCCGTCTCCGCAGCACGTGCCGGTGATCGTGGCGGGCTCGCGCAACGCGGCCATGTCCATGGTGGTACGCGTCTTCGGCCTATGGTCCGGACAGGCCGTCGCGGTCCAGCTGCCGGACATGTAGCCCTGAACCCGCTCTGAGCGGCCACGCAGCAAAAGCGCCTCGGCCCGCTCGTCTGATGGCGTATGCCGTTCAGATGAGCAGGTGCATGCCGTTTGCATGGCTGACGGCTTGACGATACGTGCGGGCGCGTGGCCGGCGCCTGGCGAGGGGCTCGCGTGGTTGGAGCACTCGCCACTCCCGGAATCATGATCGAAGAGGCGTGAACCATGACCGAACATCGTCAGCTACCCGCGACCACGATGCGAATTGCCACGTTTGCCATCTCATTTGTGCTGCTGGCCTCTGCGCTCGTCTTGGTACGGGCATCGGCCGCCGCAGCGGCGGTACCGACGAACAACTACTTCCCGATCGCCGGACATACCCGGGCGAGCTCCGGCTGCGTCAACAACTTTTCGCCGGGCGGGCACGAGGGCACGGACTGTTTCGCTCCTGCCGGCACGCCACTGATCGCGGCGGAAGCCGGGTGGATCTACTACACGCGCCCGCAGTCCAGTGCATGGCAGTGCCCGAGCGGGCCGGGGGACAAGTCCGGCAATCGGGTCAGCTTGCTCGGTAACAGCGGCACCCGCTACTACTACGGTCACCTCTCCTCGTTCGCGCCCGCCTTCCCGGCTGGCATCGAGTACGAGGACGGGGACCGGATCCCGGTGGCGAAGGGTCAGACCGTCGGATTCGTCGGGAGTACCGGGAACGCCGCCTGCTCGGTGCCGCACCTGCACATCCAGATCTGGGACGCCGGTGTCCTGGTCAACCCCTACCCCTTGATGGGCACCTGGACCGCCGCGAACCCCGTCAGCAACAAGGATTTCGGGTTGCCTGGTGGGCCGGCGGTGCTCTACGGCACGACGTTGCAGGTCTATGGTGTGGCCAACAACGCCGATTCCAACCTTTTGCAGCTGGTCTATGTGCCCGGTGAGGGGTGGCGGTCCTGGGCCAACCTCGGCGGTGGCGTTGTCGGCACGCCCAGTGTGGTTGCCTACAACGGCAATCTCAACGTCTATGTCCGCGGCGCCAACAACATGCTCTACCAACGCGGCTTCGTTCCTGGCGAAGGCTGGCACGCCTGGCTCAATCTCGGTGGGCCGATCGCCTCGGACCCGGTGGCCATCGTCCACAACGACAATCTCAACGTCTTTGCCCGCAACAGCGCCGGTAACGTCGTCTACCGGCCCTACGCTCCCGGACAGGGCTGGCGCGCCTGGGTCAACCTCGGCGGCAACGTCCTGGGCACGCCCGGCGTGGTCAACTACAAAACCAACCTCAACGTCTACGCCCGCGGCACCAACAACGCCCTCTACCAGCGCGGCTACGTCATCGGTGAGGGCTGGCACCCCTGGCTCAACCTCGGCGGGGCCATCGCCTCGGACCCCGTTGCCATCGCCTACCGAGGCAACCTCAACGTCTACGCCCGCGGTACCGACAACGCCCTTCACCAGCGCGGATACGTTCCCGGCGACGGCTGGCATCCCTGGCTCGACCTCGGCGGCGGCCTGCTCGGCACGCCCAGTGCCGTCGTCTACAGCGACAACCTCAACGTCTACGCCCGCGGCAGCAACAACGCTCTCTACCAACGCGGATACGTTCCCGGCGAGGGCTGGCACGCCTGGCTCAACCTCGGCGGGGCCATCGTCTCGGACCCCGTGGCCATCGCCTACCAGGACAACCTCAACGTCTACGCCCGCGGTACCAACAACGCCCTCTACCAACGCGGATACGTTCCCGGCGACGGCTGGCACCCCTGGCTCAACCTCGGCGGAAACCTACGGTAAGAAGCAACATCCGGATCCGCGGTAAGACCAAGCGATGGCCGCCCCTCGCCGGCAGCGACCCGGGGCGGCCACGCCTGCCTATTCAGACCACCACGCCGATCTTGCGAGGTAGACCGCGAAGGCCGCCGTCGCTGCGGGGCCGACCACACTTCCGCGTCATGAAAGGCGCCTTGCTCGGCTGATCACGCGGGAGCGATGGTGGCCACATGAGCGTGACGACCCGTGCCGCGATCTGCCGGGAGCCCCGCCGGCCCTGGGAGATTACCGAGCTTCGGTTGGATGAGCCGAAGGCCGACGAGGTCCGGATCAAGTTCTACGCGGCCGGGTTGTGCCACTCCGACGACCACATCCAGAAGGGCGACGCCCCGATGCGGATGCCCGTGGTGGGCGGGCACGAGGGCGCCGGTGTGGTGGACGCGGTCGGTGCGGACGTGACCCGGGTCAAGGTCGGCGACCACGTCGTCTGCTCGTTCATCCCGGCCTGCGGCTCGTGCCGGTACTGCTCGACCGGGAAACAGAACCTGTGCAACGCGGGCAAGAACGCCGGTACCGGCATGTTCCCCGACGGAACGTTCCGGTTCCACGACGGCGACGAGGACCTCGGCGGGCTGTGCGTACTCGGGACCTTCTCCCAGTACGCGGTCGTGCACGAGTGGTCGTGCATCCGCATCCCGCCGGACATCCCGTTCGACGTCGCCGCCCTGGTCGGCTGCGGGGTACCGACGGGCTGGGGTTCGGCGGTCTACGCGGCCGGCGTACGGGCCGGGCAGACGGTGGTCGTCTACGGCTCCGGCGGAGTGGGCAGCAACGCGGTGCAGGGCGCGCGGTACGCCGGCGGGAAGAACGTCGTGGTGGTCGACCCGGTGGAGTTCAAGCGGGACATGGCGAAGGTCTTCGGGGCGACGCACACGTTCGCGGACGCGAAGCAGGCGCACGAGTTCGTCGTGGACACCACCCACGGCCAGCTCGCCGACCACGCGATCATCACCGTCGGCATCCTGCACGACGCGGTGATCCAGTCGGCCATCGAGGTGGTCGGCAAGTCCGGTCAGGTGACGATCACCGCGGTCGGCAACGGATCGGTGCACGCACACGCCGGACTGCTCATCGGGTACCAGCGCCGGGTGCAGGGTGCCATCTTCGGCGGCTGCAACCCGCTCTACGACGTACCGCGGCTGCTCGGGCTGTACCGCTCCGGTGACCTCAAGCTGGACGAGCTGATCACCCGCCGGTACCGGCTGGACGAGGTCAACGAGGGCTACCAGGACATGCTCGACGGCAAGAACATCCGCGGCGTCCTCATCCACGAGCACTGAACGGGAGCAGGGACCAATGACCATCGCGCCTGTCGACCCGCGCCTGGCTGGGCTGGTTACCGACAACACCGCGCTGATCGGCGGTGAGTGGGTACCGGCGGTCAGTGGCGAGACCATCGAGGTGCTCAACCCGGCCACCGGCCAGATCCTGATGCATGTCCCGCGCGGCGCGGCCGCCGACGTGGACGCCGCGGTCGGCGCGGCGACCGAGGCGTTCCCGGCCTGGCGCGATACCAGCCCCAGCTTCCGTGCCGGCCTCCTGCTCCGGTGGGCCGAGCTGATCAGCCAGCACGAGGAGGAGCTGGACCTGCTGGAGATCAGCGAGGTCGGCCGCCCGCACTGGGGTCCGCCGCCGATGGCGCCGATGCTGCGGTTCATCGCCGGGCAGGCGGACAAGGTCAGTGGGTTGAGCCTGCCGAGCCACAGCCCCCAGGTGCTCGGCCTGACGTTGCGGGAGCCGTACGGCGTGGTCGGCAGCGTGATCCCCTGGAACGCCCCGGGGCCGATGTTCGTCAACGATGTGGGCCCGGCGATCGCCGCCGGCAATACGATCGTGATCAAGCCGGCTGAGGACGCCCCGCTGACCCCGCTGGCGCTGGCCCGGCTCGCGGTCGAGGCCGGCATCCCGCCGGGCGTGGTCAACGTCGTCACCGGGTACGGGCCGGAGGCAGGTGCGGCGATCCCCGCGCACCGCGGCATCGCCCGGATGAGCTTCACCGGCTCGCCGGCCACCGGTTCCGCCGTGATGGCCGCGTGCGCCCGCAACCTCACACCGCTGCACCTGGAGCTGGGCGGCAAGTCGCCGCAGGTACTGCTCGACGACGCGGACGTGGCGGCGGCGATCCCGCATCTGGTACGCGCCATCACGCTCAACACCGGGCAGGTCTGTGCGGCGGGTTCGCGGATCGTGGTCGACCGGAGCATCCACGCCGAGGTGGTGCGCAGGATGACCGAGGCCTTCGCCGCGGTACGGGTCGGGCCGGGTACCGAAGACGTCGACATGGGACCGCTCATCAACGCCAAGCAGCACGACCGGGTGCTGAACTACCTGCGGATCGGTCGCGAGGAAGGTGCCGAGCTGGTCACCGGCGGCGGTATCCCGATCGGGGAGCGGTACGAACGCGGGTTCTACGTCGAGCCGACGATCTTCGACCGGGTGGAACCCGGCATGCGGATCGCGCAGGAGGAGATCTTCGGGCCGGTGCTCTCGGTGCTCCCGGTCGACGGCGAGGACCACGCCCTCGAGGTCGCCAACAGCACCGACTACGGTCTCGTCGCCTCCGTCTGGACCAATGACGTCGGGCGCGCGGTACGGATGGCGCGTGGCCTTCAGGCCGGCCAGGTCGCGGTGAACGCCGCGCTGGGCGCGGGTGTGATCGGCGGCCCGTTCGGCGGCTACAAGGGCAGCGGGTTCGGTCGCACCATGGGTGCCGACGCCGTGCTGAACTACACCCAGATCAAGACGGTGTCGATCCGTGGCACCCGCTGAGGGGCCGCCACGGCTGCGGGTCCTGATGGAGCCGCGGCACGGCGCCACGTACGCACAGATCCTGGCGCTCGCGCAGGCGACCGACGACGCGGGCTTCGACGCGTTCTTCCGCTCCGACCACCTGTTCGGGGTGGACCCGAACGACCCGACGTACCGGCCGACCGACTGCTGGACGACGCTGGCCGGACTCGCCCGGGACACCAGCCGGATCCGGCTCGGCTCGCTGGTCACCGCCGCCACGTTCCGCCGGCCCGGCCTGCTCGCCACGATCGTCGCGAGCGTGGACGAGATGAGCGGCGGGCGGGTCGAGCTGGGCCTGGGTACCGGCTGGTACCAGCGCGAGCACGACGCGTTCGGCATACCGTTCCCGCCCCTCGGCGAGCGGTTCGACCGGCTGGCCGAACAGTTGGAGATCATCATTGGGCTGTGGCGCACCGAACCCGGATCCGGCAAGGCGTTCAGCTTCGCCGGCAAGCACTACCGCGTCGAGACGAACCACACCCCACCCCGACCGGCACAGCGGCCGCACCCGCCGATCATCGTCGGTGGTACCGGACCGAAGCGCACGCCGGCCATCGCGGCCCGGTTCGCCGACGAGTTCAACGGCGCCCTCAGCGACGACCTGCGGGCCAGCTATGCGCGGTTCGACCGGGCCTGCGAGCGGATCGGCCGCGACCCGGCCACGGCCCGCCGTTCGGCCGTGCTGCCGGTGGTCTGCGCGAGCACCCCGGCCGAGGTGACCCGGCGGGCCGGGGTGATCGGCTCGGAGCTGATCCGCCGGCACGCCGCGATCGGCTCGCCGGCACTCGTCGCCGACCGGGTCGAGGAGCTGCGCAAGGCGGGCGCGGACACCATCTACTTCCACATCTACGACATCGAGGACCTGGACCACGTCGCGCTGCTCGGCGCGGAAGTCTTGCGCGAGATGGGGGACCACCGGTGAGCGAGCCAACGACCGGCACCATCAGCACCCGGGCCGCGATCACCCGCGCGCCGCACCTCGGTTGGGAGATCACCGAGCTGCGGCTGGATCCACCGCGCGCCCACGAGGTCCGGGTCAAGTTCCACGCGGCCGGGTTGTGCCACTCCGACCACCACATCACCGAGGGCGATGCACTGGTGCGCCTGCCGGTCGTCGGCGGACACGAGGGTGCCGGCGTGGTGGAGTCGGTCGGCCCGCACGTCCGGCGGGTCAAGGCCGGCGACCGGGTGGTCTGCTCCTACATCCCGGCCTGCGGCAAGTGCCGGCCCTGTTCGACCGGGCACCAGAACATGTGCGACGAAGGCAAGAACGCCGGTACCGGCATGTTCGCCGACGGTACGTTCCGCTTCCACGACGACCGCGGCGACGACCTCGGCGGCTTCTGCACGCTGGGCACGTTCTCCCAGTACGCGGTCGTGTCGGAGTGGGCCTGCATCAAGCTGCCCGACGACATCCCGTTCGAGATCGGCTCGCTGGTGGGCTGCGGGGTACCCACGGGCTGGGGTTCGGCCGTGTACGCGGCCGGTGTGCGGGCCGGGGACACCGTGGTGATCTACGGGGCCGGTGGGGTGGGCAGCAACGCGGTGCAGGGTGCGCGGTACGCCGGGGCGAAGAACGTCGTGGTGGTCGACCCGGTGGAGTTCAAGCGGGACATGGCGAAGGTCTTCGGGGCGACGCACACGTTCGCCGAGGCGAAGCAGGCCCACGAGTTCGTCGTGGACACCACCCACGGCCAGCTCGCCGACCATGCGATCTGCACGCCCGGGGTGCTCACCGAGGAGATCGTCCTCGCGGCGGCCCAGGTGACCGGCAAGGGTGGCAAGGTGACGATCACCGCCGTCGGCAAGGCCACCGAGAGGGCGGTCCACGTGCACGCCGGCCTGCTGATCAGCTACCAGCGCCAGCTGCGGGGCGCGCTGTTCGGTGACTGCAACCCGCTCTACGACGTACCGCGGCTGCTCGGGTTGTACCGCTCCGGCGACCTCAAGCTGGACGAGCTGATCACCCGCCGGTACCGGCTGGACGAGGTCAACCAGGCTTACCAGGACATGCTCGACGGCAAGAACATCCGCGGCGTCATCGTGCACGAGCACGGCGCGAAGCCCGAGGAGCGAGCGTCAGCGAGCCCCGCAGTCGCGAGCACAGCCGGCTGAGCGGCGTTGGTGAAGATGGCAGTCACCCCGCCCTTCGTCCTCCCCGCCGATGCCGACGCGGTCGTCGCGGCACTGCGGACCCAGCTCACCGACCTGCCGGCCCGGTCGCCCTTCTACGCCGACCTGTTCGCCGAGCACGGTGTCGGCCCGAAAGACTTCGACTCGCTGGCCGACATCGCCCGGTTCCCGTTCACCGAGAAGCAGATGCTGCGCGACAGCCAGGCCGCGGCGCCGCCGCTCGGCCGGCACGCCGGGGTGGACATGACCAAGGTGATCCGGGTACATGCGTCCACCGGCACCACGGGTACCCCGAGCTGGGTGGGGGTGACCCGGCGGGACGTCCACACGTGGACCGAGATGGTCGCGCGCGCGTTCCGCACCATGGGCGCCACCCGCGAGGACGTCGTGGTGCACGGCTCCGGGCTGACCCTGTTCGTCGGCGGGCTGCCGATCCAGGACGCGCTGGAGCGGATCGGGACCGCGGTCGTCCCGATCGGCACCGGGGCGTCGGAGAAGGCGGTGCAGGCGATGAACACGCTCGGTGTCACGGCGCTGCACTCGACCCCGTCGTACGCCCGCTACCTCGCCGACTACGTACGGGAGAAGGTCGGCCGGGACCCGCGCGAGTTCGGCTTGCGCAAGGTGTTCGTCGGTGGCGAGCCGGGCGGCGGTGAGCCGGCGTTCCGCGAGCACCTCGAGTCCGAGTGGGGCGCCCGGGTCACCGAGGGCCTGGGGAACGCCGACATGGCTCCGGTGCTCTTCGGCGAGGCGCCCGCCAGCGGCGGGATGCGGTTCACCGGCGGCCAGCACGTGCTGGTCGAACTGGTCGACCCGGACTCCGGAGAGCCGATCGCGGCCGAGCCCGGGGTCACCGGGGAGCTGGTCTACACCTCGGTCGACCGGGAGTGCTGCCCGCTGGTCCGGTTCCGTACCCGCGACCTGGTCAGGGTCACCGCCCGGGCGGGCGACGGAGCACCGTTGATCCGCTGCATCGGGCGTACCGACGACATGCTCATCGTGCTCGGGGTCAACGTCTTCCCGTCCGCCGTGCGCGACGTCGTGCAGGGGCTGCACCCGCGCACCTCCGGCGCGGTGCAGATCCTGTTGCCGGCGCAGGGCCCGCGGGTGGAACCACCGCTGCGGGTCGAGGCCGAATGGGGTACACACCCCGGCGACCACGAGGAGCTCCGCGGCTCGATCGAGTCGACCATCCGGTCCCGGCTGTCGATCCCGGCGAGCGTCACCCTGGTGCCGCCCGGCTCGATCGAGCGCTCGGAGATGAAGAGCCGGCTGACCCGGCACGCGGTATGAGAAGGGCTCGACCCCGACATGGCTGACACGGTGCGCGCGGCGGTCCAGTTCGGCCCGCGGCGAATCGAGATCCAGGAGTTCCGGCGGCCGCGGATCGGGCCGGACAACGGGTTGCTGCGGGTGGAGGCCAACGGCATCTGCGGCAGCGACGTGGAGACGTACAAGGGTCACCTCGGGAGCGCCGCCGACCCGTTCATCCCCGGACACGAGCCGCTGGGGATCATCGAGGAGATCGGCGAGCGGGCCGCATTGCGCTGGGGTGTCCAGCCCGGTGACCGGGTCGCGCTGGAGATCCTGGTGCCGTGCCGATCCTGCCATCGGTGCCTGACCGGCCGGTACCAGTCGTGCCGCAACCGTACGGTCGGGCACGGGGTGACCCCGCTCAAGGTCGCACCGGGACTCTGGGGCGGACTGGCGGAGTACCTCTACCTGTCGCCGGGCGCGATCCTGCACCGGATCGACAAGACTCTGCCCGCCGAGCTGGCGGTGATGTTCAACCCGATCGGTGCCGGCGTCCGGTGGGCCTGCCATCTCGGCGGCGTCGGTCTCGGCGACACGGTCCTGGTGCTCGGTCCGGGGCAGCGCGGGCTGGCCGCGGTGATCGCGGCCCGGGCCGCCGGTGCCGGCACGATCATCGTGACCGGGCTGGCCGCCGACGCCCACAAGCTCGCGCTGGCCCGTGAGTTCGGTGCCGACCACACCATCGTCGTCGACGAGACCGACATCGGGCGGGAAGCGAAGGCGGGTGGGGGAGTGACCGACACCGTGCAGCAGGTCGCCGACCTGACCGGGGGCCAACTCGCCGACGTCACGCTGGAGCTCACGCCGATGGCGACCGCGCCGGTGACCCACGCGCTGCTCGCGACCCGGCACGGTGGCCGGGTGGTGCTGGCCGGGCTCAAGGGCGGCACCGAGGTACCGCTGCAGACGGACCTGATAATCAACCGGGCGCTCACCGTGGTGGGCGCGTTCGGGGTGGACGCCCGCGCGTACGCCGAGGCCATCCGGATCATCGAGTCGCGCCGGTTCCCGTTGGAGAAGCTGCACACCCACACGTTCGGCCTCGACGACACGGTCCTGGCGATCGAGACGCTCGCCGGCGAGGTCGCCGGGGAGGCCGCCGTCCACGTCTCCGTCCACCCTGGAGCGATGGCGTGACGAGCGCGACCAGCCAGCGTGCGAGCCCCGCGGCGGGAAGTCAGAGGTATCGATGCTGATCGACGTGCACGCGCACCTGCTGCCGCGGGACTACCCGGCCGACGCTCCGGAGTGCTTCCCGCGGATGGACCCGGTCGACGGCGAGACGGCCCGGCTGCTCGTCTTCGGGCAGGTCCGGTTCAAGGCCCGCGACGCGTTCTTCGACGCCGAACGGCGGGTGGCGGCGATGGACGAGTCCGATGTGGACGCCGAGGTACTCACCCCGATGCCGCCGTTGTTGCGCCACGACCTTCCGGTGGCCGATGCGGTCGCCCTTGCCCGGCACGTCAACGAGTCGACGGCAGCGCTGTGCGCGGCCGCTCCGGACCGGCTGTTCGGCTTCGGGATGGTGCCGATGCAGGAGCCGGACCTCGCCACCGCCGAGCTGGCGACGATCCGCGAGCTCGGACTGTACGGCGTGGAGATCGCCTCCAACGTGCTCGGCGTATCCATCGGTGACGAGCGGTTCCTGCCCTTCTTCGCCGAGGCGCAGCGGCTCGGTGTGCCGGTCTTCGTGCACGCGATGCCGGCGCCCACCGACCGCCTGCCGGCCTCGACGATGGGCACCTACGTCGTCGGTATCGAGGGCACGCTGGCGGCGGCGTCCATGGTGGCCGGTGGCACCGCGGCCGCCTGCCCCGACCTGCGGATCGCGTTCAGCCATGGGGCCGGAGGGTTCCCGCTGATGCTGCCCCGGGCACAGTACTTCTGGGGCGGCACCTGGAACGAGGAGCCGAAGGTGCCGGAGCGGGCGATCATGCCCGACGACGGACCGTCCCCAGTGGACTACGCGCGCCGCTTCTACTACGACTCCCTGGTGTTCGATCGCCGGGCCGTGCGCTACCTCATCGACCTGCTCGGGCACGACCGGCTGCTGGTCGGCTCGGACTTTCCGGCCATGCCCCGCGAGGACAAGGCCGGCGCGACCCTGCGATCCATGGAACTCGATCCGGCTGTGCTGCAGGACATCACCTGGCACAACGCGTTCCGGTTCCTCGGTGTCACGCCACCGCGGTGAGACGCCCCCGGCGCGGGGTTACCCGCGCGGGGGTCTGCGCGCCGAGGGCGTGCGAGATGGCGTGCGCGGTGTCGGTGAGCCGTGCGGCGAGCCGGTTCAACGGCGTCTCGTTGGTGGCGACGACCGAGCTGATCGCCGCGATGACGTCGTTGCGGGGGCCGCGTACCGGGGCCGCGACGGCGACCGCGTGCATGGTGATCTGGTCGTGGGCGATGACCACGCCGGTCCGGCGTATCTCGGCGAGGTTCCGCCGTAGCTCGTGCGGGTCGACGACGGTCTTCGGCGTGTAGCGCACGAGCGGGCCCCGCAGGACCTCGTCCTGGACCGCGGGATCGGCGTACGCGAGCAGCACCAGTCCGGTCCCGCTGACGTGCAAGGGCCAGCGGTCGCCGACGCGGCTGGAGATCTGGGCGCTCACCCGCGAACGCATGGTCTCCACGTAGACGACCTCGTGCCCGTCCCGTACCCCGAGGTGGACGTTGGAGTGGGTGGCCTGGTGCAGGTCGTCGAGGTAGGGGAAGGCGGCTTCGCGCAACTGGAGACCGCGCGGGGCGAGCGCGGCGAGCTCGAGCAGGCGCAGGCCGAGGAAGTAGTGCCCCGAGGGGTGGCGTTCCAGCGCGCCCCAGCTGACCAGCTCGCTGACGAGCCGGTGGGTGGTCGGTAGGGTCAGGTCCGCCCGGCGGGCGATCTCGCTGAGTGACAACAGGCGGTGCTGCGGTCCGAACGCGCTGAGTACCGCGAGCGCACGTCCGAGCGCAGTGCGCCGGACCAACTGGCCGTCCTTGGAAGTATGGCCGGTGGTCGTCATCTCCTACCTCCGCGGGCTCAACCCGGGGCGGGCACCGTGGCAGCGGATGTGGCGACCGGCGGCGGCGCGCAGCACCGGACGGTCGGGTGAGCATGCTCGCCGCGCCACAGACACCACCACGACGAGGGGTGCTGCCGGACTCCGTTGTGTTACGGCCGTGTTAGGAACACTAAACGTGTCCCGTGGGATTGTCTACAGTGTTGCGAACATTGACGTCCAGCCCTTGCCGTCGGGCTGGGCCGGCTCGTGAGCGCCGTTGGCGACACTCCGGCAGCCGAAGTTCTCTTCCATCGGACGGAAGGTGACTGTATCGACTTCGGCGCGGGTCGCGAACCTGGATCCCGTGAGGTGAGCTCAGTCACCTCGTGAGCCCCACGTAACCGTGAGGAAGCGAGAGAGCGCAGTGAGAATCAGGACGAACGTATGTCTCTTGCTGGCCGGGGCACTTGTCGTCGCCGGATGTGGCTCCGGTGGCACGGAAACCACGGACAGCCGGGTCGGTCCGCCGCAACGCGGTGGCGAGCTGACCGTACTGCTGGACGGCGCGTTCTCCGGATCGTGGCCGAGTGGTCTCGATCCGGCTACCAACACGACCGGCGGCGCAAACCTCACCCAGATGAGCGCGATATACGGCGGGCTGTTCCGGCTCGTCGCCGACGACGACGGCAGCAACGCCAAGGTGATACCACACCAGGCCAGCGGGTTCGAGTTCGCCGACGGCGGGAAGACGGTCAAGATCAAGATTAAGTCCGGCATCAAGTTCACCGACGGCACCCCGCTCGACGCGGCCGCCGTGGCCTTCAACATCACCCGTGCCACCACGTCGACCTGCACCTGCCGGCCGCAGTGGCAGCTGGCCGAGAAGGACGGCATCACCACGGAGGGTACGGACACCGTGGTGCTCAGGTTCCAGCAGGCGAGCGCGGCGGTCATCAACTCGTTCGTCGTGTCCAACGTGAACTGGATCGCCTCGCCGACGGCGCTGCAGAGCATGGGTCCGGACAAGTTCAAGATCACTCCGGTGGGTGCCGGCCCGTTCAAGGTGGTCAGCAACCAGCTCAGCTCGGAGCTCGTGCTCGAGCGCAACCCCGACTACTTCGTGCCCGACCGTCCTTACCTGGACAAGCTGATCGTCCGGACCATCGGCGGCGACCAGCCCGCATACCAGGCGCTACTTGCCGGTCAAGGCCAGGCCTACGAGGGGATGACCACCATCCCGCTGCTCGAACAGGCGAAGGCGAACAACAGGCTGGTGGTGACCCAGCAGCCGGCGACATCGCCCTATGTCATCCAGTTGAACACGAAGATCCCACCGTTCAACAACAAGCGGGCCCGTGAGGCCATCTACCACGCGACCAACGTCGAGGCCATCCGCAAGGGCCTGTTCAAGGACGCGTACCCGGCGAGCCAGACGTTCACGGCGCCCGGCGGGCTGTTCCACCACCCGACCGTCCCGGGCTACCGTACCTACGACCTGCAGAAGGCCAAGGACATCGTCCAGGAGCTCGGTGGGCTGACCGTCGACCTCGGCACGCTCAAGGCGTACGTCGCCGATCAGGTCAACACCGCGCTGCAGAGCCAGTGGGAGGCGGCCGGGATCAAGACAACCATCCACTCCGAGCAGCTCAACGGACTGATCCAGAACTTCAACGGTGGCAAGTGGCAGGCGATGCTGCAGACCGCGGGTGCCTGGGATCCGGCCGTCGGCGTCGGCGTCGCGTTCCGGTTCAGCTCGACCTCGCCGTTCAGCGGCATCAACGACCCGACCATCAACGAGCTGTTGCAGAAGGCCGCGGAGGTGACCGACCCGGCGGAGCGCGACCGGCTCTACGTGCAAGCTGGACAACGGATCAGCGACGAGGCTTACGCGCCGTTCATCCTCGCGTTCGCGCCGGCCAGCGTCGTCACCACGAACGTGCACGGTCCCGGCCTCACCACGAAGATTCCGCCGGTGGTGGTGAACACGGGCATCATCTGGGACGAGGTATGGATGAGCAAGACGTGAGCAAGCTGGCATCTCCGAGCGCAACGCGAGGAGATGACGCGAGCGATGCGGTGACCGGTTCCGGCCCAGTACCGCGGGTCCTGCCCGCGGTACTGAGCTCACCGGCCTTACGGCTGGCCGGCCGGCGGCTGCTGACCGCGGTGCCGATCATCCTCGGCGTCAGCATCCTCACCTTCCTGGTGATCGAGCTGATTCCGGGCAGTGCCGCCCAGCAGCTGCTCGGACCGGAGGCGACTCCGGAGCAGATCCAGCAGTTGGAGGCGGAGATGGGGCTCGACCGACCTCCGGTCGAGCGGTACCTGGACTGGCTGTCCGCCGCGGTCCAGGGCGATCTGGGCCGGTCGCTGGTGAGCCGGCAGCCGGTGACCGACGTGCTCGGTGACCGGCTCGCGGTCAGCGGCGAGATCGTCGGGCTGGCCTTCCTCGTCTCGCTGGGTTTCGCCATCCCGCTGGCGCTGGTGGCCGCACGCTGGCCGAACCGGCTCGTCGACCGGGTCAGCATGGTGGTCTCGACCACCGGGTTGTCGTTGGCCAACTACGTGTTCGCTCTCCTGCTGGTGCTGCTGTTCGCGGTGCAGCTCGCCTGGTTCCCGGCCATCGGCTTCGTACCGTTGAGCGAGAGTGTCAGCGCGAACCTGCACTCGGTGACCCTGCCCGCGTTCGCGATCGCGTTCCCGCTGTTCTGCTTCTACACCCGGTTCCTGCGTGGCGACCTGGTGGAGCAGATGCAGGGCGAGGACTACATCATGACGGCCCGGGCCAAGGGTCTGGGGCCATGGCAGGTGCTGCTGCGGCACGCCTTCCGCAACTCCGCGTTCGGTCTGATCACCATCGTCGGGCTGAACCTGAGCGCGCTGATCGGCGCGACGGTGATCATCGAACAGATCTTCTCGCTGCCCGGGATCGGCCAGCTTCTGCTGCAGGCGATCAACACCCGCGACTTCATCGTGGTGCAGGCGTGCGTGATCGTGTTCGCCATCATCACGGTGCTCGCCAGCCTGCTCACCGACGTGCTCTACGCGGTGCTCGACCCGAGGATCCGCTATGGCAGTAACTGAGGCCCCGGCGCCGTCGGTACTCGTCGATGACGAGAGCACACCGGTCCGCTCGCGCGCGTGGCGGCGGAGGCTGGAGATCGGCGTACCCGCCGGCCTGATTGTGCTCATCTTCGGCGCGTGCTTCGTGCTGCCGTTGGTCGCTCCGATCCCGAAGCCGATCGGCGGCGACATCCTGGAGTCGGGCCTGCCGGCGTTCTCGCCGGGACACATCCTGGGCACCGACCCGAACGGCAACGACATCCTGGCGCGGATCCTCTACGGCGGGCGGTCCTCGCTCGTCGTGGCACTCTCCGTGAACGTGCTCGGGCTGGTCGTCGGCGGTGGCCTCGGCGCGCTCAGCGCCCACCTCGGCGGCATCGTCGACAGCATCATCATGCGGGTGCTCGACGTCTTCATCGCGTTCCCGTCGCTGGTACTCACCCTGGCCGTCGCGCAGAGCCTCGGGCCGAGCCAGCGCAACACCATCCTGGCGCTGGCGTTCTTCTCCATCCCGGCGTTCGCCCGCATCTCCCGCGCGGCCACGCTGCGGCTGCGCGAGCAGCCGTTCATGGTCGCGGCGAGACTGTCGGGCACCTCGACCTGGCGGATCCTGGTGCGGCACCTCGCGCCGAACATCGGCCCCCAGCTGATGACGTTCGCCATGCTCGGGATGGGCATCGTGATGGTGATCGAAGGAGCGCTGAGCTTCCTCGGCCTCGGCATCCCGGCGCCCGCCCCGAGCTGGGGCAACATGATCGCGATGGGCCAGCTCAGCCTGTCCGCCACGCCGATGCTCGTGGTGTGGCCGTCCCTGGCACTGTTCCTCACGGTGATCGGGTTCAACCAGCTCGGCGAGGCCCTGCGCGGCCGGTGGAGCGGGCGATGAGCGCAGTGGAGCGCCGGCCGGCCTGGACTGAGGAGCGCAGCGACGAGGGAAGGCCGGGCACAGGGCGCGCAGCGCAGCGGCGGCCAGCAGAGAGCGACACGCTGCTGGAGGTCGACAACCTGCACGTCCGGTTCGAGCGGGGCGGCGTACGGGTACACGCGGTCAACGGGCTGACCTACCGGTTGCGCGCCGGCCGGACGCTCGCCATCGTCGGCGAGTCCGGGTCGGGCAAGACGGTCAGCTCGCGAGCACTGATGGGCCTGCTTCCCCCGTACGCGACGGTGACCGGGTCGGCCCGCATCGACGGCGTCGAGCTGGTCGGCATCTCCGAGGAGGAGATGCGCCGGCACCGCGGCACGGACATCGCGATGGTCTTCCAGGACCCGACCCGCTCGCTGAACCCGACCATGCGGATCGGCACCCAGATCACCGAGGCCATCCGCGCGCATACCCGGGGCGACCCCGCGGCGGCCAAGCGGCGCGCGCTCGAACTACTGTCGCTGGTCCGGATCGCGGACCCGCACCGGCGTTTCCACGAGTACCCGCACCAGCTCTCCGGCGGGATGCGGCAGCGCGTGATGATCGCGATCGCGCTCGCCTCGGACCCGAAGGTGCTCATCGCCGACGAGGCCACCACCGCGCTGGACGTGACGACCCAGGCGCAGATCATGGATCTGCTCGCCGAGCTGCGCTCGCGGCTCGGTACCGCGATCATCCTGATCAGCCACGACCTCGGGCTGGCCGCCAGCTACGCCGACGACGTCATCGTCATGTACGCGGGCCGTGCGGTGGAGTACGCGCCGACGCGGATCCTGTTCGCCCAGGTGCGGATGCCGTACACGCGCGCGTTGCTGGACGCGATCCCGCGGCTGGAGCGGATGTCGCACGCGCTGCTGCCGGTCACCCCCGGGCAGCCGCCGGACCTCATGGCGCTGCCGGCGGGGTGCGCGTTCGAGCCCCGGTGCGCGCGGGCCAAGCCGGAGTGCCGGACGAGCCGCCCGCCGTTGGTCGAGCACGCGGTCGGCCACTGGTGGGCCTGCTGGAACCCCTGCAAGGACGGAGAGCCGCTATGACGGAGCCCCGCCCGATGACCAGGCTGCTGGAGGTGCGCAACCTCGTCCATGAGTTCGCCGTGCGCGGCGCGGGCGGAGTCAAGGGCGGGGTCGTGCACGCGGTCTCCGACGTCTCGTTCGATCTCGATGCCGGAGAGACCCTCGGCGTCGTGGGCGAGACGGGTTCGGGCAAGTCGACGCTGGCCCGATGCGTGCTGCAGGCACCGCGCCCCAAGTCCGGCTCGGTGCGGTTCCAGGGCACCGAGATGGTGGGCCTGCGGGGACGCCGGCTGCAACGCGCCCGGCGGCAGATGCAGATGGTCTTCCAGGACCCGTACGGCTCGCTCAACCCGCGCTGGCGCATCACGGACATCGTCGAGGAGCCGCTGATCGGGTACGGCGAAGGCAACGCCGGCAACCGGCGCCGACGCGTGCGTGACCTGCTGAACCTGGTGGGTCTCAACCCCGACGTCTACGGCCGGCGGCACCCGCGCGAGCTCTCCGGTGGCCAGTGCCAGCGGGTGGCGATCGCCCGGGCGATCGCACTGCACCCGGCGCTGGTCGTGTGCGACGAGCCGGTGTCCTCGCTCGACGTGCTGATCCAGGCCCAGGTGCTCAACCTGTTGGAGCGGTTGCGCACCGAGCTCGGGCTGAGCTACCTGTTCATCTCGCACGACCTCGCGCTGGTCAAGCAGGTCAGTGACCGGGTGGCGGTGATGCACCTGGGCCAGCTGTGCGAGGTCGGCCCGGCCGAGGCGCTGTACCGGTCGCCGCGGCACCCGTACACCGTCGACCTGCTCGCCTCCATCCCGAGCCTCGACCCGACCAGGCCACGGGCGGCCGGGCGCGCGGTGGCCAGCGGGGAACCGCCCTCGCCCCTGGCGCCGCCGAGCGGGTGCCGGTTCCGGACCCGGTGCATCCGCGCGCAGGACCTGTGCGCCGAGGAGCGCCCGCTGCTGCGCGACATCGGTCCCGGTCACCAGGTCGCCTGCCACTTCCCCGAGCCGGTCGGCCCCGAGCCGGTCGGCCCCGAGCCGGTCGACGAAGCCGACCGCGCCAGCGGGGCACCGTCGCCGGCCGCCGGGCAGTACGCCCGGCCGTAGCGGAGGAGAGCCATGATGTTCAGCCGCGAGGAGCGAGCGCCAGCGAGCCCCGCAGCCACGAGCAGACGTTTCGCTGCGATGATCGACCCGACCGCCGGGCCCGCGAACCGTGCCCGCGCCACGGTCCTCGCCGCCCGCAGGCCCGACCTGACGGGCACCAGGGTCGGCCTGCTGGCCAACGTCAAGCGCAATGCCGAGCAGTTCCTCGACGAGGTCGGCGCGCTGCTGCGGCGGGAGCACGGCGTCGCGGGCGTGGTGCGGCGCAAGAAGCTGTCCATCACCGACCCGGTACCGCCGGACATCCTGGCGGATCTGGTGGCCTCCTGCGACGTCGTCGTGGTCGGCGTCGGTGACTGCGGTTCGTGCAGCGCGTCGGCGGTCGCCGACGGGCTTGCCCTGGAGGGTGCCGGCATCCCCGCGGTCGTCGTCTGCAGCGACGCGTTCAGCGTCACCGCCGATGCGATGGCCGCGCTGCAGGGCAGCCCGGGCTACCACTACGTGCAGATCCCGCACCCGGTTGCCCCGCTCGACGCGCAGGACCTGCGCCAGCGCGCGGCCGCCGCGCTGCCCGAGATCGTCGCTACCCTGACCGCCGGCGACGCCCGGGCCGCGGCGTGACGGC
>Ga0114129_10000057_pt1 | contig 99258 bp, 94 predicted proteins | sample RhiMetdeltSRZDD1_FD_80071 | JGI IMG/M metagenome (GOLD analysis project Ga0114129, IMG submission 80071) | Populus rhizosphere microbial communities from Tennessee, USA - Rhizosphere MetaG P. deltoides SRZDD1 (version 2) (version 2) | ecosystem: Host-associated > Plants > Roots > Rhizosphere >... | reverse complement strand
CGTCGACAAGGCGCCCTATATCTGGCTGCCGACGCCGTATGTCTATACGGCGTGGTGGCCGTGGGTGAAGAACTACGCCGGCGAGCTGCGGGCCGGCGCGGTGCGGCCGGGGCCGATCTACGCCCGCATCTGGATCGACCAGGAGCTCAAGAAGAAGATGGGGCATTGAGGGCGGTCGCTCTGGCGGGACACCACATGGACGTCCTCGTTCTGAGGTGCGAGACCGCGAAGCGGTCGAGCCTCGAAGGGTGCTCCAGAAGTCGCCGCCAGCGCCACGGTGCGTGCTTCGAGGCTCTCTTCGACTTCGTCGAGGAGAGCACCTCGGCATGAGGAGGTTTGTAAGCAACCATCCTCGTCCTCGCCGAGGCTTGGAGCCGCGCCCGCAATGACCGCCCCGCTGCTGCAGGTCCGCAACCTCACCACCCGCTTCCGCACCGAGCGTGGCACCGTCACCGCGGTCGACCAGCTGTCGCTCGACGTCGCCGCCGGCGAGACCGTGGCGATCGTCGGCGAATCGGGATCGGGCAAGAGCGTGACCGCGCTCTCGATCCTGCGCCTGATCCCGAATCCGCCCGGCCGGATCGAGAGCGGCGAGGTCATCTTCGAGGGCCGCGACCTGCTCAAGCTCGACGATACCGGCATCCAGGCGATCCGCGGCAACAAGATCGCGATGATCTTCCAGGAGCCGATGTCGTCGCTCAATCCGGCGCTCACCGTCGGCCTGCAGGTCGGCGAGCCGATCAACCTGCACCGCCGCGCGTCGTGGGCCACGGCACTGGAGAAGGCCAAGGAGCAGATCGGCCGCGTGCGCATCGCCGATGCGGCGAGCCGGCTGTCGTCCTATCCGCACCAGTATTCCGGCGGCATGCGCCAGCGCGTGATGATCGCGATGGCGCTTGCCTGCGAGCCGCGCCTGGTGATCGCCGACGAGCCGACCACCGCCCTCGACGTCACCGTTCAGGCGCAGATCCTCGATCTGCTCAAGGAGCTCACGCGCGAGACCGGCGCGGCGCTGATCCTGATCACCCACGACCTCGGCGTGGTGGCGCGCTATGCCGACCGCGTCGCGGTGATGTACGGCGGCCGCATCGTCGAGACCGCGCCGGCGCGCGAGCTCTATGCCGATCCGCGCCACCCTTACACGCGCGGCCTGATGGCCTCGGTGCCGCGCCTCGACGGCGACGCCCGCACCCGCTTGGTGCCGATCGACGGCCAGCCGCCGGACCTCGCGGTGCTTCCCGCCGGCTGCGCGTTCGCGCCGCGCTGCGCGCATGCGTTCGACCCCTGCCGCGTCAGGCGCCCGGCGCTCGAAGCGATCGCCGGCGCCGGCGCGCGCCACCTCAAGGCCTGCTTTGCCGATGCGCTCTGACGTCCTCGACACCACGGCGGCCGCCACGCCGGCGCGTGAGCGCGGCGCCGACCAGATCCTGCGGGTCGACGCCCTCAAGGTGCATTTCCCGGTCACCCGCGGGATCGTGATCCAGCGCCAGGTCGGCTCGGTGAAGGCGGTCGACGGCGTCTCGTTCGCAATCCGGCGCGGCGAGACGCTCGGCCTCGTGGGCGAGAGCGGCTCCGGCAAGACCACGACCGGCTTGGCCGTGCTGCGCATGCTCGAGCCGACCGAAGGCCGCATCGTGTTCGAGGGCGAGGACGTTACCCGCTACGACAGGGCGCGCATGCAGGGCATCCGCCGCCGCATGCAGATGGTCTACCAGGACCCCTACGGATCGCTGAACCCGCGCATGCGCGTGCGCGACATCATCGCCGAGCCGCTGGAGGTACACGGCGTGACCGGGGACCTGCGCGCGCGCGTCGCCGCGCTCATCCGCATGGTCGGGCTCTTGCCCGACATGGCGGAGCGCTACCCGCACGAATTCTCCGGCGGCCAGCGCCAGCGCATCGGGATCGCGCGCGCTCTCGCGCTCGAGCCGAGCCTGATCGTCTGCGACGAGCCGGTCTCCGCGCTCGACGTCTCGATCCAGGCGCAGGTCATCAACCTGTTCATGGAGCTGCAGGAGCGCCTCGGGCTGACCTACCTGTTCATTGCCCACGACCTGGCGGTGGTGCGCCACATCTCGAACTGCATCGCGGTGATGTATCTCGGCCGCATCGTCGAGATCGCGGGCCGCGCCGAGCTCTACCGCGCGCCGCTTCACCCCTATACCGAAGCCCTGATGGCGGCGGTGCCGGTCGCCGATCCGGTCAAGGAGGCGGCGCGCCCGCGCGTGATCGTCAAGGGCGAGGTCCCGAGCGCGCTACGCCCGCCGCCCGGCTGCCGCTTCCACCCGCGCTGCCCGAAGGCAATGGAGATCTGCCGCACGCAGGACCCGGCGCTGACCGAGGTCGGCGGCGGCCGCGCGGTCGCGTGCCATCTGCATGGAAAGATGTGAGGGTGCGCAAGGCACGCAAGCGCGTGCGTGGCGCGCGTTTGAACACCAATCGCAGCGGGTGCGCACGCGCCGCCAGGGCGGCGCCTCGCGCACCCTACGGAATCGCGCTGCCTAGCGGCACAGTTGCCGGTATCGCCGGCAGTTGCCCTCGCCCTGCTCGCCCAGCCGGTCCTTGTTGAGGCAGGCGGCGCGCAGCTCTTGGCAGTCGACGCCGCGCCGCACGGTCGGGCCGCTGCGGCCGAGCTCGATCGAAACCCCGGGAACTTGGACGGTTGGACCGCGGTCGCGGGATGATCCGCAGTAGCGCAGCCCGCGCTCGTAGCAGACTTCCGGGGGCCCCGGAATGTAGCGGCCCCCGCCCTCGCACGAACGGCCGCACATCGCGGCGGGCGTTACGCCCGGAAGTGCTTCAATCCCGGAAAGGCCGGGTGTGCCGACAAAGGCCTGGGCGCCGCCCAGGCTGACAACGCTTGCCAGTACCATCGCGCCGAACAGTGCGAATTTCCTCATCGATTCCTCCCGCCAGATCGACAGGCCCCGCCCATCAACAAGATGAGACAGGGTAAGGTTCCTAAACGTGGGTGGCAATCCGGGTTCCAAGCCTGTTCGCTCGGCTGCAAGCCTTTGCGCTGCGGCGTCGCCGAGAACGGGCCGCTGCCGACGCCGTGCAGTACATGGAGGCGACCCAGCATCCGAGGTCGCCCGGGCGCGCGCGCTCTGCAACCGGGGGAGGATCAAGGGAGTCGTACACTGCTTTGGTCGCTTGGCCCCGCAAATTCGGGGCAGTCCTTAATCGCGATCGTCGGGTGCCGGGATTCTCAGGTCATGGAAGCCGCGCTCGTGCATTGCATAGACCTCGCGCACCAGGATGTGGGTAGCGACCTCGTTCTCGGTGCGGCCGAGTTTTCCGAGCGTGGCCAGTAGGGCCAGATAGTTGAACGTCTCGATCGGCAGCGTCAGGCTCAGAGCCCGCGCCTCTGAGCGGTTTTCGGGTCGCGCCATGTCGTCGCCTCACGCGTTACAATCGGATTATAATGCCATTAAAACTCTTGGCGCGCGACTCGAATCGTGAAACGATCAATGTCGGCGAGGGTTTCGTCGCTGATACCGGGCCCGCGAGGACCCGGTTCATAAACAGAGCTGCGGTAGGAACGCCGAAAGCGCGGATGCGGCTCGGTGATCGCGGCGCCATGCGCGCCGTCGCGCACCGAATTTGCGCTTTGCGTCGTTGCGGTCCGCATGGGGCGCCCCGTGCGCCGGCCTTCGCCCGTTCGGCGGCCCAGCAGGCCGCCGGCATTGAGGAGGCCATGGCCCATGAGCACTTACCAGAAGTGGACCTCGGAGCGGGTAGAGCAGCTCCGAGCCTACGTCGCTGCCGGACTGACCTGCGGTCAAATCGCGCTGGAGATCGGGGTGACGCGGAATGCCGTCATCGGCAAGATCCATCGCCTCGGCCTGTCGCCGGGCGGTCCCGTCGCCGCGTCCGCGCTCCGACAACCGCAACGCATTCGCGCGCCCATGACCCAGCGCCGGATGGTGCATGCGATTTGCGCGCCACCAAGCCACGTGCCGGAGTTGGAGGCGCTCGAGGTAGGACCTGTCGCGAGCGCGGATTGCTGTTCCCTGCTCGAGCTCGCGCACGGCAAGTGTCGTTGGCCGATCGACGATCCGGCTGACGAGGGTTTCGCCTTCTGTGGGAATGACGCTGTGGCAGGCATGTCTTACTGCGCGGGACATGTCCGCATGGCGTACCGCATCCCCACGCGACGGCGCGCCGAACGCAGCTATGGCGCGAAGCTCGCCTGAGGTTCGCAGCCGTGGCGGGAGTGGCGTTGCGTTTGCGCCCGGAGCTTCGTTCTGCAACGATGTGGTCGGGTATGATCCAATGGACTGACGGAGCAGATGAGGCGACGCGAGTGCATCTCACTTCTCGGCAGCGCGGCAGCGGTGCTGTTCGCGGTTGACTTTCCCTCCACGGTCTCGGCTCAGGATGGTACCGATTGGGTCACGGCGCTTCCGCGCGAGCCGGTCCATGTCGCCGCCTGGCCCGTCGGCAAAAAGGTCGCCGTCAGCTTCGCACTGTTCGTCGAGGAGTTCGGCTTCGGGCAGGGCCCGGTGCTGCGTCCGGACCTCGCGAGCCGGAGTCCTGACCTCGTGAACGAGGCATTTCGCCAATACGCGATCGACTGGGGAATCGCGCGCGTCGGCCGGCTGTTCAAGGACTCGATGTTCCGCTCACCGTCGTGTTGAACGCGGAATTTCCCGCCAAGCACGCGCGCGTTTGGAAGGAGTTTCGCGCCACGCAGCCAAACGCCCCGATCATTGCCCACGGCATGAACAACACCAACCACATGCTCCCGCTCGGGCGGGGGCTCGCCGCGCAGAAGGTCTACATCCGGCAGACGCTGGACCTGATCGCCAGCGCGACCGGCATCAGACCCACCGGCTGGTCGAGTCCGAGCGTCTATTCCAACGGAGACACGATGCAGGCGATGGCCGCCGAGGGCATCACCTACACCATCGACCAGATGGACTCCGACATCATTTCACGGTTGAAGACACCGGATGGCTCGCTGATCCTGCTGCCCTATCCGGTCGGCACGGTCGACATGGGACAGTATCTCGCGCGGATGAAGACGCCCGCGGACCTCGAGACGCTCTGGCTCGATTACGTGCTGGAGCTGGCGAGCGAGGCTCGCGCCGACCCAACGCGAGGGGCCACGACCGTGGTCATTGGAATCCATCCCTTTGTGATCGGGACGCCCGACGGGGCGGCAGCCTTGCGGCGGGTTCTCTCGCGTCTCAAGAAGGCTGACGAGGTTTGGCTCAATGATACCGAGGCGATCCTCAAGGCGGCCGGGCAGAAATAGTGGCCGGGGCTGAATGTCCGGCCCCGCGCAGTTGATCCCCGCGTCGACCGCGATCCGTTACCTGGAAATCCCCGTCGCTGCTGGAAATCAAATCCTGACGTATTCCGAGGAACGGCCTGGCGATGATGCTGCCGACCGGCCTCGCAGCGCGAAACCGGCGCATCCTTGCTGATGCGCCATCCACCCCTTCTGGCTCCACGGGGTGGCAGTTGAATGTCCCCGCAAAGCCGTACCTCACTAGTGCTTTTTTTCCGAGGGATCGCCAGCATGCGCGAGATTTGCAAGACGCCAAACGGCGCCGGCTTGCACTTTCATTGGCTTCTAGGCGGCCTCGCAGTGGGCCTCCTGTCAATTTCGTCAGCCGTCACCTGCCCCGGTTCGCTCGCCTGGGCACAGGTACCGAGCATCTCGGCCGGATTGGCAATTCGCCCCGAGTTTCGCGAGCCGGTGACATTGGTGAGCAGGGAAGGCGTTCTCGAAGTCAGACTGACTGCGCGACAGGGCAAGGCCGCCTTGGATACTGTGGCGACGCCCGTACAAAACTTCCTCCTGTTTGATTACGACCTGATCCGCGGCTCAGCCTCAAACGGCGAGACGTCGGGGGAGAGTCTTTACCCAGGGCCGACCTTGCAGGTGTTTCCTGGCGAGACCCTTATCATTCATCTCGACAATGAGTTGAGTGGCCTCACAATCAGGGACTATTTCAGCCCCCATTATGCGCCCAAGGGTGAGCTTGTACCGTTATATCCTGAGCAGATGACGTCATCGCCGCTAAATCTTCATGTACACGGCGTGCACGTCAGTCCGAAAGGAAATGCCGATAACGTCTTGGTGCACATACCGCCAGGAATGTCCAACACCTATACCTATGACATTCCGAAGAATATGCCGCACGGCGCGTATTGGTATCACAGTCACCTCCACACACTTACAGCGCCGCAAGTCTACGCCGGCCTCGTAGGTCTTCTGGCCATCGGGCGCACCGATGGCAATCTGCCTACCGTCACGGAAAACCGGATACCGATCCGGAACATGCTGCTTCAATACAATTTCGTCTTCGATCGGGCGGGGGGCCTCGCTCAGCTCAACAACCCAAACTGGCCTCAGTACGTTAGCACCCTAGCTCCCCCTAAAGCTGATGAACTGTCGAACGGTACCTACCGCCCGCTGCTCACGCCGGTGAACTTCAACCAGGCCAAGTTCGGACAAAAGTCCTTCACGGTGTGGTATGAAGGGCCCCTCTCAATTCGCAACGATCGCGGGCTCTTTCAGTTTATCCCGAGCAATCTTCAAAGATTCACAGCGCGTGGCGCGCAAGCCGAGAACGACGTCCCAGCGGATCCGTCGCTGCCGGATCACCAGCGGGACGTGCAGTTCACCGTAAACGGCCAGTTCCAACCGATGATCAAGAGCAAGGCCGGCCAGACCGAGATCTGGGTGCTCGCGAACGTGAGCGACATCGCGTACATGAGCATCCAACTGACGGAGACAGCAACCGGGCGACATCCTCCGATCGCTATCGTGGGTCAGGACGGAAATCCCTATCCAACCGTGCACTACCCCGCAACGGATGCTGGTACGCGCCTGCTTATTCCGCCGGCGAGCCGGTTCGCGATAGCGGTGAAGGTTCCTGCCGAAGGTGAGCTGTTGCTCGAAATGACCCCTCGCGGTGGTGGCGCAAAGACGATCACCGCACCCGGTGTTCTCTACACCAACAATGGTACCGACAGTCCCCCTGCGGTGCTCGGAAGCCTGAGCGTTCTGCCGTCGGCAGTCAGCTATGCGGACGGCTTCTTCGTTTTTCCAACACAGGTGCTTGCGAAAACCGTGCCTTCGGAAGGTTCGGGGCGCGAGACGGCCTTTATTGAGGGACAAGCACTCGGTGCCGACACGTCCTTCGTAGACCTTGCAAATGCCGTCCCGGACGTCACGCGAGAGATCAAAATCGGCGGAGGCTTTCTTAACGATCTGGCGAATACGTCCGACCCGAAAGCTTTCGTCTATTCGTTTGACGGCGCTGCTTTTCCCAACGTCCCGCTGATCCAGCCGCGCCTCAACTCGGTCGAGGAGTGGAGATTCGTGAACCACAACAACGACGAGCATCCGATCCACGTTCACGTCAATGATTTCCAGGTCACGCAATACTTTGATCCGACCACCGGGCTCCGAACGGGCCCGGACAGGTGGGGTGTGGACAATGCCAACGTTCCCGCTCCGACCATGCACATCGACGAGAGCGTGATCCAGCCCGGCATCCTGTCTATTCGCACCCGATTCGACGACTACACCGGACTGTTCGTGATGCATTGCCATCGCCTGAACCACGAGGACAACGGGCTGATGGCGCTCATCAACGTCATACCGGCGGTTTCGACCTACGCGGTCGCCGTTCCTGGAGCGCCGGGAAAGTCTGCCGAGGTGCGAGTGTATGACGGGAACGGGGATCGTCTCTTGGCTACGGTCATCCCGTTCCCTGGCTATGAGGGAACGCCCAGTGTGGCTATGGGAGATCTGGACGACGACGGCGTCCTCGACCTGATAGTCGGCGCCGGCGAAGGGCACGCGCCCGAGATCGTTGCGTACTCTGGAAACCTCAAGAGCGGAAGGCGTGCGTTCGAGACGGAGCTGACCCGCTTTCTGGCCTTTGCCGCCGACGCACGAGGCGGCACCACTCTGGCCGCTGCGCAAATCGATGGGACGAGCGCCGACAATATCATCGTCGGATCTGGCCCTGGCAAACCGAGCGAGGTCAGGATCTACCGCTTCGAGCTGGCGGCAAGTCCGGGCACCGCGCCGGCACTTTTCTCGGCCTTCAGCCCATATGCCGAGGACCGGTCAGGTGTGAGTGTCGCGGCCGGCTTCGTTGATTTTGCGACAGGCCGAAACAGCATCATCACCGCGCCAGGTCCAGGTTCGAAAGCCGAAGTCAAGGTTTTTGCATTTTCGCTGTTGAGCCCGGCGCGCAGTGCCAAGCACAGCCATTCTGCGACCCGGCATGGCCGGGTCAGCGAGCCTGAACAGACCGCACGGTTCCTGCCCTTCGGCGATGCCTATCGATCCGGCGTTTCACTCGGTACGGGCTGGCTGGCTGGGTCGCTCGGCGGCGCCAAGCGGATCGTTGTCAGCCAGCTCGCGGGCAACGGCACGGTGAAGATTTTCTCCAGTGGCTCGGCGTTGGATGGCGGTCCTGCGATGTATCTGCAGAGCCCCTTGCGTCATGGTCACGGCTCCGACTTCCGCGAGATTGGGAGCTTCAACCCTTTCAGCGGAGCTGCCGGTACCAGGGTCGCGACCACCAGCACGACCTCAGGCGCCAATCTGTTGGTAAGCGGGGTCTCGGCGGAAGATTCGACGGCGCGAGTTGTCAAATACGAGCTGATCCGGCCTCACCACAAGGCAGACGCGCTCGAAGCAGTTCGCCTCGGTGAAGTCCTTGCCATGCGCGGTATGCAGCAGCCGGCGCTGCTCGGGGGCGACTAGCATCGCGGCGTTGTCCCGCTCGATAGAGATCGACTCGCGGGTCTCGCATATGGAGCCCCCATGCCTTCGCATCGTCGTCACTAGCTTAGCTAAGCTAGCAGGGGGCATACCGGAGGCAGTTGACGCGACGAACACGCGTCTCCTACAATCGCAGGACATTTGGGGATGGGGTCCCCCGTAACCGCCGCAGAGGCTGATGACTCCTACCGCGGTCAACGCGGTAGGATTCCGTCCGGAACTCACCGCCTGAGGGAGTTCCGATGCCCCGACAACGCGCTGATTTGCATAAGCCGGCCTGTGAGCGCTCCGGGAGTGCGCCATGACCGGGATCTGGACGCAGGCCGCCCTGTGGCTGGGGCTTGCGCTCATCGCGACGCTGCTTTCCATTTGGCTACGGATTGCCACGGCACTCTCCGAAATCGTCGTCGGCACGATTGCGCAGCTGGTCATCGGCGCGGTCATCGGCGCAGCTTTGCTCGGCACTGACGAAACCTGGATCAAGTTCCTTTCCGGAACTGGCGCGATCGTCCTCACCTTCCTCGCCGGCGCGGAGCTCGACCCCGACGTATTCCGGGCAAAGTGGAAAGAAGCAGGCGCGATCGGCTTCGTTAGCTTTCTTGCGCCGTTCGTCGGCTGCGCACTCGCAGCGCGCTACGGGCTCGGCTGGGAGTTGATGCCCTCCCTGCTTGCCGGGGTGGCCATGTCCACGACCTCGGTAGCTGTCGTGTACGCGGTAATGCTGGAATTTGGGTTCAACGCCACCGAATACGGAAAGGTGGTGCTGGCGGCCTGTTTCGTAACGGACCTCGGCACGGTGCTCGCCCTCGGCCTTATCTTCGCACCGTTCACCTTCAGGACGCTGGTGTTTGTGGCCGTCAGTCTCGCGGCATTGCTAATACTGCCGTGGCTGACGCCACGCTTCTTCCGCCGCTTCGGGGCGCGGCCCTCTGAGCTTGAAACGAAATACCTGCTGCTCCTTCTCTTTGGCCTGGGCGCGCTGGCTACGTGGGCCGACAGCGAGGCGGTCCTTCCCGCCTACGTCATCGGGATGATGCTCGCCGGGACGGTCGGCAAGGACCACATCCTGATTCGCCGCCTTCGCACCTTGTGCTTTGGCTTCCTGACGCCGTTTTATTTCATCCGCGCAGGTTCGTTCGTTTCGGTCCCGGCGCTTTTCGCGGCGCCGGCCGCCTTTCTCTTTCTGCTCGCGGTCAAGGTCGCGACCAAAGTCACCGGCGTATACCCCGTGACGCGCGGGTTCGGAGCGCCGAGGAAAGAGGGCATGTACACGACCCTTCTGATGTCCACCGGCCTGACCTTCGGCACGATCTCCTCGCTCTTTGGCCTGTCGCACGGAATCGTCGACGAGGCGCAATATTCGGCTCTGGTAGCCGCCGTTGTGGCGAGCGCAGTTGTTCCCACCCTCATCGCGAACGCCTTCTACCTGCCGCAACACCTGATGCCGGCGGAACTGCGTGAGCCGCAGGAGACCGTGCTCGTGGCCCAGCAAGAACCAACGGTCCAACCATGAACCTATCGGTGTAGCCATGCAGATACCCCGGGACGCGATCCTGCTCAGGATGTTCTTCGGCGAAGACGACAAGTTCGAGCGGCTCCCGCTGTATGAGGCGATCGTCCTCAAAGCGCGCGAGATGCACCTCGGCGGCGCGACGGTCCTGCGGGGTCCAATGGGCTATGGCCATTCCAGCCGGCTACATACCGCCAAGATCTTGAGGCTGTCCGAGGACCTGCCGGTCGTCGTCGAAATTGTCGATAGCGAAGCCAAGATCAATGAATTCCTTCCGGTGCTCGACAAGATGATCACGAGCGGCCTTGTCACACTCGAGAAGGTGCAAGTGCTTCAATACGGACGCAACGGTCTGAAGGAACGCGGCGGATTCTAGCGCGATCCGCCGTCCGGCCCCGCAACACGACGGTCTGAAACCGCGCAAGCAAAAGTCCCGCCGCCTGCCACATTGCATTTGAGGATGAGCAAGGTTCCCAGCATGACCGCCATGACCGCGCGATTTTCGCCATTCGGCACCATCAGGCTCGCGAGCGCACATTCGCCGCCGAATACAGCGAGCGCGAGCACGTCCCGGAAGATCGCGAGCCCATAGGCCCATTGCATGTGTTCTCGAATGACTACGACTTGGTTTGGAGCGAGCGGCATGGCGATGTCTCTGGTGTGCAATCCCCTCAACCCAGCCCGCGGCTCTGCATGTTGCCGCCGCGCTTCGGCCAAGGCGTCATCCCTGATTGGGAGAGACAAGATGGTGAATGAATGAACTACCTGTGGGTCGCCATCGGCGGCGCGCTCGGCAGCGTTGCCCGTTACTGGTGCTCGGGATTTGTCGCGCACTGGTTCGGCGAGAGCTTCCCGTGGGGAACGATCATCGTCAACGTCGTCGGTTCGTTCATCATCGGCCTGTTCGCGACCCTTACAGCTCCCGACGGGCGTTGGTTCGTGTCCTCTGAAGCGCGCGTCTTCGTCATGGTCGGCATTTGCGGCGGCTACACGACGTTTTCGTCCTTCAGCCTGCAAACGCTTTCCCTCGCCCGAGATGGGGAGTGGCTGAGTGTCGGAATGAATATCGTCTTGTCGGTCGTGCTCTGCCTGCTTTTTGTTTGGCTGGGGCACGTCCTCGCCGTGACGATCAACAGATGACGGTTCAGAGCGGCGCAGCTTGAGCGAGGTACCTCATGGAGCTGCAATCGTTTGGCGTTGCGGCGCCGGCCGTGACAGCGGCCTTTGTCGCCTCCCTCGTGGAGGTCGTTGAAGCTTTCACAATCGTCCTCGCGGTCGGCACAGTGCAAGGTTGGCGAGCCGCCGCGGCCGGAACACTCGCGGCGCTCGCCGTGCTCGGACTGCTGGTCGCCGTGCTCGGGCCGGTGCTTGATCAGGTGCCCATTCACGCGCTGCAACTGACCGTGGGGGTGCTTCTGCTTCTGTTCGGGATGGGGTGGCTTCGAAAGGCGGTCTTGCGGTCGGCCGGGGTCATTCCCCTCCATGACGAAGATGCTTCCTTTGCCGCGGAGAAGGCGCAGCTCGCCCAGGAAGCCCAGCGCAGGCGTTCTTCCCTGGCGCGGATCGGCTGGCTCGCGGCGTTCAAGGCAGTGTTGCTCGAAGGACTCGAGGTCATCTTTATCGTCATCGCGGTGGGCGCGGGGCGTGGCCTCGTCTGGCCGGCGTCGCTTGGTGCGTTGGCGGCCTGTGCGGTGGTCCTCCTCGTCGGCGTCGTCGTGCACAAGCCGCTCTCGCGCGTGCCCGAGAATGCGCTCAAATTCGGAGTTGGTGTCATGCTTTCGGCGTTCGGCGTGTTCTGGACCGGCGAAGGCCTCGGCGTTGAATGGCCGGGACATGACCTCGCATTGCTGGTCTTTGCCGCCCTGTTCCTCTTGGTGGGGCTCGGCACCGCATCCCTTCTGCGGCACCGATATGTGGAAGCAATGTGATGGCCATCCTGCGCGATGTTGTGAAAGAGCTGATCGCGATGTTCCTGGCCGATGCGCGGCTCACAGCTGCAATCCTGCTCCTGGTGGCTGTCGTAGCAGGCTTAATCTCGGATTGGACCTGAACGCATTGTGGGGCGGCAGCCTCCTTCTGGTCGGCAGCATCGCCATTCTCGTTGAGGCGGGCGTTCGCGAAGCGCGGCTTCGCCGCAAGTTCCGATCCTGAGCTACCGAGAGACCTCGACTACATCAGGGGGGAGCCAGCGGGGTTGCGGGAGGCCCGGCGAGCGCCTCGAGGGCAAGCTGGTGGTGATCGACGCCGAAGACATCGAGTGGCCAATTGCGCTCAATCTATTCGATGTGGGCATCTCAGACACGCACTCCTATTCGCTCGCCGAGCGCGAAGGCTTTCGCAATGCCGTGCTTGCGCTGTATGAATACATCTTCAGCGCGTTGCTTTCGGCCGAGATGACGAGCCGCCAGAACACGCTATTTCATTTCACGATCGAGCTCTTGCTCAGCATCCCTTCGGCGACAATCGATACCCTCATCGACCTCATGAAGCCGGGCGGCCTTTTGCACTTCAAACAGCATCTTTCCAAACTCGACCCCGATGCGAAGCGTTTCTTTGAGCTGAAGTTCAACAGCAAGGAGTTCGACCGCACCAAGGAGCAGGTGGTCGACCGGTTGTTTGCGGTCAAGCGCATCCGCACGCTCTCCCGGATGTTCGCGGCTCCCAAATCCAAATTCGATTTCTTCACCGAGATGGGCACTGCAAAGGTTATCCTCGTCAACATCCCGCAGAGCCTGCTTCAAGAAGGCGGAGTGGAGATCGTGGGACGGTTCCTCACATCGATGATCTTGCTCGCCGCGCACAAGCGGCAGCTCCTTCCCAGGCACCAGCGTCTTCCGTGCTTTGTCTATATCGATGAGTGCCAGGATTTCATACGACGAGACCCGAAGATTCCATCGATCCTTGACCAAGCTCGAAAGCTCAATGTGGCCCTGATTCTGGCGCACCAGCGCCTGCAGCAGCTTCAGCCATCCGTGCTCGACGCGCTGTACGGCGCGACCTCGATCAAGTTCGCTTCCAAAGTGAGCGACGCGGCGGCGCATGCGCTCGCGCGTGATATGCGCACCACGCCCGAATTCATTCTCGACCAACCGGCCTATCATTTCGCCGCTTTCGTGCGCGGCGTGACCAACTCCGCGCTCTCAGTAGGTGTCCCGGCCACGGACATGAACGCAATGCCGCGTATGACCCGTGACGAGCACAATTCAGTGCGAATGAGGATTCGAGATTGCTACGCGGTCAGTCCAGCGGCTTTGTCGGCGGCCGCGCCCAATGTCCGCGAGTCCAGTCCTACTTCAGAGCCAACACTCGATCAGCCTGGTGCGTCGCCATTGGGCCCCGAAGGAGATGATTGGCGATCATGAGACCATCCGTCCGCCCGGCGAGCTACGGTTCGCTCTTGATGGGAAGGAGCTGAGCGGTACTTCGCCATCCTCCTACGCTTCGCGGTGCGAGGTTGTACGTTGCACGATTTCGCGCCACCCTGAATGATCCTCCATCATTCCAATATCCACAGGCGCGACATTTCACCATACCGGTGGGAGTGTAGAATGGTCGGGTTCACCCCCTACCATGAAGGCAAGAACGAAGGCGTCGTATGTAATTCTGGTTAGCCTCACGGCACCGCTCCTCCTCAGTGTCGCTGGCCTACTGCTCGCTGAAAGCGTGACACAGTTCCCAAACAGCATTGTTGCATTACTCATCGCATGTGTTTCTGCAGGCGTTCTCGCCCTCCTTGTCTTCGCCTTGTTCACCACGATCTCCGTTGACCGGCGCGCCAAGACTATCCGCGTACCATATTGGCATGTGACAGACGCTTCCTTTCCTGGAGCTTGGTCGGAAATATTATGGCTGATTCAACTGATCTGTTCACGGTCGAAGGAGATCGAATTTTCCAACGTGGAGAGCTTACTGGTCTGCAGGCCGACAGAGTTGAGGGACTACGCTAATTCATACAAGCCTGGTTCAGTCGCGCACGCGATAATGCGTTGGCAGCTGAGTCCGATTGAGCGGTACAGAATCTCAAATTTTCTCTTTATGCGTACCTATTTTGCACCTGATCTGATTTTTGCGGTCGAAACAGCAAGCAACGAGTTCATCTTCCGTCCTACTTACACCCTCAGGATATCTGACGTGTTCGCCTTGGCGGCGATAGCGCGCTCAGAAGGTGTCAATGTCTTGGGACCGAACCAGACAACGTCGGATCTATCTCGCTGAAAATTGCGGCGCCCAAGACCTAAGCGTTTCCACTGTTCCTTCGACGCTCATGGTGGACAACGTATTTATGGTGGGATGTTCTTTCCTCAGCTCATGCAAGCTCTTAAGCGCGTTATTGGCTACTCTGACGAGCCGCATTCGCGCCGATGGGTCTTGCTCACGTTGCGCACGTGAAATAATATCATTAACCTGGACTTCGTAGGCTCGCATGCTTTTTGCCGCGCTGTTCGCGTCTATATGCAGTCCAATAGCTGCCTCTCCGATTTTCGCAAAGTTTGCAACGAGAACAGCTGGTAATCCTCCCTTTTTGGCTGCGGCCGCATCTATGATCGCAAGTTCAGTAGACGCTTTAAAAAATTCAATTACAAACGTATTGGAGGTCCGTTTTGCTACTGTATCCGCAACGAGACCCCCCACGAAGGTCGCTGATTTGGCTACCACTACGTCTTTTACGGCCTGCCCAGCAAAACCACCTGCAATCGGACCAAAATTTGCCTTCGAGAGCTTACTATTCCACATAGCTGTAAGCTCGTTCATCGCTTCCATTTTTTGTTTTGCGTTCAGTCCCACAGGGATGGCTACGGCTAGTCCATTGCTCAGTGTCATCTGGACCGCCGATCTGATGCTTTCCGATACCGCTTTGATTGGCAGTTTTGCCATCAAGTCCGATGTCAAAGTCGAAGCGGCTGTGAAGTTGTAACAATTGGTCGGAGACTGCACGGTGGGAGAGGGTGTTCGGAGAGGTGCAGCGCCGGTTTGCGGCGACGTACCAGATGCTACGCCTCTGGAAGGACTTGTAATCTCTGTAGGAGTTCCGATTATCACAGCGGATCCAATTTCTATCACTTCCACACACGGACCCGCGGCTTCCGGGAACCTCGCTTTCTTGCGAGCAGCGTCATGGGCCTTGCGTTTCGCCTGCGCCTCTACTGCCTGACGTTTCGCCTCTGCCGCCGCTTTGCGCTTCGCCTCGGCTTCTTCCTTTTTTCGCGCAATCTCCCGCTTTTGCTCCTCTTCTTTTCGTCGAGCAGCCTCACGCGCTTCCTCAAGTCTTTTTTGCTCAGCCGCCTTACGCTCTTCTGCTTCCCGCTTCCTTGTAGCGGCCTCTTCCTCTCTCTTGCGTTTTTCCGCCGCTGCGCGCTGGGCGATCTCCTCTCGGCTCAGACACTCGGCACCCCCGCGAACACACAACGTGCCGCGGGGGCATGCTCTTCCGCCGCCGCAATCGACGGCATTTTCCGCTAGACATTTGTTGCCGCTCCCACATTTGCCACCGGCAGCGCAAAAGAAGGACCCACAGTCAACAGTGTCTTTTGGAAGGCACTTTTGCCCGGAGCGAGCGCACTTGCTCTCGCCAGGGCAAGATCTTCCATTTCCGCAGTCATTGGATCCATCGGCCAGACAGCTATTACGACTGCCGCAATAGTAACCATCGCGGCAAGAGTAATCGCCGCAGTTTACGGGGAACTCGGTCTGCTGTGGTTGCTGGTGCTCGGGATACCGTTGTGGCTGCTGCTCTTGCGGATAGGCGTCTCTGCAGTTTGGAAGGATGGCTTGTAGCTGACTGATTCGGGCGGCGTTAGCCGCATCAAATCCAAAACCAGTGCCACTAATCAGCGCATTCACCCGCGCCTGATACTCTTGCTGCAATTCCGCACAGGTCTGAGCCGATGCGTCAACGACAGACGCGATAAGCAGGAACACGCCACCAGCAGTTAACGGCCATCTGGGCATCGATTGGTCTTTTCTCGTATCATCTAAACTTTCGATACTGACCGTGGCATGCAGCCCAATAGAGATTGTATGCGGCCTTTTTCTCCTGCCCTGGAAACTTATTCTGACCCTTTATGTCGATGCTCTCGCCATCTTCAGTACCAGCCTTCCGAATGCTGACGTAGATCATTTTGTCGTATGCGTTGCAGCGCGCAGTATAGTCCATCAGTATTTCTTCGTATGCACCGCCGCCGTATTTCTTGACGATGCGAAGCCGTCCTTCGTATCCTGAAGAATCTTCCGTAGCGTATGATTGCCGGGAGATCAGATAATGGTCATTGCTTCCGGTGCTATAAAGTCGTCCTTTGCCGCCAAAAGTTTCGACGCCCCCTATTTCCTGACACCATGCAGAGGCGTTGAGCGCGGCTAATGCAACCGCGCATCCTGCTCGCCAAAATAACTGGCTTGGCATATTCAGCTCCCAGCCAAGACGAAGCGCCAGCCCACCGCCAGCCCCCGCTCATCTCAACGGCAGCGGGACAACATGTAGCACGCAACAGGCGAGGCGAAAAGGGGATGGCCTCTCCTAGTATGGACCGGACCAGCACCTGGTATGGAGCCCGCTAAGTGGGCTCCTCGTTTTGCACGCTATTTGCAGCCCGTCATAACCCATTTGGGTCATGCGGAGGAAAAGTCGCGCGGGTACCTAAAGCATTTGATGGTCTGGGTTGCGTCGCAGGTAAAGGCAGGTCAGGCGTAAAGCCTTGCTCATAACTGGCTGTCAAACGAAAGGAGAAATCAAATGCGAACGATGGTGCTCGCCGTTGCGGCTGTAGTGGGCGTTGGGAGTATGGTCTCATTCTCGCCAGTCGAGGCTCGGGATGGGAGAATCCCCCTCAGCCTTGAACAACACAAGTGCCTTGAGTCCTGCCGAGCCACCCTGCCCGCGAGTCAGCGGGGCACGGGCGCTTGCGGTCAAAAGTGCAACGTTACGCGAGCGACGATTCGTCGCTAGACGTTTCGATCCGCTCCTGCGTCGAGGCTGAAGGCCCGTTTGTCTTCCGTCACGCCTGCGCCCTTGACGTAGAAGGGCATGGGCATCACTTGAGCTCCGGACGACGATCCTGGCCAATGCCGGCATGGACCGGGGCGCCGTGTTCGTCGCCTGCGTGGCGGCAGCGGTCTCCACGCTGGCGATGGGGCTCTATGCCAACTATCCGACCGCGCTCGCGCCCGGCATGGGGCTCAACGCGTTCTTCGCCTTCACGGTCGTGATCACCTACAAGTACACGTGGCAGCAGGCGCTCGCCGCCGTGTTCCTCTCAGGCGTGCTGCTCTTCCTGATCTTGGTGTCACCGATCCGGCTTCACCGCCTGCGCATGGGAGAGATGAGCATTAATGGTCATCGCATCTATGGATACCACTTACGTCAAGAAATCCCAGGACGCGCAGGCCGGACCTGATTATCTACGGCCCGGGATCTTACAACCGGGATCTTACAAAACAGGGATCTTACAATTGACTCGTGCGCACAACTGTGCACACTCGATCGCGCGCTGAGGTTTCAAAGAGGGGCCGCTGCTTGGCGTAAGCCGATTCTGCAGGCCATTGATTTACCAGCGGCGAAGACCGTGCGCGTCGCGTGATAGTCATCGCGCGCAGAAGTTGGCTTGTGCGAGGCCAAAGCCGAAAACGGGAACATCTTGAGGAAAAGTCTGAACTCCGAGTCGGAAGCCGGCTCGCGACTACTGTCGCGAGCCATGGCTAGCCTCTCGACGAGACCCACGTTCGACAGGCGAATGAACGCTCCCGCAATTGTAGGGATCCGCGCAGCGTTTTTGCTTCGCAGGTAATCGACCATCCACGAAGCTCGGGCGGTTGGCTCTCGAACAAGGGTTGATGAGTGAGCTGGCAGTTCAACCTTCAAGGAATTGGTGCGGCCTTTGCAGAAGCTGCAGTTGACCCCTCGAAATGGCCCGCAGCGATGGATCGGGTGGCGGAAGCCACCAACAGCCATGGGGCTTTACTTGTCCCGGTACGAGGAGGCCCGGTACCGAATGTCCCGTTCAGTGAATCGCTGGCACTTAGTTTAGAGGAATTTGTCCGAGCCGGATGGATTCATTGCGACGTACGCTACAGCGTCAGCCAGGTGATTGCGCGACGGGGTGTCGCAACAGAATTCGACTTCATCACGGCCGACGAGATCGCAAGGCATCCCTACTACCAGGAATTTCTCGCCCGCTTTGGGCTGCGCTGGTTCGCCGGTGTGAAAGTCGCGGCCGGCGACGATTTCTGGTGCTGTCCGGTCCAAAGAACAGTTGAGCAAGGGCCGTTCTCGCCGGGTGAGCTGACCGAGCTTGCAGAGCTATCGACCCATCTCTCTAGCGCGGCGGCTCTGGCACGCGCGCTCGGTTTCGCCCGTGTAGAGGCGTCTCTCGATGCCTTTGAGGTCAGCGGGAAGGCGGTTGTTCTGTTCGACCGGTGCGGCGACGTATTGCGAATGAACCAAGCGGCCGAGCGGATGCTCGGGCGTGATCTCCAGGTCGTCCGCGGTCGTCTGACCTGCGCGGATCGCGAGGCAACGGTCGCCGTTGACCGAGCGCTTCATGCCGCGATCCGGTCGACGGACAACCTATCGCTGCTGCCGCCGGTGATTTTGCCGCGCTGCGACGGCCGGCCGATCCTCGCCTACCCGTCGCGTCCGGCGGGTATTGCGGTGGATGTTTTCGCGCCGTGCGCGGTGCTGCTTGCACTGGTCGACCTGGAGGAACGCACCAGCGTGCCCGAGAGCGATCTCGTGCGCACCTTCAAGCTGACACCTGCCGAGGCCCGCCTCGCTAGTCGCCTCCTGACCGAAGATTCGCTCGAGACGGTCGCAGAGCATCTGGGTATCGCCCATGAAACGGCGCGCAATCTCTTAAAGAGAGTGCTGTCGAAGACCGGCACCCATAAACAGGGTCAATTGATTGCGCTGCTCTCCCGATTCCAGCGGAGGCCCGCACTGTCAGAGCTATCGGTGCGGGCCAGCCCCTCAAAGTGATCGCGGGAAGCCGTGGGCAACCAACTCAAGGCCGTGCTCGCCAAGACCGGGATGTCGCAGCAAGCGGAATTCGTGAGCCCGACATCCCCGCGCCCCCTGGGGGCCGCATCGATGAAATTCCATCCACGTAGTGATGCGACATTGAAAGTAGGTCGCAGCCTCACACGTCATTCGCCGGCTGTTATGACCCATTTGGGTCATGCGGAAGAGAAGTCGCGCGGGCAAACTGCCGATCAAAACGAAGGAGGTGGCGGGTCTACGCTGTTCACGTTTACGGTTAGACGGAGTGGCAACGCCATCGCTAGCCGTTCTGACAGGGAAGGCGACGACCGGAGGACGTAGATGACGAGTACCATCATTCATAGCGAGATGTTCAACAACCTTAGCTTTGGAGGTGTGGACATTGGAGCGTACCCCACCAGTGATAAGTATGCCGTGACAAATTACTACACGATCAACGATTTTAAAGGCTGGCATTTTGCAGGCAACACATATTACACGTTAGACGGAACGAGCACAGACGGGGCAGTGATTCTAAATGAGGGGCCTCCTGGGGGTACAGCTTCCACGACCGTAACCGGGTTGATTTCAGGCCAGACGTACACGCTGAGTTTCGATGTTTGGGGCGATAATGAGCCCGGTTTGGCCTGGGTACTAAATGTGTCGGTGGACGGTACCCTTCTGCTTACTGCAAACGGCGTCGATCAACAGCCGGGGACGAATCCAGGAACGACTGAGACGATCTCGTTTGTCGCTACAGGAACCAGTGCCTTCTTGGAGTTTTCACAAGCCAGCGTGACCTTGGCCTCACCAATTATCGACAATGTGCAGGTGATCGCTGAAAGAGTCACGAGCTACACCGTAACAATCGACGGCACGGACGCGATCTTCCTTGCCGGTCGCTCAGATCTTTTGATTCCTCCCGCCAATTTGTCTTGGGGCGATTTCGACGCGGGGACCTATGACGGGATGCTCCGACATTCAAGTCCCACCCCTGAGGAAGCGCTGGAAACGCTTCCGTCGACGATACCTGTAACCGGCGGCAGCGTGCTTCAAGTTGTCCACCCCGCGACCGGCGGCATGAACTTTTTCAATGGATTTGGTGCACCCTATTTCGGTCCGGATGGCAACGATGCGCTGGCAAGTAGCAGCAACATCACACCGTTTGCAGGAATCAGTGGTTATATCGGGCCGCAAGGCGCGCTTGCGGGCGTGTTCCTGACTGACGCCATTCCCGACGGATCCCCGCCGTCGACCCTCGATTTCAGTTCAGCAGAAATCGGCGTCGACTTCCCCTCACTTTCACCCCAGATGGGGCAAATCTTTTTTATAGGGGACGGCCAGACATCGGGAGGCATGCCTCAACAATTTGTCGCCCCCGAAGGTGCCACCCGGCTCGCGTTGGGCATCGCTGACGGTTTCGGTTTCATTGGCGTTCCGGGTGCCTATGACGACAATGACGGGGCATACCAGATTACGTTAGGAGTGGTAGCGACGACCAATCAGCCACCCGTCGCGAACGCCGATGTCCGCACAGCGACCGAGGACGTTGCGCTGGCGGCGGCGAGCGTGCTCGCCAACGATACCGACGCCGATGGCCATGACCTTCATATTTCAGCCGTCCAGGTAAGCGGGGTCACGATCACTGATGGCGGGGTGGGAGATCTGGACGGAGCTAGCAACGGCTCTATCCAGTTCACCACAGTGATGGGCGGCAGGGCGACGATCAATCTTGATGACGGAACGTTCGGCTATGACCAGAATGGCGTGCTCAACGGGCTTGCCGCGGGCGAGTCGGGCGCCGACAGTTTTAAATACCAGGCGACCGACGGCTCGGCCACAAGTAACTTTGCAACGGTGTCACTCACGATCAATGGTGTAAATGATACCCCTATTGCTCTCCCTGATACTGCCACGATCCAGAAAGGTGGCACGGTAACCGGCAATGTGATTGCAAACGATAGCGACCCGGACCACGATACGTTAATCATTGGCGGACAGTCGGTTAAAGGCAGTTACGGAATACTTAGACTGGATGATGAAGGAAACTACAGTTACACGGCAAACAGCAACGCAAAGGTGGGAGCACAGGACGTTTTTACCTACTCAGTAAGCGACGGCCATGTCAGCGTCCAGCAATCATTGATCGTCACCCTACAAGCTGATGCCGGGAATTCTCTGAATTCGGCTCGCAATCTTGGCACGTTGGGTAGCGCAAGTTATGCTCCGATTTCGGAGTGGGTCGGTATTGGCGATCCAGCGGATTATTTCAAGTTCAATTTCTCCGGCAATGAGAGGCTTAAGCTCAGCATCACGGGTCTGAACGGTAATGCCGATCTCTACTTGCTGGACAACTCTGGGAAGACCATCCAGAGTTCCACGCTTACCGCAAACAGCAGTGAAGTTGTTTTGGAGACGCTCACGACCGGTACGTATTACGTGAAGGTGCAGTATGAATCCGGCAATACGGACTACGATCTCAATTTTGCATTCAACCCTATTCCCTCGATACCACTCCCTTTCGCCAGCAATTATTCAGACATGTATGTAACTCAGGGATGGGGGGTGGCTAAGCCAAGTCACAAAGGTGATTTGTACTATGCCTTGGATTTATCGCGACCAGGCGGCCCTGCCGGAATTGATGCTTTATCCGTTGGAAATAACGGCACCGTGGTCGACTATCGGGATAACGTCGGGGATGACCAAAGCGGAAACAACGGGTACGGCAATTACATAACTATCAAGTACACGACGAGTCAGGGGGAAGAATATTTTGTTACGTACTTGCATTTGCAGGCCGGAAGTATTACGGCAGCCTTGAGGGATGAGATACCCTCCGAACTACTCGTCACATTGCAGAACGCGACAACCTACGCTGACCTTGACGTGGGGAATGCCGTGGGGAAGATCGGAGATACGGGCTGGGGCAAAGACAGTCCTAAGGACTATTTACCTCATCTTCATTTTCAATTTTCAGATGATCGGATGTCGTTGAAGTTCTCTGATGGCTACACAGGATATATCGCCGATGCGAGTAAGGCGAATGGTCAAACGCACAATTTCATATCACAAGATTTTGCGTATGATGGCGACGGTCGCGCCGATATTCCTGACGACAGTTTAGCTGCCTATGCTGATTTCGTCGGATACGAAGCATATACGAACAATGAGTTCTGGTTCGTGTAACCTGGTGATAGTCAATGCTATAGTTTAGGGATGAAATATCTTCGTGTGAGTTCTAGGCACGCCAGATTGTCTTTGGTGGTTATATGTTTCTCGGGGCCATTGTTGCTTGGTACCATCCTGTTAACTGGGAAAGGTATTGCGCCCGGTACGCCCACACGTGAGGCACACTGGGAGCTCTACTCAGCATCCACACGCCCCTACGACGGCCTGCCCGAGGTCGCCTACCCGTTCCACGATCGCGATGTCTTCGTCACCGCATGACCGCATGACCGCATGCGGCCGCATCGCCGCATCTGCATGCATCGCAAAAAGATCAACATCTCGACCGTCCTGGCCGGCCAAAGACTCGGTAGCAAGGAAGTCGACGATGGCATTTGGATCGTCAGCTTCATGCGCTACGATCTCGGTTACATCGACTTGGAGCAGAGAACCTTGCAGCCCCTCGACAACCGACAACCCGTTCGGTCCGAGGTTGTCACCCATGTCTTAGGTACAATCCGTTACCCATGTCTCCGGGCCGGACACTAGATTTTATGGCGGTCCCGACAGGACTCGAACCTGTGACCTTCGGTTTAGGAAACCGCTGCTCTATCCGGCTGAGCTACGGGACCGCAAAGCTTTCTTGCTTCGGACGTTGCTGCCCTCTTGCTACCATTTCTTCACGCCGCGCTCTACTGCGACGGCGAACGCTCGCGCAGATAAGACGAAACGGTTTAATCCATCAGAGTTCGGGCTTCGGCATGATGTTCCCCGGATCGGGGGTGACGCCGATGTAGGAGAGCGACAGCCGCTGCAGCCCGTACGTCAGGTCGTGCAAGCCGCGCTTGTCCCAGAAATCGCTGTCGAAGCTCGCGCGCGTCTTGGCGGCGAGGCCCCGGCGCAGCGCGGCGAGCGGACCGTCGCGTGCGCCTTGTCCGGTTGCCAGCGCGCACCCTTGCCGCGTGTTGCCGCCGTTCGCCGCTTCGAACGGGATCGGCGACCCCGGTGCAGGCTCACGCCTTGTCGTCCAATCCGGGAGGCGGCGGGTCGGTGCCGGCACCGTAGTCTTCCTCGAACCCCGGTCCCGAGCTCGCGTGGTGCGAGTCTTCGTCATGCGGGCCCATGGCCAGGTTCCAGAACTTGAGCTGGTCGCGGCGCGATGAATGGCCTGCGCAGTCGAAGGCAACCTTGGCCGCGCGCACCAGCGCCATCTGACAGTCGGCGAGCAGGACCGTTTCGCCCGCGCTCGGGCCGGCGATAATCTCCCCGCGCGGATCGATGATGGCGCTGTCGCCGGTCAGGTCGCGCGTCAGGTATGGGCGGTATCTTTCCGAAAGATCGGCCGGCGCGAGCAGGCCGCCGGCGCAGATCACAAAGGCGCCGGCCTGGGTGGCAAAGGCGCGGGACAGAAGATTCTGGCGCGGCCACATCGCCACGGGCGCCGGCGGCACCGCCGGCTCACCGCCGGGCCAGGCCGCTACATGAATCTGAGTGCCTTGCTCCGCTAAGGCGTAAGCCGGCAGCATCATCTGGTGCTCGGTAGAGTTCAGGGCGCTGACCGAAGCATAGCCGCGGTCGTGCACCTCCAGCCCGATGGCGTCGCCGTCCGCCCATACCACACGCTCATGCGGCGCCGGCTTGATCTTGCGATGCCGGCCGGTGACCTGGCCGTCGCTGCCGATCAGCAGAAGGGTCGAGTAGATCGAGCCGCGGGTAATCGGATCGCGTTCCGAAACGCCGATCACCACGTCGATCGCCCCTTCGCGTGCGGCACTGCACAACGCGTCGACAGCGGGACCGGGAATTTCCACGCTCTGGTCGAGATAGGCGGCCGCCAGCTCCCACCACAGCTCGGTGTCCCGGGCGGTCCAGCCGTGGACCGGGTATCCCGGGAGCCAGCCTTCCCCGAAGGCGGCCAGATGCGCACCCTGGCCTGCGGCCTGCTTGATCAGCCGAACGGCCTTCTCGAGTGAAGCGTCCCGGTCCAGAAAGAACGGCGCCGCCTGGATCGCCGCCACGCGAACATTATCGGCTTGACCCACGCAGTGCTCCCGTCACGCTGGAAAGACCAATTGCACCGGCATTCCGTTGCGGCATCGGGCACGGTGAGCCTTCAGGCGGCTGGCTGCCGTTGCGCCTCCGGGCCGTCTGGGGGTTGTTTGTATTCCAGCGTCAAGGTCGGCGAAATGCGCGTCCAAAGGTGATCGAAGATCTTCTTCCAGCTCTCGCAATAGACGCTCGGGTTATCGAACTTGCGTTCGGGCGACCAGCGTTGCGCCAGATGGCCACCCCCGCACGCGTCGAGATATTCGCACTGCAGGCAGGTGTCGCAGAGATGGACGCTGGCGTCGAACGCAGCGCGCCAGCGCTCGTCGTCTTGCACGTCCTGAAGCGCATTGCTGAAAACGTTACAGTCCGATTTCGTGCTGGCGTTTCCCGCGATGCGCAGCACGTCGAGCGGTTCCAACGTACCGTCGGTCATCAGCGTCACGGTGTCGATGGGGCCAAGGCCGATTGTGTCCGCCGCCGAAAGGCTGCCGAGCAGCCCCTGGATCATTGCGTCCAAGGTGCTGATGCGCACCCCCTGCGCCGCATACTTGTCAAACCAGACATCGAACAGCTTGATGAAATAGTCGTGTATCGGCGGTGGATTGTCGGAGTGCGTTGCGTCAGGCGGCAAGACGTCGAACTGCTTGATGCCGAGCTCTTCCACGACGTAGGCCAGCACACGCTGAGGATCGGTGGCCGGGTTGCACACAACGATTAGTCCCGGCTCGATACCGGCACCGCGCAGCCGGCCAATCCCGTCCAGCGTTTGCGCATGCGTCCCCTTGCCGTTGAAGTCGACGCGATACTTGTCGTGAATGTCGGGTGGACCATCCAGGCTGACGGTGACATCGACGGCATACTTCTTGAATATTTCCGTCCATTCCTCGTCAATGAGAATGGCGTTCGTGCACAGTCCGCGGCCGATCTCGCAGCCCGTGCGCTCCTCGACGCCCAGGAGCTTCTCCTGCAGAGCGATGAAGCGGTGCTTGGGAAAGAGAAGCGGCTCGCCGCCGTGGAAGACGACGGCGAACCGGTCGTGCGCGAAATTGGCGATGTGCTCTTCCAGCGCTTCGCAAAAAGCGTCCTCCGCGTGGACAGTGAGCACCGCAGGCTTCTTGTAGACCTCGGCGTCGCGGAACCAGTAGCAGTAGCTGCAGTTGATGTTGCAGCGCGAGGCAAGCTTCACGAGAAGAAACGTGAAGATCGGCACCTCGTCTGACGGGGACGCGGCGGAATCCTGGGACTGGCCCGCGCACTCATGCAGAAGCTCAGAATCTGCCATCCCTTCAGCCATCGATCTCCAGCGGCGCTGGCGGGCGCCGACGCTTCAATGAAATGACCGCTGACACACCAGCGCAGCCACCTCAACATGCCCCCGTACGGCCAGGCCTAGAAGCGGCGATAGACTCGCCTGTAGACACGACGGAAGCCGCGCCGATATCCCCGCCCGTAGAAGCGATTATAGAAGCGACGGTAGCCCCGTCCATATCGCCGATAGCCCCGGCGATAAAACCGGCGATAGACGCGCCGGTAGGCAAGCTGGAACTCGCCCTCTTGACGCCGCCCCGCGGGGTCTGGGAACTGCGCATCCTTGATGACTTCGTCGACCGCCGGATTGGCCGATTTGACGCTCACCTCTGAATCCTGCCCGGGGAGCGCATCGGAGTCCTTGATGCCGAGCACAAAAGCGGCGCCAAACCCAACGCCCAGCGCTTTCATGCTGTCAAGGAAGCCGCGCCGTGACAGTCTGCCCTGCTTGAGCTCTTCTTGAATCCGCCTCAGTTCGTGTTGCTTCTGGTTCGGTTCATCGCTCATGTCACAGTCCTCACCCTGCGGCTGTAAACTTGGTGGGGGGCAGACACTTGTTCGCACAGCCGGTCGGCTGCCGCGCGCGGTATCGAAGCTTACCGCACGAACGTTACCAATGGAAACCGCCACAAACCATACAGTCACGGCTCACATTTTGTTACAGGGCGAGCGCGGTTTCAGCCGGCCGCGCCGACTGAAGCATCCCCGAAGCAACGATCGACGAATAGGGACGATGCGTCGCTTGGAAGTGCGCATCCGGTAGAGACCGCAGGTGGATGAGGGTTGGACTTACTGTTCGCCCGCCGCCGCCGCATCAGATCATCCTGGCTCCGATGCACCTGACGGCGATCGAGATCGACCAGATCCAGAATCTGTCCGGTGATCGGTGCCGCCCCGGGGCAGCAACCGGAGAATACCGCCGCCGTTGCGCCGAAGCGCGGGGCTACAGGGCCATCCGGCGATGCCGCTGCCCACGACCGCCGCGGCCGGCGCCACGCATCCGCCCCATTGCTCCGGTTTGGTCGGCCGCGACCCGCACGGGATCGCGCCGCATTGCGGTGTCGCGGCGCGTGCGGTATGGCGGCCGAGACCTTTCGGCTGCGGGGGGTACCCGGTGGGAGACGCCATCGCCGGCGCGAAACGCCGCTTCCAGCTGATCCTGATCAAGCCGTCGCACTATCACGACGATGGCTACGTGATCCGCTGGTGGCGGGCGCTGATCCCGTCGAATTCGCTCGCCTCGATCTACGGCTTGGCGCGCGACTGCGCCGCGCGGCAGGTGCTCGGTGCCGACGTCGCGATCGATGTCGAGGTAATCGACGAGACCAACACGCGCGTCGACATCCCCAGGCTGCTGCGCCGGTTCCGTCGCCACGACGGCTTCGGCATGGTCGGGCTGGTCGGCGTGCAGTCGAACCAGTATCCGCGCGCCCTCGACATCGCCAGGCCGTTCCGCGCCGCCGGCGTCGCGGTGGTAATGGGCGGCTTCCACGTTTCCGGTTGTCTGGCGATGCTCGACGGCACGGCGATCGATCTCGATCTCGCGCGGCAGCTCGGCATCTCGATCTTCGCCGGCGAGGCCGAGGAACGGCTCGATATCGTCCTCAAGGACGCCGCCGCCGGGCGACTGGCGCCGCTCTACGACTACATGAAGGATCTGCCCGCCATGGGCGGCACGCCGATCCCGTTTCTGCCGCGCGATTTCGTGCGGCGCACGGCTGGCACCAATACCAGCTTCGACGCCGGCCGCGGCTGCCCGTTCCAGTGCTCGTTCTGCACCATCATCAACGTGCAGGGCCGCAAGTCGCGCTTCCGCTCGGCCGACGATATCGAGCGGATCGTGCGCGACAACTGGGCGCAGAGGATCACGCGCTTCTTCATCACCGACGACAACTTCGCCCGCAACCGCGAATGGGAGGCAATCTTCGATCGGCTGGCAAAGCTGCGCGAGGTCGACAAGATTCCGCTCGGCCTGATGATCCAGGTCGACACCATGTGCCACAAGATCCCGCGCTTCATCGAGAAGGCGAAACGAGCCGGGGTGACGCGGGTATTCATCGGGCTCGAGAACATCAATCCCGACAATCTCGCCACCGCCAAGAAGAAGCAGAACAAGATCACCGAGTACCGCAAGATGCTGCTGGCCTGGAAAGCGCAGGGCATCTTCGTCTATGCGGGCTACATCCTGGGGTTCCCGGGCGACTCGCCGGAATCGATCCGCCGCGACATCGGCATCATCCAGCGCGAGCTGCCGCTCGACCTCCTGGAATTCAACATCCTCACTCCGCTGCCCGGGTCCGAGGATCACCAGGTGCTGTGGCGCAAGGGCGTCGACATGGACGCCGACCTCAACAAGTATGATCTCGAGCATACCGTCACCGACCATCCGCGGATGAGCCGGGCCGAGCTCGACGCGATCTATCAGGAGGCCTGGTCGCTCTACTACACGCGCGAGCACGTCGAGACCCTGCTGCGCCGCGCCTATGTGACCAACGTGCCGGTATGGAGCCTGGTGCGGGTGCTGGTGCAATTCACCGTCATGATGCAGATCGAGAAGATCCATCCCCTGCAGAGCGGGCTGTTCCGTTGCAAGCACCGCAGCGAGCGCCGGCCTGGCCTGCCGGCGGAAAGCGCCTGGGCGTTCTATTCGAAATATTGGCGCGACACGCTCGCGCACAATCTCGAGTTCGTCCGCACGATCTGGTGGATCGTCGGCGCCAAGCGCCGCATCGACCGCGACCCCGGCCGGTTCGCCTACACCGACCAGGCGCTCACCCCGGTCACCGACGAGGAGGAGGAGACGTTCGATTTCCTCACCAAGACCGCGGGCGCCAAGGAGGCGATCGCTCACCTCAAGAAGGTCGCCGCGCTGACGCATTGACTCCCTCGGCGCAGGGCGGGCACATCGCGGCCAGAGGATGCATCCGCATGGCCGCGCCGCGATGGTCCGCGCTCCTCGTGCTCGCCGCGAGCCTCGCTGACGCGGACCCCGGTCGCGGGCAGGCGCCCGCCTGCCGCCTCGATCCCCTCGGCTCAGGCCATGTTCGCGCCGTGACCGACGGCCGCACCTTCCTCCTCGACGACGGCCGCGAGGTCCGGCTCGCCGGCATCGAGGTCCCCTTTCCGGCGGAAGTCGCCGCGGCGGCCGGTCCGCCCGCGCCTTCCGCAACTGCGTCCTCGTCTTCCCCAGCCGCCTCCGTGGCCGACGTCGGCCTCGAGGCCAAGATCGCGCTCGAACGCCTCATATTGGACAAATCCGTGGTGCGCAAAGGGGCCTCGGCCGCGGATCGCCACGGCCGCGTGCCGGCGCAGGTTTTCTTGGGCTCCGCGGGGTTGGAACGCTCGGTCCAGCAGGATATGTTGCAGCGCGGGCTCGCCCGGGTCGCGGCCCGCGTGGGCGAGGCGGCTTGCGCGGCGCCGCTGTTGGCAGCCGAGCGTGAAGCCCGCACCGCCAAGCGCGGCCTATGGGGCGATCCACGCTATGCGGCGCGCCAGGCCGACGAGCCGGCGACGGTCTTGGCCGAGCGCGGGCGGTTTGCGGTGGTCGAGGGTCGCGTGCTTTCGGTGCGCGAAAGCGGCGGCACGGTCTACCTGAACTTCGGGCGCCGCTGGACCGAGGACTTCACGGTCACCATTGCGAAACGCAATGAGCGCATCTTCGCGATGGCGGGCCTTGAGCCGAAACGGCTCGAACGGTTGCGTGTCCGCGTGCGGGGCTTTGTCGAAATGCGCGGCGGGCCGTGGATCGAGGCCACGCGCCCTGAACAGATCGAGGTCATCGGGCGTTAGGGGTTGGTGTGAGCATGTTTTTGAGGCTGAGTGGCGTTCCGCATGCTTCGAGACGCGCGTTCCGCGCGCTCCTCAGCACGAGGGGGTTTTTGGCAGCCTGACGATCTCCCCATCCTGAGGAGCGGTCCGAAGGACCGCGTCTCGTGGGATGCGGTGGGCGTCGAGAACGGACGGACGTGGACGTGATCGGATCGCGGCACGATCGCACGGGGAGGAGCCCGGCACGGGGGCGCTTGGCGCCCGCGGCGGTCATGCTCGCCTTCCTGGCCGCCGGCTGCGCCGAGACCATGCGGGGCGAGCGCACGGTGTCGCTGCCCGAGCCGCCCAGGCAGGCCGAGCCGGTGTCGGCCATCGACCGCGAGCACCAGCGCATCCTCGCCGCCTATGGCGGCGCCTACCAGGACCAGCGGCTCGAAGGCGTCATCCGCCAGACGCTCGACAAGCTGGTCGCCGCCTCCGACCGCCCCGATCTGCGCTACCGCGTCACCATCCTCAACTCGCCCGCCATCAACGCCTTCGCGCTGCCGACCGGCCACCTCTACGTCACCCGCGGCATGCTGGCGCTCGCCAACGACACCTCCGAGCTCGCCTCGGTGCTCTCGCACGAGATGGCGCACGTCACTGCGCGTCACGCCGCCATCCGCGAGGACCAGGCGCGGCAGGCCGCGATCGTCAGCCGCGTGGTGAGCGACGTGCTCTCGGATCCACAGACCGGCGCGCTCGCGCTCGCGCGCTCGAAGATCGCGCTGGCGAGCTTCTCGCGCACGCAGGAGCTCGAGGCCGACGCCATCGGGGTCGGGATCTCGGCGCGCGCAGGTTATGATCCGTACGGGGCGACGCGCTTCCTCACCGCCATGGGCCGCAACGCCGCGCTCAAGCCGGCGGCGATGTCGGGCGCCGACGCGCGCTCGATCGACTTCCTCTCCTCGCATCCCTCGACCCCGGACCGGGTGCGCAACGCGCTGGCGAGCGCGCGCCAGCACACCTCCCCGGGGATCGGCGGGCGCGACCGCGCCGGCTATCTGGCGGCGACCGATGGACTCACGTTTGGCGAGGACCCGAGCGAGGGGTTCGTGCGCGGCCGCCGCTTCCTGCATCCGAAGCTCGGCTTCAGCTTCGTCGCGCCCGACGGTTTCTCGCTCGACAACACCGCGCAGGCGGTGCTCGGCCTCAAGGAGAACGGCAGCCAGGCGCTGCGGCTTGACGTGGTGCGGGTGCCGGCGGAGCAGGGGCTCGGCGACTATCTCTCCTCCGGCTGGATCGAACGGGTCGACCCGCGCAGCGTCGAGGAGCTGACGATCAACGGCTTCCCGGGCGCGACCGCGGCCGCGCGCGGCGAGCAGTGGACCTTCCGTATCTACGCGCTCCGGTTCGGCAGCGATGTCTATCGCTTCGTGTTCGCCGCCAAGCAGCCCAGCCGGGAGTCGGACCGCATCTTCCGCGAGTCGGTCGGCAGCTTCCGCCGCATGACGCTCGAGGAGATCGACCGGGCGCGGCCGCTGCGTATCAAGACCGTCAAGGTGCAGGCCGGCGACAGCGTCGAGCGGATGGCGGCGCGCATGGCGACCGACCGGCAGGTCGAGCGCTTCCTGGTGCTCAACGGCCTCGCCTCCGGCCAGGCGCTGGTCCCCGGCGAGCCGGTCAAGATCGTGGTGGAGTAGGGCCGCCTCCCGTGTCCCGCATCTGCGCCGCGGCCCGGACGCGACGGAAGCTGTAAGAAAACGAAAACCCGCCAAGGGATCGCTCCCCGGCGGGCGGTGCCGGTTCGCCTGACCTCGCCTCCCAGTTCATCCGTGGTGAGGCGTAAGGGCGCGTCCCACTGGCCCCGGCCCCCAGTTCATCCGTGGTAAGGCCTAAGGCCGCGCGCCAAGGCGAAACGGCACCTCATGATATAGGCGCGGATGGTGACAAATCAATGACAGCGCGGGCTGCTATCTCATATCAGCCGTCATGCCCGCGAAAGCGGGCATCCAGTAATTACTGATCTCGATGTTTGCTGGATCGTCCGCTTTCGCGGACGATGATGTCCGAGAATGGAGAAGCCAGTGACCAGGACGGCGAGTTGCCAGTGCGGCGGGTTAAGGGTGACCACTGAGGGCGAGCCCGACGTCGTCAACGTCTGCCATTGCCGTGCCTGCCAGCGGCGTACGGGGGTGCCGCTGACCAGCAACGCGTACTTCCGCAAGGAGCGCGTGCGGCTCGAGGGGGATCACCGGATCTTCATCCGCGATGGCCAGGACGGGCGCAAGCTCAACAATCACTTCTGCCCGGCGTGTGGCGCCACGGTGTGCTGGACCGCGGACATGCGCCCCGATCACTACGGCGTCGCGGTCGGTGCCTTTAACGATCCGGATTTTCCGCCGCCGACCTACTCGGTCTGGGAAGAGGCGAAGTATGCGTGGGTGGCGCTGCCGCCCGGCATTGCGCATTTCCAGCAGGCGCGATCGTAATCCTGCTGTCGCGCACGCAAGTGCGGCCCGCAACGCTGCACGCAAGCGCACCGGCTCACGGTCGCGTGCCGCCCTGACCCGTCGAGATGGTCGGGGTCGCGTCGATTTCGCCCGCATCTTCGAAAGCTCGGCGTTCGGTGGCGTAGCGCACGAGCGCCAGGAAACGGTAGATGCCGTGCACGAACCGCCCATAGGGCAGCGTGACGAAGAAGCCGAACACCACCCCGAGATGGAGCGCGAGCAAGAATCCCATCGCGGCGGTCTCGCGCAGCAGCAGCAAGGCAAGCCCGCTCAGGCTGGCGAGGAACAGCATCGCGATGAAGGCTGCGTCCATGTCGTAGCGCGGCTCATCCGCGAGCGCCGGATCGCGCCGCCACTTCGCCGCCAGCAGGCCGATCGGCCCGATCAACAGCCCGAGGCCGCCGACCGTGCCCAGCACGACCGGGAGGTCGTACCAGGCATAGGGCGCCTGGCGGCCGAGCCCGTAGTGATAGAGCGTTGCCACGCAGGTCGCCGCGAAGCACAGCATGAAGCCGTAGAAGGTCAGGTGATGATGAAGGCGGCGCGCGTCGCGCGGGCGTTCGTCGTCGTTGAAGCAGCCGACTCCGCCGCCGTCGAGGTAGCGCAGCGTGCAGGTGTCGGTGATGGCGCGCCAGAACTCGGCGGCGCCCGCGCGCGGGCCACGCGCGCCGGCGCTGTCGCGCCAGAACATCCGCGCCCCCATCGCGATCGCGGCGATCGCATAGAGGAATGCCGCGCCGAACAATGCCGCCATCGCGCCGTGCGGCATCAGCCGGTAGAACGCCCCCGGCCCCTTGTGCACGCCGAACAGCACCGCGGGATCATGCCAGGCGACGAACGCGGCGATGAAGGCCGCGACGCTGAGCGCCGCCGCGCTCGCGATGACCAGCCCGTTGCGCTCGAACAGGGGCGCAAAGGCACGCGGCCACGCGTAGGCCGAGTACGATTCCGCGCGCACGATCGCGAAAATCTTCGGGACATTGACGTCGAACTCGTGCGGTGGCGCGAACTGGCAGTCGTAGTAGCAGGCGCCGCAGGCGTGGCAGAGGTGCGCGAGGTAATTGAGGTCGCCGTCCGGGAATGCGCGGCGCATCTCCATGGCTGGAAAGACCGCGCACAGGCCCTCGCAATAGCGGCAGGCGTTGCACACCGTCATCAGCCGGTCGGCCTCGGCCAGCGCCGGGGTCAGGTGAACCACGTCGCCGCGCGTTCCGGCCCGATCAGTTGCGGGCATGGGCGGCCGCCTCCCGTCCGGCGATGCGGCCGAAAACGCTGCCGATGGTCATGCCGATGCCGGCCGCGTAGCCGCGGCCGAGCACGTTGCCGGCCATGATCTCGCCGGCGGCGAACATGTTGGCGGCCGGCCTGCCGTCCCGCATCAGCATGCGGGCCTCGCGATTCACGCGCGTCCCCAGATACGTGAAGGTGATGCCGGGGCGCACCGGATAGGCGTAGAACGGCGCGCGCTCGATCCGCCGCGCCCAATGGCTCTTGGGCGGATCGATCCCGTCGGTGCGGCAGTCGTCGAGGATGGAGTGGTCGAACGTTCCCGGCCGCACCGCGGCATTGAAGCGGCCGACGGTCGTCTCGAGCGCGGCCGGATCGAGGCCGAGTTTTTCGGCAAGCTCGCGCATGCTCGCCGCCTGCACCGGCGGGTAGAGCGAGGGCATGAACAAGGTCAGCACGGACGCGTCGAACACCATGTAGGCGATCTGGTCCGGCTGCGCCGCCACCAGACGGCCCCAGATCGCGTAGCGCTTCGGCCAGATGTCTTCGCCTTCATCGTAGAAGCGTTGCGCGTGCTTGTTGACCACGATGCCGAAGATCACGCAGTCGAGCCGGGTGATGATGCCGCCGTCGAATCTCGGCGCGCGCGCGTCGATCGCGACCGCGTGGCACTGGGTCGGGTCGCCGATCTCTCCTACGCCGCGATCCAGCAGCAGCCGGAGCAGCGTGCCGCGATTGTAGGGCGAACCGCGGATCAGGAAATTGTCGGCGGCCTCGCCCCAGTATGTCTTCAGCCATTCGATATTGGCCTCGAAGCCGCCGGCGGCCGCGACCAGCGTTGCGGCCCGCACCGTGCTCCGTTCTTCGCCGCGCCGGACGGTGGCGGACAGGAACATGCCGGCGTCGAGCTCGAGGTCGATCACCTCGGCCTCGTATTGGATCGCGACCCTGAGGCTCTCGGCCGTCCGATAGAGCGTGTTGAGCATTGCCCGGCCGCCGCCGAGGAAGAACGAGTTCGTCCGCCCGAGGCTCAGCGTGCCGCCGAGCGATGGCTGGAAGCGCACCCCCTGCTGCGGCATCCAGTCGAGGATCTCCTTCGACTGGCTGATCATCAGCCGCGCCAGCGCTTCGTCGGTATGGCCTTCGGTCACGCGGGAAAGATCGTCCCAGAACTCGTCCTCGGGATAGGGCCCGCTCAAGGTGTCGGTCGCGGCATCGTGCGCGCAGCGCATGTTGCGGGTGTGGCGGGTGTTGCCGCCGCGATAGAATTTCGGCGCCGCTTCCAAGACCAGGACCGAAGCGCCGGCGCGCCGCGCGCTGATGGCGGCGCACAGCGCCGCATTGCCGCCGCCCACTACCAGCACGTCGTATTTCTGGGTGACTTGGCCCATGCGGCCTTGTAGCCGGAATGCAGCGTTGGCGGAATCCGGGCGCGGAGCAGGTCACACCCGTCACCCGGCTCGGCAGGTTCCGCGCCTCGTAGACGTCCCCCGGGGGCCCAATGGGAGAGGTGACGAAGCACGGCCCGCTTTTCACGTCTCGCATTGGGGCCCAAAGGAAGAGGTCGACCGCGCAGAGTGAAATCGAAGCGCGGGCGGGTGAGGGGGCTACCGTCGTCTACACACGGTGCTCACGCCGCATATATTGCGCGCTCGGATCAGGATTCGCTTCAGAGAAAGCCGCCATGGAAGCCCAGCCCCGACCCGCAAGCGCGCCGTGGTTGCCGCCGGCATTGCGCGGACTTGCCGACAAGCTGCAGAGCGGATGGCTCGCGGCGCTCGCCCGGCCGCTGCAGGCGCTGCGGCGCGCCTACCTGCCGCTGTTGATGGTCTATTTCGCCTACGGGGCGCTCGGCATCATCGACGTCTCGCGCGACATGTGGATCAAGGAGAAGCTGGCGCTCAGCCCGGCCGAGCTCGCCGGCATCGCCGTCTGGCTCAGCCTGCCGTGGACCGTGAAGATGGTGTTCGGCCAGCTGGTCGACAGCGTGCCGATCATGGGCTCGCAGCGGCGCATCTACATCCTGATCGGGGCGGCGTTCACGGCCTGCGGCATGCTGACCCTCGCGGGCGCAGCAGGCGGCTGGCTCGCCATCATGACTGCCGATCGGCTGTACATTCTGGGCGCACTGCTGGTCGTGGTCGGCACCGTGATCCAGGACGTCGTCGCGGACGCGATGTCGACCGAGGTCGTCGCGCGCACCGACGCGGCCGGCAATCCGCGCCCCGATGCCGAGATCAAGGCCGAGCTCGGCATGGTGCAGGTGCTCGGGCGGCTCGCGCTCGGCGTCGGCATCCTGTCGGTTGCCGGGCTGTCCGGTTGGCTGGCGCAGATTTTGGCGCGCGAGACCGTTTTCCTCTTAGGGCTCGCGATCCCGGCCATCTCGGTCGTCGGCGTGCTGTTGATCGACGCCGAGACCGGCGAGCGCCGGCCGCTCGACTGGCGTATCCTCGGCGGCGGCGTGGCATTCGGCGCCGGCGTGCTGGCGATCGCGCTCGGCGGCGTGCCGTTCGCGCAGGAGCTCATCTTCGTCGTCTCGATGGCGGTGATCTGCACCATGCTGGTGCTGGTCACCCGCGAGCTCGATCCGAAGACGCGGCGCGCGATCCTGTTCACCAGCATCATCATCTTTGCGTTTCGCGCCACACCGTCGGTCGGCGACGGCTATTTCTGGTGGACGCTCGACGTGTTGAAGTTCGACGAGGCGTTCTATGGCGTCCTGCGCCAGACCGCTGCCCTGATCGCGATCGGCGCGATGTGGGTGTTTTCCAAGCAGCTGACCGAATATTCCGTGGTCACGGTGCTGTTCTGGATTGCGGTCGCCGGCGCCGCGCTGTCGCTGCCGAACATCGGCCTCTTCTACGGCCTCGCCGATTGGACGGAGGCGAACTTCGGGATCGGGCCGCGCACCATCGCCTTCGTAGACGCTGCTGCCGCCTCGCCGTTCGCGCAGCTCTCGATGATCCCGCTGCTCACGCTGGTGGCTTACTATGCCCCGGCGGGCCGTCGCGCAACCTGGTTCGCCCTGATGGCCTCGCTGATGAACATGGCGCTGGTCGCCGGCCAGCTGGGCACGAAATATCTCAATCAGATCTTTGTGGTGCAGCGCGGCGAATATTCCGAGCTCGGCCTGCTCCTGGTCACCTCCACCGCGCTCGGACTGATCCTCCCGCTTGCGGCCATCGCGCTGTTCGGCCGCAGGGTGTGAGCATCCTCGGCTTACCTAAGCTGCATTGACATATTACTCTTCTGATTGTAACTATATGTACTTATGTACTAATAGCTCCATTTCGGGAGGAATCATGGGGAAGTACGAGGCGCTGGGCCGTTTCCTGACCCAGCAACGGACCAACGAGATTCCAATGACGTTCGCTGACGTGGAACGCATCACGGGAACCAAGCTACCCCCATCGGCGCACAAACATCGTCCCTGGTGGAGCAACAATCCTCAGAACAGCGTGATGACCAAGGTGTGGCTCGCAGCCGGATTCGAGACTGAGCAGGTGGATATGGCCGGCCAAAAGCTCGTCTTTCGCCGCGTGCGCAACTCTTCTGAGGCGAGAGGGACGCCGCCTCCGCTGACGCCATCCGACGCAGCCGGCGCAAGGCATCATCCCTTGCGCGGCGCGCTGAAGGGGCTGGTGAGGATCATGCCTGAGACCGATCTCACGCAACCGGCCGACCCGTCCTGGGCCGATCTGCTCGATGAGACCAGATAGACATGCAACCTTTACTGCTCGACACCTGCGCGGCGGTCTGGCTTGCCGAGGACCAGAGGATGACGCAGACCGCATTGGACGCGCTCGACGCCGCGAACGCAGCGGAAGTGACGACATACATCTCCCCGATCAGTGCCTGGGAGTTGGGCATGCTGGTCGCCCGCGATCGCGTGCAGCTGCTGATTACCCCGCAGCGTTGGTTCGCCCGGTTGTTCGACGCGCCACACGTGCGTCTCGCGGATATGTCGCCCGACCTCCTGATCGCTTCTTCGTTCTTGCCTGGTGCGCCGCCGCGCGATCCGACCGATCGGATCATTGCGGCGACCGCGCGCGATTACGGCGCGACCTTGATCACGCGTGATCGTGCGCTGCTATTTTATGGCGAGCAGGGGCATATCAATGTGCTGGCATGTTGAGCGCGGGCCGCGTCCTTCACGGTCCAAAGCGCGAGCGACCTACTTGCACTTGTACTTTTCCTTGAAGCCCTTGTGATTAGCCTTGAACTCATATTTGCAGCCGCCGCCCTTCCACTTGTACTTATCGTTCTTGACCGGAAGGATGTCGGCTTGCGCGCGCTCGTGCGCGACTTGGGCCAAAGGCACGGCGGGCACGCGCGCCTGCGCTGCGGAAGCGAGCGCAAGCGTAACGCCCGCGGCGAGCAGAACCGTTCGCATCGCCGGTGGCCTTCCGGCCTACCGCCGTCGGGGTCGCGGCCTGCGGCGGCCACGCGCCGCCGCACGCACCAGCAGCGGCACGCGCAGCCAACGCGGCGCCAGCAGGATCGACAGAATTTTCCCGAACGACAAATGTTGCGGGACGATCGCGCCCGGTGCGCGCGCCGCGCTCCGCCCGCCGGTGAACGCCATTATCGCCGCCAGCAGCACCAACAACTTCTTCATTGCAGCCTCCGAGACCCTCCGAGGGCAAAACTCCCCGGCGGCCGGGCGGGTTCCAGTGCAGCCCGCGATGCCAAGGTCATTTGCGGCGCTGCGTTCTCCACTGCCGTCCTGGCCGAGCCGTCGGATCGTGGGTCGCGCCGTCCCGGGACAGGCTCCGCGAGAAGCCGGGATCCATGGCGCACCGGCAGCCTGTGGGTCGTGGATTCGGGATAGCCGCCTGGCGGCGGCTTCCGGGGCGACAGCTCACAGTGCGAGACGTGCGGAGGACTCACACCTCGGAGCCGAACCGAAGCGATAAGCGGGCCCGCGCGGCGGATCGCGCCTTACGCCGGCACCTCCCGTCCCAGCCATTCGACCGCCGCCTCGATACCGCCCTTGCCATGCGGAATCGCGAGGGCGTTGAGGCCGACTTCGACGGTCGCGAGCGTGCCAAGGACCATCGGTGCGTTGACATGACCCATGTGGGCGATGCGGAAACCGTTGCCGGATAGCGCGCCGATGCCTATCCCGAGCACGACGCCGCACTTCTCGTTGCAGAAATCGAGCAGCGTCTGCGGGTCGCGCCCGTCGCGCATCGTCAAAGCCGTCACGGTGTCGGCGCGTTCCGCGGGCTCGGCGATGTTGAAGCCGAGTGCCTGGCCTTCCGCCCACGCGGCGACGGCGCGACGGACCGCCTCCGCCAGCAGGCGGTGGCGATGGAACACGTTCTCGCGCCCCTCCTCGAGCAGCATGTCGAGCGCCGCGCGCAGCCCGAACAACAGGTGCTCGGGCGGCGTGCCGGCGTATTTCTGGTAGTGCAGCTCGCCTTCGCGCGCGGTCCAGTCCCAGTATGGCGTGCGCATCCCGGCGGTCTTGTGGGCCTCACGCGCCCGCTCGCCGACGGCGACGAACCCGAGGCCGGGCGGGGTCATCAGCCCCTTCTGCGAGCCGGACATCGCGAGGTCGACGCCCCAGGCATCCATCTCGAACGGCATGCAGCCGAGCGAGGCAACGGCGTCGACCATCAACAGAGCCTCGTGGCCGGTCGCGCGCACCGCCTGCCCGATCGCCTCGATGTCGTTGACGACGCCGGACGCGGTGTCGACCTGCGCCACCAGGATCGCCTTGATGGCGCCGGCCTTGTCGGCGCGCAGCCGCGCCTCGACCTCTTCGGGCCGGACGGCGCGGCGGAAGTCCCCTTTCAGGACCTCGACCTCGGCGCCCATCAGCGCTGCCGCCTCGCCCCAGCCGAGCGCGAAGCGGCCGCTTTCCAGCACCAGCACCTTGTCGCCGCGCGACAGGACGTTGGAAAGCGACGCCTCCCAGGCGCCGTGACCATTGGCGATGTAGATGTAGGACCTGCCCTTGGTGCGGAAGATCTTGCTCAAGTCGGTCAGCAGCGAGTCGGTGAGCCCGATCAGCGCCCCCGAATAGATGTCGACTGCCGGCCGGTGCATGGCCCGCAGCACTTCGTCCGGCACCACGGTGGGGCCCGGGATCGCCAGGAACTCGCGGCCGGCGCGCACGGTCATTGCTTTGCCTTCTCGGAAGCGATCAGGCCGGCCTGATAGCACGGCCCGCGGGCGAGGATGAGTCCCGGGCGCGGCGTGCAAGGGACCCGCCGCAGTGCCGACGCGGACCCCGTTGCGATGCGCGGCAGATCCGGGACGAAACGGACGGGCTGCTGCGCCGACCCAAAGCAAAAGGCCCGGCAGAGCCGGGCCTTCGGTATCTGAGTATTGGCGAGCCGGTCAGGCCGCCTCGTCCTCGATCAAAGCCTCCTCGGCCTCCGGCTTGGGGCCGCGGCGCGGTCCCTTGGCGAGGGCGGCCTCGATCTCCTTGACCGCCTCGGTCTCGGTGATCCGCTGCACGGCCGAAATCTCGCGCGCCAGCCGGTCGAGCGCCGCCTCGTAGAGCTGCCGCTCCGAATAGGACTGCTCGGGCTGACTCTCCGACCGGTAGAGGTCGCGTACGACCTCGGCGATCGCGACGATATCGCCGGAATTGATCTTGGCCTCGTATTCCTGCGCCCGGCGTGACCACATGGTCCGCTTGATGCGAGCCCGGCCCTTGAGCGTCTCGAGCGCGCGCCGCACCATCGGGGTCTCGGCGAGCTTGCGCATGCCGACCGAGCTGATCTTGGTGGTCGGAACCCGCAGCGTCATCTTGTCCTTGACGAAATTGATGACGAACAGCTCCAGCTTGTAACCGGCGACCTCCTGCTCCTCGATCGAAACGATCTGGCCGACCCCGTGAGCCGGATAGACGATGAACTCGTTGGTCTTGAAGCCCTGACGCTGGGTCGGCTTCTTGACCTCGGCAACCGGCGCCGGCTTCGGGACGGCGTGCAGTTCGACCCGCTTCTTGCTCTTTTCCGGGGCCGTCTTGACGGCCACAGGGCGGACGACAGTCTTTTTGGTCGCCGCCGGGCGGGCGGCAGTCTTCTTGGCAGTCATTCTGCGGGTTGCTCCTTGCCTTTTCGGCTTGTTACGGCCAGCAGCCTTGTTCTTGGCGGTCGCGCGGCGAACGGCGGCGGCCCGTGAGGCCTGTGAGGTCCGGCGGCGCGAGCTGACGGAACTCTTCGGGGTACTCTTCTTCGAACGATGACGCGGTTTTGCGGCCACTGCCCGTCGCGTGGAACTTCACGCCCTCTACAAAGGGATAGTCGGAAGGCGACCTAAAAAGAGGCTCCCCGACGGGGGAGCGTTTATTGTCGCCGCACTGATCATGTGGGAATTGGTGTATCACAATTCCAGAGCGATTTAAAGCTTTGCGGCGCTGTGAAAATGCCGCACCGACCCCCTACAATGGTCAAATCCGGCTCAGCAGTTAATACCGCTCAGTCACCTTCGCCCGGATTCGAGGAAAAATGTTTCTCGAATTTGTCCGGAACGCCCTCCCATTCCTTGGCGTCGGCCGGCGGTTCACGCTTGACCGTTATATTGGGCCAAACCTTCGAAAATTCCGCGTTGATTTTCAGCCACTTCTCAAGCCCCGGCTCGGTATCAGGCTTGATCGCCTCGACCGGACATTCGGGCTCGCACACGCCGCAGTCGATGCACTCGTCTGGATGGATGACGAGCATATTTTCGCCCTCGTAGAAGCAATCGACCGGACATACCTCCACGCAATCCATGTATTTGCACTTGATGCAGTTGTCGTTGACGATATAGGTCATTGGCTGTCGCTTTTCGGGCGCCGCGAGTGCCTAGCGTATGGGTCCGTATGGTGCAAGCGTTCGCCGCATCGATGTGGCCGCGCACCAGGCTTGGCATATAAGTTAGGGCAATCGCGGGCGATTTCATCGTCCAATCGTTACGTCACCTTAAGATTCAGTCGTCGCGCAACCACTTTTCGAGATCGCGGCGATCGCGCTTGGTGGGGCGGCCAGCCCCGGGTTCGCGCGCTGGAGCGGCGGCGACCTCCCGGTAAGGGGCGCCACGCGGCGCTCCCGTATCGATGTCCTCGTACAACCCCTGCGCCCGATCGGCCGAGCCCCGCCGCTCGGCAAAGCCAGCTACCCGCATCACCCGCACGGTCCGGTCGAGCGCCACCGTGACGACGTCGCCGGCCTTGACCTGGCGGCTGGCTGCATCAATGCGCTCGCCGTTGAGGCGCACGTGACCGCCGTTGGCAAGCGCCGCGGCGGCCGTGCGTGTGCGCACCACCCGTGCATGCCAGAGCCACTTGTCGATGCGCTGCCGCTCGGTACTCAAGCCGCCGCTACCGCCGTTCCTTTGCGTTGGCCTCAAGCTGCTCCTTGAGGGCCGCAAGCTTGGCGAAGGGTGAGTCCGGATCCGGCATCTTCTCGCGACGCTCGCGCGGCCCCCCAAAGCTCCTCGGCGCCGCATCGGCGCGCTCGCGTCGCGGTCTGCCGTGATAGTCCTCGCGGCCCCCGTGGTCGTCCTCGGGTCGGTCCCGGCGCGGCCGGCCGGCGCGCCGTCGGTCATCGGCCCGCCGATCCTCGCGCATCCGCTCGTCGTCATCGCGGCGTTTGCGGTGCGGGCGTCCGCGCTGACCGGCCGCGTCACCGCGCGCGGCCAGCGGCGCGTCGCCTTCCGGCGCTGCCGCGCCGGCGTACACCTCGGGCGCGGGAGAGGCGGCTGGTTCGGCTACGCGCGGCGCGGCGCTGCGACCATGCTCGCCTCGCCTGGCGCGGGTACGATCGCGCGGTGCACCACGATCCTCGCGCCGGCCTGGCCGCCAAACCTCGATCAGTGCCTCTTCGGCGCCGGTTTCCGGGGTCGGGTCGGCGGCCCCGGCCTGCGTCGGGGCCGGATCGGGGACCGTGGCGTCTGACGGGGCCGGGTCGGCGCTCGTGGCCTCGCCGTCCGCGCCGCCATCGGCGGACACCGCGGTGCCGGTTGCGGCCTGCAGGCTCGCCGCGATCGCGGCCATGGCGATCTCGATTTCATCAGTCGGCGCAGCCGCGGCCTCCGCGACCGGCGTCGGCTTGTCGGCGCCTTCCGCCGGCCTATCGGCTGCAGCCGAGGTCAGATCCGGTGACCCGGGCGTACCAAGCGCCTCCGGCGATCCGTCCCTTGGCGCTGGGGCCTCGCGCGGCGCGGCATTTTCCGCCGCCGGATCCGCCGGCTTGGGGCGTCGTTCCATGCGATAGCCGAGCGAGCGCAGGATCGAGGCGAAATCCTCGCCCGAGGAGCCGGCTAGCGACGTCATCGCCCCGGTCACCGCGAACCCGGCGCCATCGACGGCACCGGGAGGTTTGGCGGCCGCAACCCCGGGGCGCCAGGCCAGCGCCGGGCGGATCAAGTCCGCCAGCCGTTCCAGAATGTCGACCCGCAGCGCGCGTTCCCCGCACACGCGATAGCCGATGGTGCGGTAGAGCGACTTCGGGACCTCCTTGTCGACCGGGAACGAGGTCCGTCCGCTCGCCGCCAGCTGCGGCAGTTCGTCGAGACCTTTGGTATCGGGGCTTGCCTGCTTGACCGCCCACAGCTGCATCGCCAGCACCCGCGGCGCCGGCTTCAACAGCGCCGGCAGGTAGATGTGATAGGCGCCGAAACGGACGCCGTATTTACGCAGCCGCGCGCGCGCCTCCTGGTCGAGACTCTTGACGTCGTCGGCGACCTTGTGGCGCTCCAGCACGCCCAGCGTTTCGACGAGCTGAAACGCAATGCCCCGCGCCAAGCCGGTGATATCCTCGGCGCGGGCCAGTGCGCCGAGCGGGCCAAGCAGCCTTTCGATATGCGCCTTGAGCCAAAGGTCGAGCCGCGCCTGGACCGAGTCGCGCGGCGCCCCGGTCAAGTGCTCGTCGGCGATGACGCGTACCTGCGGGTGCAACACTTCCTCGCCGGCCGCCAGCTTGCCGACGGCGTCGCCAAGCCAGCGGATGGTACCGTCGGAAGCCAGCACGAAATGATCGTCGCTGGCGCCGGCCAGCCGTCCCGCGCGCTGATCGATCTCGCCCGCGAGCGCCTTCTGGGCCGCGGACCGCAATGCCTTGGCTTCCGAGCCACCAGCGGTCGGATCGGCGACGAAACGAAAACCCTCGAGGCGCCCGAGAACATGGCCTTCGACCAGGACCTCGCCGGTTTTCGTGACCTCGGTTTCGAGCATTGCGTTTTCTCGCAGCCGCCGCATCAGCACGCTGGTGCGCCGATCGACGAAGCGGTGAAGCAATCGTTCGTGCAGCGCATCCGAGAGCCTGTCTTCAATGCCGCGGGTGACCCCCTGCCAGTGCTCCGGATCGTCGAGCCAGTCCGGACGGTTCGCCGCAAATGTCCAGGTCCTGATATGTGCTATCCGCGTCGAAAGCGTGTCGATGTCGCCGTCCGTGCGATCGGCCTGCGCCACTTGGCGCTCGAACCAATCAGTCGGCAGCCTACCCTCCCGCATCAAAAATCCATAGAGGGTAATGACCAGCTCGGCATGGGTCGCGGGCGAGATCTTGCGATAGTCGGGGACTTGGCAGATGTCCCAAAGGAGTTCCACCGCCCGCGGCGACTTGGCGAACGCGCGTACATCGTCGTCGCGAACGGCGTGCTCGAGCACGCGAATGTCTTCGGCGACCGGCGCACGGGTCAGCGTGGCCTCCGCTGGCGTGGTCGCGAGCGCTGCCTGCAGCGCACCGAGTGATCCGAAGTCGAGCCTGGTGTTGCGCCATTGCAAAACCTTGATCGGCTCGAAGCTGTGGCTCTCGAGCGCCTGCACCAGCTCCGGCTCGAACGGCTCGCAGCGCCCGGTGGTGCCGAAAGTGCCGTCGCGCGTCGCGCGGCCCGCACGGCCGGCAATTTGGGCGAGTTCGGCCGGATTGAGCCGGCGGTACTGGTAGCCGTCGAATTTTCGATCCGACGCGAACGCGACATGGTCGACGTCGAGATTGAGGCCCATGCCGATCGCGTCGGTGGCAACCAGGTAGTCGACGTCGCCGGCCTGATAGAGCGCGACCTGGGCGTTGCGGGTGCGCGGCGACAGCGCGCCGAGGATGACCGCGGCGCCGCCGCGCTGACGGCGAATGAGCTCGGCGATGGCGTAGACCTCGTCGGCCGAGAACGCCACGATCGCGGTGCGGCGCGGCAGCCGCGTGATCTTCCGGTCGCCCGCATGGGTCAGCTGCGATAACCGCGGTCGGCTGAGGATGTGGGCCCCGGGCAGCAGCCGCTCGACCATCGGGCGCACGGTCTGCGCGCCCAGCACGAGCGTTTCCTCCCGCCCGCGCCGGTTGAGCATGCGATCGGTGAACACATGCCCGCGCTCCAGGTCGGCGCCGAGTTGCACCTCGTCGATGGCCAGGAATGCGACGTCGAGATCCTGCGGCATCGCCTCGACGGTGGCGACCCAGTAACGCGGACTCGGCGGCTTGATCTTCTCCTCGCCGGTGACCAGGGCGACCGCGTCGGCGCCGAGCCGGTCGACGATCTTGTTGTAGATCTCGCGCGCCAGCAGGCGAAGCGGCACGCCGAGAATGCCGGACGAATGGCCGAGCATCCGCTCGATCGCCAGGTAGGTCTTGCCGGTATTGGTCGGACCCAGGACAGCGGTGACCCCCGCCCCACGCGCATGGGGCGCACGGTTGGCGGCCCGGGAAAAGGATAAGGTCATAGGCTTTCCGGGAGGGACGGAGCCAGCGTTCCGCGGCTCACTCTGTATCACAATGCGACGGCATCATGCCGCCGCTTTAAGGAACGGAACGAGTCTCGAACGAATCGCGCCCGAATCGCTGACTCGATCGCTTTCGGACTTCGTTCACGCGATATATGGGGTCCAGTCCTCCGAACAATACGAGATGGAGTAATCCCCGGCGAGACGGCCTCGCCGCGCAAACGCCACCGGTTAACGGCCGGGGCGATCATGCCGCGACAAAAGAGTCAAGGCCTCAGCCCGGGGTCTTCACTGGGTCTTTGCGTTCGCGGTGCCGGCGCGCGAGGCCCGGGGTGTGCTGACGAAGCGCGTGGCATTGAGCACGGCGCTGCCGAGCAGCGTCGGCACCACGATCCGGTACACCCCGAGAAACCGGGTGCCGGCAATCGGCGCAAACCAGATCTCCAGGTCGCGGTTGTCGCGCAGGAACTTGATCGCCTGCCGTTCCGGGTCGTGTCCCCCGAGCGGCCGGTACGCGACCGAGCACACCAGGGCCGGGCCGTCGTAGCCGCGCTCGGCCTTGACCCTTTCGGTGCGCTTGTAGCCGAGCGCGAGATCGTAGCGCTGCCGGCCGTCGAATACTGGAAGGGTGCGCTGGCACGCTTCCGGGCCGAGCCCGCTGGCACCCGCGGCCGGGATCATCCCGGCACTGATCGGATCGAGGATTCCCCGCTTGTGGGCCTCGGTGAGCGGGACGTGGCTGGGATCGGGCTCGACCGGGGGCTCGACCTCGAGCTCCTTGAGGGCGCCGCCCACCAGCCCCATGCGCACCTCGTCGACCTTGTTGCGCGACTTGATGTGCATGGCGTAGCCGCTCGGCCCGAGGCGGGTGCCCTGGATGGTGCCGCGCACCGCGGCGGTGCCCTCGCCGCTGGAGAACGCCCTCAGCACCCCGCTCACGTGACCACTCGCCGCCATCGTGTAGCGGTCGTCGGCAACGTCGATAACCCAGGCGCCGCCGCCGATCGGCAGGCCGGCAAGCGTAACCCGATAGTGCGCTTCGAGCTTGCCCTCGGCTGCTGCGGTGCCGGCCAGAACGACAAACGACGCCGCCAAGAGGGGCGTCAGGGCGGCCGCGAATCGCAGATTGACCCCTCGAAGCACCGGCATGCGCAGCCTTGTGGTCCCTCGCGGCGTCGGGTTCAATCGAACCGCGATCCAACAACCGCAGAGCCGGTTCTCGGGGCTGAATACGTCGTTAATGTGATGGGCGCGGCTGGGCGCGGCGGCGGCGCTTGACGCATTTCGTCTGGGCCCCTATAGGTCCGCCCGCTTTCCTCCCGAGGATCGGCTGGAATCCGCCAACGCCCGCGCGGGCATTGGCGCAAGCGGAAGGTCATGGACATGTCACGGCGGTGCGAACTGACCGGCAAGACGGCGCAAACCGGCCACAAGGTGAGCCATTCGAACCGCAAGACCAAGCGGCGGTTCCTGCCCAACCTTTGCAGCGTGACAATGATCTCGGACACCCTCGGCCGTTCGGTGCGGCTGCGCGTCTCCGCAAACGCGCTCAAATCCGTCGATCATCGCGGCGGTCTCGACGCGTTCCTGCTCAAGGCCAAGGGCGAGGAGCTTTCGCCACGCGCGCTCGAGCTCAAGCGCCAGATCGAAAAGAAGCTCGTCGCGGCAAGCTGACCCGGCTCAAAGCCTGCGAACCTTACCGTCATCGCTGCTCGCAATCGCGCGGCGTGGGAGAGCGCGCTCGCACGAACGTGTTCCGGTGCTACGCCACTCGAGACTTGTGTTTTTTTGTCTGCGGGTCACAGATGTCCGCAACAAGATTGCAAGATCGGGAGGAACAGCAATGGCCACGACCCGTCGCCGCGTATTGCGCTTGACGCTTGCGGCCGGTGCCGCGTTCGCCGCGGTGCCGGCGGCGGCGCAAAGCTGGCCGGCGCGCACCATCAAGATCATCGTGCCTTTCGGCCTCGGCGGCTCGGCCGACGTCTATGCGCGCTATCTCGCCGAGCATTTGCGCGAGCCGCTCGGTGCGACCGTGATCGTCGAGAACCGCCCCGGCGCCGGCGCGGTGATCGGCACCGACGCGGTCGCGAAATCGGACCCCGACGGCTACACGTTCCTGATCATGTCGAATACGCACACCGCTAACGAGACGCTGCTGCCGAACCGGCCGTATCAGCTCCTGCGTGACCTCACGCCGGTTGCCGGCATGAACATCGCCTATAACGTGCTGGTGGTTCACCCCTCGGTGCCGGCGAAGACGGTGCCGGAATTGATCGCCCACGCGAAGGCCAATCCCGGCGCGCTCAACTACGCCTCGTCGGGACCGGGCACGCCGTATCACATCGTCGGCGAGATCTTCCGCGCCATGGCCGGCATCCAGGTGCAGCATGTTCCGCACCGCGGCAGCGATCAGGCGCGCAACGCCGTGATCGCCGGGCAGGTGCAGTGGATGTTCGATGCGATCCCGACCATGGTCGAGCAGGTGCGCTCGGGCGCGGTGCGTGCGCTCGCCACCACCGGGCCGCAGCGCAGTCCGTTGTTGCCGGACGTGCCGACGCTCGCCGAGACGCTGCCCGGATTCGACGGGCCGATTTGGATCGGCATGATGGCGCCCGCCAGCACGCCGAAGGAGATCGTCGAGCGCATGAACCGCGAGGTTACCAAGGTGATGACGTCGCCGGCGGCGCGCGAGTGGCAGACCAAGCTCGGCTCGCAGCCGATGCCGATGACCGTTGCCGAGTTCGACGCCTTCATGCGCAAGGACATCGAGACCCAGCGCAAGTGGATCACCGAGGCGCAGATCAAGTTGAATTAGCGGACTGACCTCTGGTCCTGGGCGCAGCGCAGCACGCAGTGGTGCAGCACGCGTGGGACATGGGCTACTCGTCATACACGTCCCGAAACACCAGCATGCGTGCGAGCTTGCGCTCGTTGTGGCGCGGAAAGCCGCAGGCGGGCGCGAAGCTGTCGGTGTCGCGATAAGTGCCGAACATGCGGTCCCAGATCGGCAGGTCGGCGAAATTGTACCGGTGCACGTCGAGCTCGTGGTGGATCGAGTGCAGCTCCGGCGTCTGGATGAAATATTTCAGCCACGGCGGCGACTTGAAGTTCGAGTGGTAGAAGAACTCACCGGTCGCCGCGAAGAAATTGAACCACAGCGCGCCCTCCAGCGAGCAGCCGAGCAGGACGTAGAGGATCGCCGCCGCCAAGGCCGAGTCGGCAACGATCTCGAGCGGATGCTTGTAGAACGAGGTGATGGCCTCGATCCGCGCCGGCGAGTGGTGAACCTGGTGGAACACCTGCCAGAAGCCGTGCACGTGCCGCACCCGGTGCCACCAATAGAAGAAGAACGTGCCGACGAACCAGCCGATGAAGCCTTCGAGCAACGGCATCTGCAGGCTGGCGAGCTTGAACACCGAGGCGCCGGCGAACAGCTTCACCCACAGCGTATTGGTCGAGAACGTGATCGCGACCTGGCAGAGGTTGATCAGCAGGGCGCGCGCGTACCAGCCGGGCGCGTTCGGCAGCTCGCGCCCGGGCTTCACGCGCTCGAGGGTGAGGAAGAACGCGGCCGCCAGCAGCGTGAACAGCGTCGGCAAGGCTAGGTTCACGGGCAAGCTCCTCCGCCCACCCTGTCGCAAACTTGCAGGCGTGATAGCGGTGGTTTGTTTCGCCGGAATTTCGTGAAATGTTTCCGTGGTGTAAAGGACACGACGCGTCCAATGCTGCCCGCTATCCGCGACTATGACGAGCTCTGCCGCGCCTTCCGCTGGCAGGTTCCGGCGCGCTACAACATCGGCACCGACGTGTGCGACCGGTGGGCGGCAGCCGACCCGCGGCGGCTCGCGATTCTGCATTTGCATGCCGACGGCCGCGCCGACGAGATCAGTTTCGGCTGGCTCAAGGACACTTCCGACCGGCTCGCCAACGTGCTCGCGGCGCACGGGATTGCGCGCCGGGATCGCGTCGCCGTCCTGCTGCCGCAGATGCCTGAAGTCGCCGCCGCCCATATCGCGGTCTACAAGGCCGGCGCGGTGGCGCTGCCGCTCGCGGTCCTGTTCGGGGTCGATGCACTCGCCTACCGGCTGCAGAATTCCGGCGCCAAGGCGCTGGTGACCAACGCGCAAGGCGCCGCCAAGGTGGCCGAGCTGCGCGACCAGGTGCCCGGCCTCGGGCTGGTGCTTTCGGTCGACGGCGCGGCTGACGGCGCGCTCGGATTCCACGATACGATCGCGCGCGCGGCGTCCGATTTCGCGGCAGTCGAGACCTCGCCCGATGATCCGGCGATGATGATCTACACGTCCGGCACCACCGGCCCTCCCAAGGGCGCGCTGCATGGTCACCGCGTCGTGCTTGGGCACCTGCCGGGCGTCGAGATGCCGCACGATTTCCTGCCCCAGCCGGGCGACCGGTTCTGGACGCCGGCAGACTGGGCGTGGGCCGGCGGGCTGTTGGACGCGCTGTTACCGGCGTTGCATCACGGCGTGGCGGTGGTGGCGCGCAAGTTTGACCGGTTCGATCCGGAGGCGGCGTTCGCGCTGATGGTGCGCGCGGGCGTGCGCAACGCCTTCATCCCGCCGACCGCGTTGCGGATGCTGCGTTCGGTGCAAACTTCGCGCGGGCGCCATCGCCTCGATCTGCGCACCGTCGGCTCCGGCGGCGAGGCGCTCGGGGCCGAGACGCTCGAATGGGGCCGCTCGACGTTCGGTCTCACCATCAACGAGTTCTACGGCCAGACCGAGTGCAACTTGGTGCTTTCGTCGTGTGCAATGCTCGGCGTCACGCGGCCGGGCGCGATCGGCAAGCCGGTGCCGGGCCACGCCGTCGCGGTCATCCGCGATGATGGATCGCCGGCCGCGCCCGGCGAGCTCGGGCAGATCGCCGTGAAGCGCCCCGATCCGGTGATGTTCCTCGAATATTGGGGGCGGCCGGAGGCGACGCGCGAGAAGTTCGTGGGCGACTGGATGACGACCGGCGACCAGGGCATCGTCGACGACGAGGGCTATTTCACCTTTGTCGGCCGCGACGACGACGTCATCACGTCGTCCGGCTATCGCATCGGACCGGGCGAGATCGAGGACTGCCTGATCCGCCATCCGGCGGTCGCGCTGGCCGCCGTGGTCGGCAAGCCCGATCCGGTGCGCACCGAGATCGTCAAGGCATTCGTGGTGCTCAAGCCGGATCGGCAGTCGTCGGACGCGCTCGCCGCCGACATCCAGTCGTTCGTGCGCACCCGGCTCTCGGCGCACGAGTATCCGCGCGAGGTTGCCTTCATCGACACGATGCCGATGACCACCACCGGCAAGATCATCCGCCGGCTGCTGCGCGAACGGGAGTGAGGCGGGTGACGGCCTCGGCGGATGGCGGCCAGCCCGCGAGCAACCCGCGCAGCGCCGCCACGAACGCGAGCGGCTGATCGACCATGACGTGGTGATTGGCCTCGGGCACCGGCACGAACGGCGAGCCCGGCGGGGCGAGGCTTCGCACATAGGCGATGTTCTCTTCCGCGAAGAGTTTCGAGCGCTCCCCCCACATCACCGCGACCGGACACCTGGCGGCGGCCAAATCCTCTCTGGCGTCGCGCCAAGTGAAGTGGCGCCACATGAACGGGTCGAACCGCCAAGTCCAGCCGGTGCCGCTGCCGTCCTGCAACGGCACTTCTTTGAGCGAGCCGCGAGCGATGTGGTCGGCGATGAACAAGTGCTCGCACGGCTGCGTCGGCAGGAAGCGGAACCGTACCAGCGCCTCTTCCAGGCTGCGGTAGATCCGAGTGGGTTTCGGCTCGCTGCGCGGGCGGCGTTTGGCCTCGCGCGCTTTGCGCTGCTCGGGCGACAGCACCGGAATGTCCAGCATGACCACGGCGCCAAGGCGCTCGCCCGCGACCGCCGCCGCGCCGATGGTCGGGACGCCGCCGAACGAATGCCCGACCAACACCGGCTTGCTCGCGGCGGCGAACAGCCCGCTCTTGTCGGTGACTGCGAGCGCCTCCGCGATCAACAGATCGGTCGAGTAGGAGGATCGCCAGTCCGAGCCGCCCATGCCCGACCACGACAACGCGGCGACGCGGTAGTCGGATGCGAGCAGGGGCGCGATGAAGCTCCACCAGTCGGCATGCGCGCCGTTGCCGTGCAGCAGCAGCAGGCCCGGCTTGCCGACCTCGCCCCAGGTGAGCGTCTCGATGCGCGCGCCCGCAACCTCGTGCCACGTCCGTTGCGGGGCGTGGCGCAGCGCTTGCTCGAACCAATCCGGCGTCGCCGGACGCTGCCCGCGCAAATGCGCAAGCGGTGCGATTTGGTTCGGATCCTGCGACATCAGGCGACGACCCCGTTCCCGAGCGCCTTGGCGGCCTCGCTGCTGCCTTGGTCGGCGGCCTGTTTCGGCACGCTGTCCCCCTCGCGGGCCGAGATCGCGTCGAAGCGGGCCGCGACCCGCTCGGCGGCGTCTTCGCCGTTGCCGAGGAATACACCCGGCGTCAGCGTAACGTAGGCGCGCGCATAGGAACCCGCACCCGCGCACAGGATGGCGCGGGTCGGGGCGTCGTCGCTCACCAGGTAGATCAGCCCGGGCGTCGCGGCGGCGGGCTCCATCAGGCGCGACATCGTCTCCGGCATGATGCCCTCGGTCATCCGGGTGGCGGCGGTCGGTGCCAGGCAGTTCACCCGGATGTCGTGGCGCGCTCCTTCCAGCGCCAGCGTCTGCATCAGGCCGACCAACGCCATCTTGGCGGCACTGTAGTTGGCCTGGCCGAAATTGCCGTACAGGCCCGAGGCCGACGTCGTCATCACGATGCGCCCATAGCTCTGCGCCCGCATGACGTCCCATACCGCCTTGGTGCAATTGACCGCGCCCATCAGGTGCACGTCGATCACCGCGCGGAAATCCTCCACCCGCATCTTGGCAAAAGTCTTGTCGCGCAGGTTGCCGGCGTTGTTGACCAGGATATCGACGCGCCCCCAGGCATCGACGGCCTGCTTCACCATGGCTTCGACCGCGGCCGCGTCGGTCACGGACGCGCCGTTTGCGATCGCGACGCCGCCCGCCGCACGAATCTCCTGCGCCACGCTTTCCGCCGCCGCGTCGCAACCGCCGGTGCCGTCGCGCGCGCCGCCGAGGTCGTTGATCACCACTCTCGCGCCCCGAGCCGCCAGGGCCAGCGCATGCTGGCGGCCGAGACCGCCGCCGGCGCCGGTGACGATCGCCACCCTATTGTGGAACTGAATTGCCATCTGCTCTCCTGATAAGACCGATACCGCCGACCTGTGCGGCCATGCTCGGGCAGCGATGTTCGGGGGCGACATGGGGAAGGGAACAACCACCTTGCTTCGGTCTAGCGCGGCGCTAAGGTCGACACAACAACCAGCCGTAACTAAGAGGATACGCACTTGACAGCCGATCTCGCCGCCTTTCGCGAAGATGCGCGCGCGTGGCTCCAGGCCAATTGTCCGCCCGAGATGCGGCGGCCGAGTCAGACCGAAGACGACATCTGCTGGGGCGGGCGCCGCTGGAAGTTTCAGTCGGAAGCTCAACGCGTATGGCTCGTTCGCATGGCGGAACGCGGCTGGACGGTGCCGGAGTGGCCGCAGAACTACGGCGGTGGCGGCCTGTCAGGAGCGCAAGCCAAGGTCCTTCGGCAGGAAATGCGGGCGCTCGGATGCCGTTCGCCGCTCGACAGTTTCGGCATCTGGATGCTCGGGCCGGCGCTGCTGCGCTATGGCTCCGAGGAGCAGAAGCAGGAGCACCTGCCGAGGATCGCGCGGGGCGAGATCCGCTGGTGTCAGGGCTACTCGGAGCCCAATGCGGGATCCGACCTCGCGTCGCTGCAGACGCGCGCCGAGGACAAGGGTGATCACTTCATCGTCAATGGCCAGAAGACCTGGACTTCGTACTCGGACAAGGCGGACTGGATTTTCTGCCTGGTGCGCACCGATCCGGCCGCGCCCAAGCATCAGGGCATCAGCTTCCTCCTGTTCGACATGGAGACGCCCGGCGTCTCGACCAAGCCAATCACGTTGATCTCCGGCCGCTCGCCGTTCTGCGAGACGTTCTTCACCGACGTGCGGGTGCCGAAGGCAAACCTCGTCGGCGCGCTCAACAAGGGCTGGGAGATCGCCAAGTACCTGCTGGCCCATGAGCGCACGATGATCGGCGGCATGGGCGACCGCGGCGGAACGCGGCCGCTGAGCCAGTTGGCGGCGCAGATGGTCGGCCTCGACGAGCGCGGCGAGCTTGCCGATCCGATGCTGCGCGGACAGATTGCGGCGTTCGAGATCGACGAGGCGGCGTTCCGGCTGGCGCTCGAGCGCGCCGGCGACCTGTTCAAAGCCGGGCAGATCAATCCGGCGATCTCGTCGGTGCTGAAATATTACGGCTCGGAGCTCAACAAGCGCCGGCAGGAGCTGATGATGGCGGCGGGGGGCGCCGACGCGCTCGAATGGGAGAGCGCGCGCTCGCGCGACGGGGCATTGGCGCGCGGCTGGCTGCGCTCCAAAGCGAACTCGATCGAGGGCGGCACCAGCGAGGTGCAGCTCAACATCGTCGCCAAGCGCATTCTCGCCCTGCCCGGAGCCTGAACCGGGCCGCTGGCAAAGTTCGATTTTCCGCGACCGGACGTGATCGATGGCCCTGGTTCTCACCGACGAACAAGTCATGCTGCGCGACAGCGCGCGCGGGTTCCTCGGCAAGAACGCGCCGGTTTCCCATCTGCGCGCACTGCGCGATCGCCGCGATCACACCGGGTTCTCGCCGGCGCTCTGGCGGCAATTCGCCGAGATGGGCTTCAGCGGCATCCTGATTCCTGAGGCGCTCGGTGGCTCCGGCCTCGGTCACGTCGAGGCCGGCGTCGTGATGGAGGAGATCGGCCGGGCGCTCACCCCGTCGCCATTCCTGTCAACGGCGTTGCTTGCGGTCTCGGCGCTGGCGCGCGCCGGCAGCGATGCACAGAAGGGCGAGCATCTGCCGCGGATCGCCGCCGGTTCGCTGATCGCCGCGCTCGCGGTCGACGAGACGTCGAAACACCGCCCGAATCGCATCACCTTGCAGGCCACCCGCTCCGGCAACGGCTTCGCGTTGCGCGGCTCGAAAGCGTTCGTCGTGGACGGACATGTCGCCGATCTCCTGATCGTGGCGGCGCGCACCGCCGGCAGCCTCGGCGACAAGGACGGTGTCACGCTGTTCCTGGTCGATCGCAGCGCGCACGGCCTGGAGACCGAGCGCACCATCATGGTCGACGGGCACAACGCAGCGCGGCTCGAGTTCAACGGCGTGCAGGTCGATGCCGACGCGGTCTTGGGCGAGCTCGATCAAGGCTGGCACGTGCTCGACGGCGTGCTCAATGTCGGGCGCGCGGCGGTGGCGGCCGAGCTGATCGGCGCCGGCGACGAGGCGTTCACCCGCACGATCGGGTATCTCAAGGAACGCAAGCAGTTCGGACGCGCGATCGGCGAGTTCCAGGCGCTGCAGCATCGCGCCGCCCACCTCTACAGCGAAATCGAGATTACGCGCGCCGCCGTGCTCAAGGCTCTGCAGACGCTCGACGAGGACTTCGATCAAGCCGGGCCGATCGTGGCGATCGCCAAGGCCAGGGCCGGGACGAGCGCGACCCTCGCCGTGCAGGAGGCCGTCCAGATGCATGGCGGCATCGGCATGACCGACGAGTTCGATGTCGGGTTCTTCATGAAACGGGTGCGCGTCGGCCAGGAGTTGTTCGGCGATGCCAATTTCCACGCCGATCAGCTGGCGCGGCTCAAGCAATACTGAGCCTGCGGCATGACCACCTCCGGCGCAGCTCGTTCCCGACCGTGGCCCGCGGTATCGCTCGCCCAGGCGCACGCGCTGCTCACCCGGCCGGGCTCGCCGTTCGAGATGGAAGAGCGCGTCATCCGCGGCATCCGCACGCGCGTCTGGAAGAACGCCATGCCGACGCTGCGCGAGGTGTTTGCGGTCGGGCGCGCGCACGGACAGAAGACGTTCCTGGTGTTCGAGGACGACCGCGCGAAGTTCGAAGCGTTCGCGCGCGCGGCGCTCGCCGTCGCCGAGGCGCTGACACGGCACGGCGTCCGCAAGGGCGACCGCGTCGCGATCGCCATGCGCAATCTGCCCGAATGGCCGGTCGCATTCTTCGGCACCTTGCTCACGGGCGCGATCGCGACCCCGCTCAATGCGTGGTGGACCGGCCCCGAGCTCGAATACGGGCTCGTCGATTCCGGCGCCAAGGTTGCGATCGTCGACTCCGAGCGGCTGCGGCGCCTGGTCGGACACCTGGCGAACTGCCCCGACCTCGAACGCATCTACGTCACGCGTGCGGATGCTCCGTTCGATCATCCGCGGGTCGCGCGCCTGGAGGGCGTGACCGGCCGCGTCGCCGATTGGGACAGCCTTCCCGACCGGCCGATGCCGGCGGTCGCGATCGAGCCCGACGATTACGCGGCGATCCTCTACACCTCGGGCACGACCGGCAAGCCCAAGGGTGCGCTCGGGACGCACCGTAATGCGACCTCGACCATCGTGGCGGCCGCGTTCGGTGCCGCGAGGAATTTCGTGCGCCGCGGCGAACCGGTGCCGCAGCCGGACCCGACGGCGCCCCAGCGTGCGACCCTGGTCGGCATCCCGTTGTTCCATACCACCGGGAGCCACGCGGTTCTGTGCCCGTCGTTGTTCAACGGCAGCAAGCTCGTTCTGATGCGGCGATGGGATCCCGAGCTTGGAATGCGGTTGATCGAGCGCGAGCGCATCACCCATGCCGGCGGCGTGCCCACCATCGCCTGGCAGCTGGTCGAGCATCCGGCGCGGGAGAATTACGACCTGTCGTCGCTGGAAAGCGTCTCGTATGGCGGTGCGCCGGGAACGCCCGAGCTCGTGCGGCGCATCAAGCAAGTGTTTCCGAAGTCGGCGCCGGGGCTGGGCTGGGGCATGACCGAGACGTCGGCGACCTTCACCAGCCACAGCGCCGAAGATTATCAGAACCGGCCGGACAGCAGCGGCCCCGCACTGCCGGTCTGCGACATGCGGATCGTCGGTGAGCGCGGCCAGGACCTGCCGGTCGGCGCGGTCGGCGAGCTGTGGGCAAGGGGTCCGAATGTCGTGAGCGGCTACTGGAACAAGCCCGAGGCGACGGCCGAGACGTTCGTCGACGGTTGGCTCAAGACCGGCGACCTCGCGCGCCTCGACGAGGAAGGATTCCTGTATGTCGTCGACCGCAAGAAGGACATGCTGATCCGCGGCGGCGAGAACATCTACTGCATCGAGGTCGAGGACGCGCTCTACCGGCATCCCGCCGTGATGGACGCGGCGCTGATCGGGCTGCCGCACAAGACGCTCGGCGAGGAGCCGGCCGCGGTCGTGACCCTCAAGCAGGGAACGACGGCGACCGAGGAGGAGCTCCGCGCGTTCGTGGCCGGACAGCTCGCGGCCTTCAAGGTCCCGATCAGGGTCGTGTTTCATCGCGACATGCTGCCGCGCAACCCCAACGGAAAGATCATGAAGGCCGAGCTGCGCCGACTGTTCGACGCGCCGGTAGCGGACAGCGTGGGGCGGGCGCGTGCCGGCTAGCGACACCCGCTGGTGGTGGGTGCGCCATGCTCCGGTGCCGGACGGAGGGCGCATCTACGGCCAGAGCGACCTCGACTGCGATTGCAGCGACAGCGCGGTCTTCGCCGCCCTGGTGCGCGCGCTCCCCAACGACGCGGTCTGGCTGACCAGCAACCTCAAGCGAACCCATCAGACGGCGGCCGCGATCATGGCGGCAGCGGAGGGCCGTCATCGCGGCGAGCCGCTGGCTGTTCCCGAATTCGCCGAGCAGCACCTGGGCGAGTGGCAGGGGCTGGTGCGGCACGAGTTCCATGCCGCACGCGGCTCGGCGGCGCATGCGTTCTGGCTGGCGCCGGCGCACGAGCGCGCGCCCGGCGGCGAGAGCTTCGAGGACTTGGCGGCACGCGTTGCGCCCGTGGTCGAGCGGCTGACCGCGGAACATCACGGCCGCGACATCATTGCCGTCACCCATGGCGGCACCATCAAGGCGGCGCTGTCGCTCGCGCTCGGAATTCCGGTGGAGAACGCCCTCGCATTCGCGATCGACAACTGCTCGATCACGCGGCTCGATCATTTCGGCGGCGGAACCGCGCAGGCGCGCTGGCGTGTCGTCACCGTCAATCAGCGGCCGTGGCTGCAGGACGGTGGAGCTGCACGCGCGATGCAGTTCTGAGTATACTGTGGCTGCAACACCACCGCTTGTGCGAACTCGGGAGCATCCAATGGCCAAGGCCCGTCCAAAGAGCGCGCCGCGACGCAAGATCACTGCTGCTGCAACGAAACGGACGAAGGTGCGCGCACGCCGCTCTGCCCGGACCAAGCCAGCGGTCCGCGCACGGCCGCGGCCGAAACAGAGATTCACGGTCAGCCACCGCAACGAGGCCGACTTCAAGAGCAGCCTGCGCTCGTACGCGAACTACCGCGACCTCGGGATCAGCGCGGCGACGAACGGCTTGGCGCAGGCGCACGTCATCCGCTTCGTGCCGCCGTGCCGTCCGGAGGAGGTATCGAAGCTGCACTACCACGACGTCGATTTTCAGATGGTCTACGTGCTCAAGGGCTGGATCAAATCCAAGTTCGAGGGCGAGGGCGAGATCGTGATGCGCACCGGCTCATGCTGGATCCAGCCGCCGCGCATCAAGCATGCCGTGCTCGACTATTCGGACGACTGCGAGGTTTTGGAGATCATCCTGCCGGCCGAGTTCCCGACCGTGACGTTGGAATAGCTCGCGGTGCCGCCACCGAGGCGGCCGCCGAGTTCCGCGCGGCCGCTTAGCGGGTGAGCAGAAACTCGCCGGCGAAGGTCCTCGGCGGGGCCGGCTACACCACCTTGCACGCGGTCGAGCGTTACCGGCGGGACGCCCGGCTGACCAAGATTTTCGAGGGCACCTCGGAAATCCAGATGAAGATCATCTCGGACCACCTGCTCGGCAAGGCCGGCCGCTAGCGCTCGATCTTTGTCCGCGATGTGCAACCATTGGTCACACGCGAACGTGACCGGCGAGCCCGCCCCACCAAGGTATGTTACCGTGCATTCAAGGCTTTCCCGCGCGATGGTTGACCCCATCCGAGGAGATTATAATGTATGCCACCAGGGGGTCGCTGGCGGCGTCAATGCTGCAACCGGTCAAACAAGAACGAAGACCATTCGGAGGAAACGCTATGGCTCGTACCCTATCCTTGATTTTGCGGCGCCGCGGTGCGGCGGCACTCGGCACCCTCCTGCTCGCGCTCACGGCCGTGCCGGCGCCGGCCGCGTGGGAGCCGACGCGCCCGGTCGAATTCATCGTTCCGGCCGGCACCGGCGGCGGTGCCGACCAGATGGCCCGTACCATTCAGGGCATCGTCGCCAAGCACGGCTTGATGAAGCAATCGATGGTGGTGATCAACAAGGCGGGCGGAGCCGGCGGCGAAGGCTTCCTCGACGTCAAGGGCTCGCGCGGCAATCCGCACAAGCTGATCATCACTCTTTCCAACCTGTTCACCACGCCGCTCGGCACCGGCATTCCGGTGAACTGGAAGGACCTCACCCCGGTCGCGATGCTGGCGCTCGACGAGTTCGTGCTGTGGGTCAACGCCGAGACGCCGTACAAGACCGTCAAGGAGTACATCGACGCCGTGAAGGGCGCGCCCCCCGGCCAGTTCAAGATGGGTGGCACTGGCTCCAAGCAGGAAGACCAGATCATCACGGTTGCGATCGAGAAATCCGCCGGCGTGAAGTTCACCTACATCCCGTATCGCGGCGGCGGCGAAGTGGCGGTGCAACTGGTCGGCAATCACGTCAATTCGACCGTCAACAATCCGATCGAGGCGGTGGCGCAGTGGCGCGGCGGGCAGCTGCGTCCGCTCTGCGTGTTCGACGGCAAAAAGCTTGACTACACCGAGAAAGTGACCGCCGACATGGCGTGGAGCGATATCCCGACCTGCAAGTCGCAGGGCCTGGATATGGAATACCTGATGCTGCGCGGGATCTTCATGACGCCGGGCGCGACCGCCGACCAGGTTGCGTTCTACGTCGATTTGCTCAAGAAGGTGCGCGAGACGCCCGAATGGAAGGACCTGATGAAGAACGGCGCGTTCAATCAGACCTTCATGACCGGCGCCGACTACGCCAAGTGGGTGGAAAACGAAGAAAAGCGCCACCGCGACCTGATGAAGGACGCGGGCTTCCTCGCCACCAACTGACGTTCCGTCACCGCGGCTGCCGGCGGGTGCGATCCCGCCGGCCATGCCCTTGTGCATCCAGAGCAAAGCGATGACCGAGAGCTCGCATCCGTCCGATGCAGGACCATCGCAGCGGACGATGGAGATTGCCGTCGCGGTGGCGATGCTGGTGTTCGCCGGCATCGTCATCTACGGGGCGCTACTGGCAGGCATCAATTGGGGTGCTGAAGGTCCCCGCGCCGGCTTCTTTCCGTTCTATGTCGGCGTGCTGATCCTGATTGCCAGCCTGATCAACCTCGTCCATGCGCTGCGGGAGTCGCGCAAACGGCTGTTCGCGGAATGGGGACAGCTGCGGCAGGTCGTCTCGGTGATCCTCCCGCTGGCGATCTACGTGGCGCTGGTGCCGTGGCTCGGCCTTTACGTCTCCTCGCTGCTGCTGATCGCGGTATTCATGAAGTGGCTCGGCGGCTACGGCTGGGGACCGGTCGCCGCACTCGCGCTCGGCGTGCCCGCCGCCGCCTACGTCATGTTCGAGAAATGGTTCCTGGTGCCGTTGCCGAAGGGACCGATCGAGGATCTGTTGGGACTGTAAAGTCCACGACCGACGTACCGCGTTATCGGATCAGCCATGGAAGAGATTGCCAACCTGTTCGGCGGCTTCGCGACCGTGATCCAGCCGTTCAACCTTTTGGTCATGGTGATCGGCATCTTGCTGGGCGTGGTCATCGGCGTGCTGCCGGGGCTCGGCGGGGCGAACGGGGTGGCGATCCTGCTGCCGCTCACGTTCTCGATGTCGCCGACCTCCGCCATCATCATGCTGTCGTGCATCTACTGGGGGGCCCTGTTCGGCGGCGCCATCACCTCGATCCTGTTCAACATCCCGGGCGAGCCGTGGTCGGTGGCGACCACGTTCGACGGTCACCCGATGGCGCGCAAGGGGCAAGCCGGGGAAGCGCTCACCGCCGCGTTCACGTCCTCGTTCGTCGGTGCGCTGTTCGCGGTGGTGATGATCACCCTGGTGGCCCCGCTGGTTGCGAAGTTCGCGCTGCAGTTCGGCCCGCCGGAAAAATTCGCCGTCTATTTCCTCGCGTTCTGCAGCTTCGTCGGCATGAGCAAGGAGCCGCCGATGAAGACGGTGGCGGCGATGATGATCGGGTTCGCGCTCGCCGCCGTCGGACTCGACCAGGTGACCGGCCAATTGCGGTTGACCTTCGGCATCAACGAGCTGCTGACCGGGTTCGACTTCCTGATCGCGGTGATCGGACTGTTCGGGATCGGCGAGATCCTGCTGACCATGGAAGAAGGCCTGAGCTTTCGCGGCGGCTACGCCAAGATCAATCCGAAGGTCGTGTTCCAGACCTGGCGCGAGCTGTTGAAATATTGGGCGACGTCGTTGCGCTCGTGCGTGATCGGCTGCTGGATGGGAATTACGCCGGCCGGGGCCACGCCGGCGTCGTTCATGAGCTACGGCATCGCCAAGCGCGTCTCCAAGAGCGGACCGAAGTTCGGCACCGGCGAGATCGAAGGCGTGGTGGCGCCCGAGACCGCCGCGCACGCCGCCGGCACCTCCGCGCTGCTCCCGATGCTGTCGCTCGGCGTGCCGGGCTCGCCGACCGCCGCGGTGCTGCTCGGCGGACTGTTGATCTGGGGCCTGCAGCCGGGGCCGATGCTGTTCGTCGAGCAGAAGGAGTTCGTCTGGGGCCTGATCGCCTCGATGTATCTCGGCAATCTCGTCGGCCTCGTGATCGTGCTCACATGCGTTCCGATGCTGGCGGCGATTCTGCGCATCCCGTTCAGCATCATCGCGCCGGTCATCCTGGTGGTGTGCGCCATCGGCGCCTACACGGTTCACAACGCGCCGTTCGACATCGTGCTGATGGCGATCTTCGGAGTGATCGGCTACCTGCTGAAGAAGACCGGCTATCCGCTGGCGCCGCTGGTGCTCGCGATCGTGCTCGGCGACAAGGCCGAGGAGGCGTTCCGGCAGTCGCTGCTCGGCTCCCAGGGCGGCCTCGGTGTGTTCTTCTCCAACACCTTGGTCAGCACCATCATGGTGCTCGGCTTGATTGCGCTGTTCTGGCCGCTGATTCAGGCCGGATGGAGCCGTGTTCGCAGAGCACTGGCGCCGGCCTAGGCCAGGACCAGTTGAATGTCCAACGCGCAGGTGATAGCGTAGGAATTATGTATACCACGCGACCAACCAAAGGGTTGGGCGCGCTCCGCGAAAGTTCGGGGGGTGGCATGGCCATGCTGCAACGCCCAGGCCGTGAAGCCGTCGCGCCGTCGCGCGTTGCGCTCGCGCCGCTCGCCGACACGTCCACGTTCGCCGACCGCGCCTATGCGGCGCTCAAGGACGTGATCGTGTCGCTCAACATCTACGCGGGGCCGGGCGAGGTGCGGCTCGACGAGCGGCAGCTCGCCAGCGATCTCGGCATCAGCCGCACCCCCGTGCGCGAGGCGATGGCGCAGCTCGAGCGCGAGGGGTTCGTGCGCTCGGTGCCGCGCCGCGGCGTCTACGTCGTGCGCAAGTCCAAGCGCGAGGTGATCGAGCTGATCACCGCCTGGGCGGCGCTCGAAAGCATGGCGGCACGGCTGATCACGCAGTCCGCAAGCGATGCGGAGATCGCCAGGTTGCGGGCAATGTTCGCGACCTTCGAGAACGGCACGCTGCACGCCAAGCTCGACGAGTACTCGGAGGTCAACATCGCGTTTCATCAGGCGATCATCGGCATGAGCCGCAATCGCGTGCTGGCCGATCTCGCCGAGAACCTGTTCACCCATATGCGGATGATCCGACGCAAGACGATCGGCGAGCAGGATCGCGCCGCCCGTTCGATCCGCGATCATATGAACATCATCGAGGCCTTGGAGGCGCGCGATACCGCGCGGGCGGAGGGTCTGGTGCGCGACCACGCGCTCGGTCTGGCCGAGCACGTGGCGAAATATGCAAACTACCTGGACTGAACAACGCCGCCCGCGCGCCCGATTGCGGCCGCAAAAGAACGAGCTTGGGAGGACACCATGGCTGAAGCGGCAGTGAAGGATCGCGCGGCCACGCCAGCGGCCGAGGCCGAGCGCGAACTGACCGATGGCTTCCACCTCATCATCGATGCGCTCAAGCTCAACGGCCTCAACACGATCTACGGCGTGCCGGGCATCCCGGTCACGGATTTCGGCCGCATGGCACAGGCCTCGGGCATCCGCGTCCTCTCGTTTCGGCATGAGCAGAACGCCGGCTACGCGGCCGCGATCGCCGGATTCCTGACCAAGAAGCCCGGCATCTGCCTGACGGTGTCGGCACCCGGCTTCCTCAACGGCCTCACCGCGCTCGCCCATGCCACCACCAACTGTTTTCCGATGATCCTGATCTCAGGCTCGTCGGAGCGCGAGATCGTGGATCTGCAGCAGGGCGACTACGAGGAGATGGACCAGCTCGCGATCGCCAAGCCGCTCTGCAAGGCCGCCTTCCGCGTGCTGCATGCCGCCGACATCGGGATCGCATTGGCGCGCGCGATCCGCGCCGCGGTCTCGGGGCGTCCAGGCGGGGTCTATCTCGACCTCCCGGCCAAGCTGTTCGGTCAGGTGATCGACGCCGAGGCCGGGAAGAGGTCGCTCGTCAAGGTCATCGATGCGGCGCCCGCGCAGATTCCCGCTCCCGATGCGGTCAAGCGCGCGCTCGACGTGCTCAAGGGCGCCAAGCGCCCGCTCGTCATCCTGGGCAAGGGCGCGGCCTACGCGCAGGCCGACGATGCGATCCGCGCGCTGGTCGAGAAGAGCGGCGCACCATTCCTGCCGATGAGCATGGCCAAAGGCCTGCTGCCCGACACCCATCCGCAGTGCGCCGGCGCGGCGCGCTCGACGGTGCTGAAGGACGCCGACGTCGTGATGCTGATCGGCGCGCGCCTGAACTGGCTGCTCTCGCACGGCAAGGGCAAGACCTGGGGCGAGCCCGGATCGAAGAAGTTCGTTCAGATCGACATCGAGCCCAAGGAGATGGATTCGAACGTCGAGATCGCGGCGCCGGTGGTCGGCGACATCGGCTCGTGCGTTTCCGCGCTGCTCGGCGGCATGGACGGCAACTGGCCGGCTCCGCCGGCGGACTGGATCAAGACCGTCACGTCCAAGCGGGAAGAGAACGTCGCCAAGATGGCGCCGCGGCTGATGAACAACAACTCGCCGATGGACTACCATGGCGCGCTCGGTGTGTTGCGCACCATCGTCAAGGAGCGGCCGGACGCGATCCTGGTCAACGAAGGCGCCAATACGCTCGATCTCGCGCGCGGCATCATCGATGTGTATCAGCCGCGCAAGCGGCTCGACGTCGGCACCTGGGGCGTGATGGGCATCGGCATGGGCTATGCCATCGCGGCGGCAATCGAGAGCGGCAAACCCGTACTCGCGGTCGAGGGCGACAGCGCCTTCGGCTTCTCCGGCATGGAAGTGGAAACGATCTGTCGGTACCGGCTGCCGGTCTGCGTCGTCATCTTCAACAACGACGGCATCTACCGCGGCACCGACGTCAATTCGGCCAGTTCCGATCCGGCGACAACGGTGTTCGTCAAGGGCTCGCGCTACGACAAGATGATGGAGGCTTTCGGCGGCGTCGGGGTCAATGCGACGACCCCGGACGAGCTCAAGCGCGCGGTCAACGAGGCCATGGACTCCGGCAAGCCGACGCTCATCAACGCGGTGATCGATCCGGCCGCCGGCAGCGAGAGCGGCCGCATCGGCAACCTCAATCCGCAAAGCGCGCTGCGCAAGAAATAGCGCGGCGCACAATGCGGAAAGCTTTTCGGATGCTCGCCTGCGCAGGCATGAGCGGCAAAAGGTGAGGGAGACAGCGATGGCCAAGAAGCCGAAGAAGGCGGCCAAACCCGCCAAGAAGGCGCCGGCGAGGTCAGCCGGGCAATCGAAGAAGGTCGTACAGCTGAAGGCGGTCAAGCGGCCTGCCGCCCGCACCAACGGCGACGGCTTGCCGAGGCCTTCCGCCAAACCTTTCGGAAACGCCGGCAAGGCGCTCGAGGGGGTGCGCATCCTCGACTTCACGCACGTGCAGTCGGGACCGACCTGCACGCAGCTGCTGGCGTTTATGGGCGCCGACGTGATCAAGGTCGAGCGCCCCGGCATCGGCGACATCACGCGCGGACAGCTGCGTGACGTTCCCAACGCCGACAGCCTGTATTTCACCATGCTCAACGGCAACAAGCGTTCGATCACGATCGACTCCAAGCACCCCAAGGGCAAGGAGATCCTCGATCGTCTGATCAAGCACTGCGACGTGCTGGTGGAGAATTTCGCGCCCGGTGCGCTCGACCGCATGGGGCTGACCTGGGACCACATTCACAAGCTCAATCCGCGCATGGTGGTGGCCTCGGTGAAGGGGTTCGGTCCCGGTCCGTACGAGGATTGCAAGGTTTACGAGAACGTCGCGCAGTGCGCCGGCGGCGCGGCCTCGACCACCGGCTTCCGCGAGGGTCCGCCGCTGGTGACCGGGGCCCAGATCGGCGACAGCGGCACCGGCCTGCACCTCGCGTTCGGCATCGTCTGCGCGCTCTACCAGCGCAAGCGCACCGGGCGCGGGCAGAAGGTGCTTGCCGCCATGCAGGACGGCGTGCTCAACCTCGCCCGCGTCAAGCTGCGCGACCAGCAGCGGCTCGCGCACGGGCCGCTCGCTGAGTATCGGCAATACGGCGAGGGCATCCCGTTTGGAAAGGCGGTGCCGCGCTCGGGCAACGATTCCGGCGGCGGCCAGCCTGGCTGGATCCTCAAGTGCAAGGGCTGGGAGACCGACCCGGACGCCTACATCTACTTCATCACCCAGGCGCCGGTGTGGGAGGCGATCTGCGACCTGATCGGCAAACCCGAATGGAAGACCGACCCGGATTACGCCAAGCCCAGCGCGCGGCTGCCGCGGCTCGGGCACGTCTTCGAGACGATCGAGCAGTGGACCATGACCAAGGACAAGTTCGAGGTCATGGAGATCTGCAACAAGCTCGACATTCCGGTCGGGCCGATCTTGTCGATGAAGGAGATCGCCGAGGAGCCGTCGCTGCGCCAGACCGGAACCGTGGTCGAGGTCGATCACCCGACGCGCGGCAAATACCTGACCGTGGGCAACCCGGTGAAGATGTCGGACTCGATCACCGAGGTGAAGCGCTCGCCGCTGCTCGGGGAGCACACTGAGGAGATCTTGCGAGATGTGCTCGGCTATTCGACGAGCGATATCGCCGAGATCAAGGGCTCGGGCGCAACCAGCGCGGCGCCGCCGGCCGACAAGAAAGTGCGTGCGGAGGCGGCGGCGTAGCAAACCTGTCGTCCCCGCGCAGGCGGGGACCCAGTAACCCATGCGTGCGGTGATTACCGGGTGCCGGCTTTCGCGAGCTGATCGCCGAGGGTTCGGGAGGAAAGTGGATTGATGCGTATCGTGGTGCACGGCCAGCAGGCGTTCGGCAAGGCAGTGCTCGAAGCGCTGCTCAAGCGCGGCGAGGATGTGATTGCCGCCTATGTGGCGCCGGAAAAGCCCGGCCAGAAGGCCGATCCGCTGAAAGAGGCCGCGCAGGCCGCCAATCTTCCGGTCTATCAGCCCGCCTCCTACCGCAAGCCGGAGGTGTGGGAGGAGTTCCGTGCCCTCAAGCCCGACCTGCAGGTGATGGCATTCGTCACGTTGTTCGTGCCGGAGGATTTCCTCAACATCCCGACCAAGGGCTCGATCCAGTACCATCCCTCGCTGCTGCCGAAATACCGCGGCCCGAGCGCGATCAACTGGCCGATCATCCAGGGCGAGACGCAAACCGGGCTGTCGATCTTCTGGCCGGACAACGGGCTCGATACCGGCGACGTGCTGCTGCAGAAGACGACGCCGATCTCCGACACCGACTCGCTCGGCTCGGTCTATTTCGACCGGCTGTTCCCGATGGGCGTCGACGCGATGCTCGAGGCGGTCGACCTGGTGAAGGCCGGCAAGGCGCCGCGCATCAAGCAGGATCACAGCCAGGCGACCTACGAGGGCCGCTGCAGCGCCGAGAATGCCCGCATCGACTGGGGCAAGCCGTGGCAGCAGATCCACAACCTCATTCGCGGATGCAATCCGGCGCCCGGCGCCTGGACGACGCTCGATGGCAAGACGCTGCAGGTGTTCGAGGCCAAGCCGCTGCCGGCGCGCGATCCCAAGGGCATCGGCGGCAAGATGGGCGAGGTCGTCGAAGTCGACGGCGAGGGCTTTACGATCGTGTGCGCCGATGGCCGCATCAAGGCCTTGCGCGTGAAGGCCGCCGACGGCGGCAAGGTCGGCGCCGGCGAATTCGCAACCAGCGTCAGCCTCGCGACCGGAACGAGATTGGCCTGATTGTTCGATCGGCAAACACCGCAAGGAAATCGTGATGCAAGCTCCAGCCGTCAAAGCCGCCACGCCCGCATCGCAGCACGTAGTCCCCAAATCCGACATCGAGATCTCGCAAGCAGCCGAGAAGCGCCCGATCATTGCGATCGCGCGCGAGCAGCTCGGGATCGCGCCGGAGAACCTCGAGCCCTATGGCCATTACAAGGCCAAGGTGTCGATGGATTACGTCAAGTCGCTGCAGGGTCGCCCCAACGGCAAGCTGATCCTGGTGTCGGCGATCACGCCGACCCCGGCGGGGGAAGGCAAGACCACCACCACGGTTGGACTGACCGACGCGCTCAATCACATCGGCAAGAAGGCGATGCTGTGCCTGCGTGAGCCGAGCCTCGGCCCCTCCTTCGGCATGAAGGGCGGCGCGGCCGGCGGCGGCTATGCGCAGGTCGTGCCGATGGAGGACATCAATCTCCACTTCACCGGCGACTTCCACGCCATCACGGCGGCGCACAATCTGCTCGCCGCGCTGATCGACAACCACATCTACTGGGGCAACGCGCTCGGGATCGACCAGCGCCGGGTGGCGTGGCGCCGGGTCATGGACATGAACGACCGCGCGCTGCGCTCGATCGTGTCCTCGCTCGGCGGGGTCGCCAACGGCTTCCCGCGCGAGGACGGCTTCGACATCACGGTGGCGTCCGAGATCATGGCGATCTTCTGCCTGGCCCGCGACCTCGACGACCTCAAGACGCGGCTGTCGAACATCGTCGTCGCCTATACGCGCGACCGCAAGCCGGTGCGCGCGGGCGACCTCAAGGCGCAGGGCGCCATGACGGCGCTGCTCAAGGACGCGCTGGCGCCGAACTTGGTGCAGACGCTCGAAGGCACCCCCGCCTTCGTGCACGGCGGCCCGTTCGCCAACATCGCGCACGGCTGCAACTCCGTGCTGGCGACGACGACCGCGCTCAAACTTGCCGACTACGTGGTGACGGAGGCCGGGTTCGGCGCCGACCTCGGCGGCGAGAAATTCCTCGACATCAAGTGCCGCAAGACCGGGCTCGCGCCCGACTGCGTGGTGCTGGTCGCCACCATCCGGGCGTTGAAGATGCACGGCGGCGTGAAGAAGGAGGACCTCAAGTCCGAGAACCTGAAGGCGTTGGAAATCGGCATGGCGAATTTGCAGCGCCACGTCGAGAACGTGCAGAAATTCGGGCTGCTGCCGATCGTATCGCTCAATCGCTTCAGCGCCGACACCGATGCAGAGATCGCGCTCGTCACCTCGGCCTGCGCCAAGCTCGGCGTCGAGGCGCTGATGGCCGACCATTGGGCCGAAGGCGGCAAGGGCGCGACCGACGTCGCGCGCGCGGTGGTGAAGGCGGCCGACAGCGGCAAGAGCAAGTTGAAGCTGCTCTATCCCGACGCCATGCCGCTGATCGAGAAGATCCGCACCGTCGCCAGGGAGATCTACCGCGCCACGGACATCGCGGTCGACAAGCCGGTGCGCGACCAGCTCGCCGCGTTCGAGCAGATGGGTTTCGGCCAGCTGCCGGTGTGCATCGCCAAGACGCAGTACAGCTTCACCACCAATCCCGACAGCAAGGGCGCGCCCGCCGATCACGTCATCCCGGTCCGCGAGGTACGGCTGGCGGCCGGTGCCGAGTTCGTGGTGGTGATCTGCGGTGAGATCATGACAATGCCCGGCCTGCCGCGGGTGCCGGCGGCGGACGCCATCGACGTCGGCGCCGACGGCAAGATCGTCGGCTTGTTCTAGTCGCGTTTCCTAGCCCCACGAGGGATCAACGATGATCAAGTTCTATTACAGCGGCGCACCCAACCCGATGAAAGTGGCGCTGATGCTCGAAGAGACCGGCCTGCCCTACGACGCCGTTCCGATCGACACCCGCAAGGGCGACCAGCACAAGCCCGACTACCTGGCGGTCAATCCCAACGCCAAGGTGCCGGCGATCGTCGACGGCGATGCGACGGTGTTCGACAGCAACGCGATCCTGCTTTATCTCGCCGAGAAGACCGGCAAGTTCCTGCCCGAGAACACCCCCAAGAATCGCGGCGAGTTGCTTTCCTGGCTGATGTTCGTGGCGAGCGGGGTCGGGCCGTTCTCGGGCCAATCGGTGCACTTCCGCCAGTACGCGCCGGAGAAGCTGCCTTACGCGGTCAACCGCTACATGTTCGAGGCCAAGCGTCACTTCGGCCGCCTCCTCGATCAGCGGCTGGCCAAGCACCGCTACATGGTCGCCGATACCTACACCATCGTCGACATGGACGTGTGGGGCTGGGCGCGGCTGATGCCGACCGTGCTCGGCGAGGAGTACTGGGACAAGTTTCCGAACCTGAAGCGCCTCGTCGACGAGGTCTCGGCGCGGCCGGCCGCCGCCCGCGCAATCGCGCTCAGGGATCGGCACAAGTTCAAGACCGAGATGGACGAGGAGGCGCGCCGGGCCATGTTCCGGCACCTCACCGAGAAGGTCGCCTGAAACTGCACCCAAGCCCGGTCAATGGCGCCGGCTGGAGACTTTGCGCGCCGTGGCTTCGATCTCATCGAGCTGCGGCGCGAAGCGTTTCGCTTCCTCGACCAGCGCGGCGGTGATCGGCGTCATCGGCTCACGCTTCGGCACCACCAGCCCGATCGTCTGCACGGCTTCCGGCTCGCGGATCGGAATCGCGCGGATCGTGTCGGTGAGCCCGAGCGTCTCTGCGAGCTTCGCCGGCATCACGCTCGCCCAGCGGCCGGTGCGGACATGCGAAAACAGCAGGATCATCGAATCCGATTCCAGCGTCGGACTTGACTCGCGACCAGCGCCCAGCAGCAGGCGGTCGATGATGCGCCGATTCTGCATGTCAGGCGTCAGCAGGCACAGCGGAACCTGCGCGACCTCGGCCCAGGTGACGGTGTCGCGACTGCCGAGCGGCGCATCAGCCGACGTGAGCAGCCGATAGCGCTCATGATAGAGCGGGGTTGCGTTGACGCGGCCGAGCGGCTCGTTGCCGAGGTAAGTGATCCCGGCGTCGATCTCGAGATTCTCCAGGAGATCGAGAATCTCGATCGATGTGCGCGAATAGATAGTGAATTGCACATTGGGGTGACGCTCCCGGTACGGCGTTGTCAGCGCCGCCACCATCGCCAGCGCGGTCGGGATGGCGGCGATGCGCAGCCGCCCGCTAAGGCCGTGCCGGAGTGCCTTGATCTCCTCTCGCATCGCCCGGGTGTCGCCGACGATGCGGCGTGCCCAGTCGAGTACCCGTTGTCCCTCCGGAGTGAATCCCTGGAAACGCGAGCCCCGATTGACCAGCAGCACGCCCATCTGCCCCTCGAGCTGCTTGACCCCTGCCGACAGCGTCGGCTGGGTGACGCCGCAGGCTTCCGCCGCCCGGCCGAAATGCCGTTCCCGGGCCAGCGCCAGGATGAACTCGAGCTTGTCCAGCACCGGTCAAAATCGCCTTGTGCGCAACTGCTTATCCGGACGATGAAACAATATATATCGATGGCATGTAAGTCGATAGAGAACATCTATCAACCCATGGACATCAAGGCATTGTGCGGACTTTTGGAAGGGTTCAATTCTGTCGACAGGATGCGACGATGAACATCGAGAAGCCCCTGCGCCCGACCGGGAACGGTGCCGACCGCGGCCGCCGGCCGCGGCGCACGCCAAAGGGGAGGCAAATCGATCCTCAGGCGCTCGATGAGGTGCGCGCGTTGCTCGGTGAGCGCCCGCGCCGGCCTGACCTTTTGATCGAGCACCTGCATCTGATCCAAGACCGCTATGGCCATCTTTCGGCCGCCCATCTGGCGGCGCTGGCGCTGGAGATGCAGCTGGCACAGGCGGAAGTCTACGAGGTTGCGACCTTTTATTCGCACTTCGACGTCGTAAAGGAGGGAGAGGCGCCGCCTCCGCCGGTCACCGTACGCGTGTGCGATTCGCTCTCCTGCGCCATGGCCGGAGCCGAGAGGCTGTTGCGCGACCTGCCGGGCCGGCTCGGCCGCGATGCGCGCGTCGTGCGCGCGCCGTGCATGGGGGCGTGCGACCGCGCTCCCGTCTGTGCCGTCGGCCATGTCCAGGTGATGCGCGCAACGCCGGACCGCATCGCTACCGCCGCGGCGCATGGCGCGCACGCCCATGCCTACCCGACCCCGATCGCGCTCGAAGCCTATGTCCGCGGCGGCGGCTACGCGCTGCTCAAGGCCTGCACCGACGGCACGCACACGCGCGAGGACCTGATCAAGATCGTAACCGACGCCGGCCTGCGCGGCCTGGGGGGCGCCGGATTCCCGACCGGCCGCAAGTGGAGCCTGGTGCGAGCGGAAGCGGCGCCGCGGCTGTTCGCAGTCAACGGCGACGAGGGCGAGCCCGGCACGTTCAAGGACCGCTACTATCTCGAGCGCGATCCGCACCGGTTCATCGAAGGCATGCTGATTGCCGCCTGGATCGTCGAGGCAGCCGATACCTACCTCTATATCCGGGACGAGTATCCGGAAGTGCGATTGATGCTCGCGCACGAGCTCGCCAAGGTCGAGCAGGCTGGGCTCTCGTTCCAGACGAAAGTGCATCTGCGGCGCGGCGCCGGCGCCTACATTTGCGGCGAAGAGTCGGCGATGATCGAGTCGATCGAGGGCAAGCGCGGGCTGCCGCGCCATCGTCCACCGTACTTGGCGCAGGTCGGCCTGTTCGGGCGTCCGACACTCGAGCAGAACGTCGAGACGCTCTACTGGGTGCGCGACATCGTCGAGAAGGGCGCCGACTGGTTCGCTTCGCAGGGCCGCCGCGACCGCAAGGGTTTTCGCAGCTTCTCGGTCTCGGGCCGCGTCAACAAGCCCGGCGTGGTGCTGGCCCCCGCGGGCGTCACCGCGCGCGAGCTGATCGACGAGTTCTGCGGCGGCATGCAGCCCGGCCATGCCTTCAAGGGCTACCTGCCGGGCGGCGCCTCCGGCGGTATCCTGCCGGCCGCGATGGCCGACGAGCCGCTCGACTTCGGCACGCTGGAGAAGCACGGCTGCTTCGTCGGCTCGCATGCGGTTGTGATTCTGTCCGACAAGGACGACATGAAGGCGGTGGCGCTCAACCTGATGCGGTTCTTCGAGGACGAAAGCTGCGGGCAGTGCACGCCGTGCCGGGTCGGCACCGAGAAGGCAGTCAAGCTGATGGCAAGCGGCCCCTGGGACGAGGCGCTGCTGAACGAGCTGTCGGGCGCGATGCGCGACGCCTCGATCTGCGGCCTCGGGCAGGCGGCGCCGAACCCGCTGCAGTGCGTGTTCAGGTATTTTCGAGCGGATCTCGCGCAGCCGCTCGGGAGTTGGTGATCCAGCATGCGTCCAGAGGCTCTGAAGTGAATGAGGTCAATGCACAAGGCCCCACCCCCTTCCCCTCCCCGCAAGGAGGAGGGAAGCCCGCCGGCGCGAGCGCACAGGACTTCATCCGATGACGCATGACGACGCAAAAGCAATCAAGTTCACGCTCGACGGCCGTGAGGTCGAGGCGCGCTCTGACGAGACCATCTGGCAGGTGGCGCAGCGGCTCGGCACATCGATCCCGCACCTGTGCTACGCGCCCGAGCCCGGCTATCGCCCGGACGGCAACTGCCGCGCCTGCATGGTGGAGATCGAAGGCGAGCGCGTTCTGGCCGCGAGCTGCATCCGCAAGCCGACCGCCGGCATGAAGGTCGCGACCGCGACCGCGCGCGCCAAGGCGGCGCGGCGAATGGTGTTCGAGCTCTTGATCGCCGACCAGCCCGATCGCCAAGGGGCCGCGCACGATCCGGCTTCGAAATTCTGGAGCTGGGCCGATCGCATGGGGATCGCGCTCAGCCGCTACCCGCGCCGGGCGCGGCCGGTGCCCGACCGCAGCCATCCGGCCATGGCGGTCAATCTCGATGCCTGCATCCACTGCAACCTGTGCGTCCGCGCCTGCCGCGAGGTGCAGGTCAACGACGTGATCGGCATGGCCGGCCGCGGCATCGCCGAAAAGATCGTCTTCGACTTCGACGACCCGATGGGCGCCTCGACCTGCGTCGCCTGCGGCGAGTGCGTGCAGGCCTGTCCGACCGGCGCGCTGATGCCGGCGACGCTGGTCGATGCCGCCAACGTGCGCACCGCGGCGCATTTCCCCGACCGTTCGGTCGACAGCGTGTGCCCGTATTGCGGCGTCGGCTGCCAGCTCACCTATCACATCAAGGACGACAAGCTGCTCTACGTCAGCGGCAAGAAGGGGCCGGCGAACGAGAACCGGCTGTGCGTGAAGGGCCGCTTCGGCTTCGATTACGTGACGCACCCGCACCGGCTCACCCAGCCGCTGATCCGCAAGGACGGCGTCCCCAAGCACGCGCACGACACGATCGATCCCGCTAATCCGTGGACCCATTTCCGTCCCGCCACCTGGGAGGAGGCGCTCGACCGCGCCGCCGCGGGCTTGAAGCGCATCCGCGACCGCGACGGCTCAAAGGCGCTCGCCGGCTTCGGCTCCGCCAAGGCGTCGAATGAGGAGGCCTACCTGTTCCAGAAGCTGGTGCGCGCGGGCTTCGGCACCAACAATGTCGACCACTGTACGCGGCTGTGCCACGCCTCCTCGGTGGCGGCGTTGCTGGAAGGCGTCGGCTCCGGCGCGGTGTCGGCGACCTTCAACGAGGTCAAGAACTCCGACGTTATCGTCGTCATCGGCGCCAACCCGACCGAGAACCACCCGGTCGCCGCCACCTTCTTCAAGCAGGCGGCCAAGCGCGGCGCCAAGCTGATCGTGATGGATCCGCGCGGCCAAGCGCTCAAGCGCCACGCCTGGCGGATGCTGCAATTCCGCAACGGCACCGACGTGGCGATGCTCAACGCCATGCTCAACGTCATCGTCGCCGAGAAGCTCTACGACCGGCAGTACATCCAGACCTATGTGGAGGGCTTCGAGGCCTATGCGCAGCACATCCGCGACTTCACGCCCGAGGAGATGGCGCCGATCTGCGGCATCCCGGCCGACACGCTGCGCGAGGTGGCGCGCACTTTTGCGCGCGCCAGGAGCGCCATCATCTTCTGGGGCATGGGGGTTTCGCAGCATACCCACGGGACCGACAATGCGCGCTGCCTGATCGCGCTCTCGCTGATCACCGGCCAGATCGGTCGTCCGGGCACCGGCCTGCATCCGCTGCGTGGGCAGAACAACGTGCAGGGCGCCTCCGACGCCGGCCTGATCCCGATGTTCTTCCCGGATTATCGGTCGGTCGAGAACGCGGACATCCGCGGCAAGGTCGAAGAGGCGTGGGGCACCACGCTCGACCCCAGGCGCGGCCTCACCGTGGTCGAGATCATGAAGGCGGTGCACGCCGACGTGATCAAGGGCATGTACATCCTGGGCGAAAACCCCGCGATGTCGGACCCCGACCTCAATCACGCGCGCGAGGCGTTGGCGCACCTCGAGCATCTCGTGGTGCAGGATCTGTTCCTGACTGAGACGGCTTGGCACGCCGACGTGATCCTGCCGGCGTCGGCTTGGCCCGAGAAGGACGGCACCGTCACCAACACCAACCGGCAGGTGCAGATGGGCCGGCAGGCGTTGCCGTTGCCGGGCGAAGCCAAATACGACTGGTGGATCACGCAGGAGATCGCGCGCCGGATCGGGCTCGCGTGGAACTACCGGCATCCGAGCGAGGTCTATACCGAGATGGCGTCGTTGATGCCCTCGCTCGACAACATCTCGTGGGAGCGGGTCGAACGCGAGAGCGCGGTGACCTATCCGGCGGACGCGCCCGACAAACCGGGCCGCGACGTGGTGTTCGACAAGGGTTTCCCGCGCCCGGGCGGCTTCGGCAAGCTGGTGGCCGCGAAACTCACTCCGCCAGACGAGATGCCGGACGCCGAGTACCCGTTCATCCTCACGACCGGCCGCCAGCTCGAGCACTGGCATACCGGCGCGATGACGCGCCGCGCCGCGACCCTCGACGCGCTCGAGCCGGGCGCGGTCGCGAGCCTCTCGCGCGGGACCATCGCCAAGCTCGGCGTCAAGGCCGGCGATCCGGTGCGGGTCACGACCCGGCGCGGCACGATTGAGCTGGCCGCGCGCCAGGACGATGCGATACCGGACGGCGTCGTGTTCATCCCGTTCGCGTTCGTGGAGGCGGCCGCCAACCTGCTCACCAACCCGGCGCTCGATCCGTTCGGCAAGATCCCGGAGTTCAAGTACTGCGCCGCCAAGGTGGAGGCGGTCGCGGAGGCGACCCGCGTCGCGGCCGAGTAGCGACCCGTCACAATCCCGGCAGACGCGGCGCGCCGCCGTCGACGTGCACGCCTTCGAGCGCCTGCAGTTTTGCCTTGGTGGCGGTGCCGCCGCGCGCCGAGAAGCCGCCCAGCTTGTTGCCGGCCGCGAGCACGCGGTGACAGGGGATGACGATTGGCACCGGACCTCGTCTCGTGGATCCGTGGCGTTTCCTCGGCCTACTTAGGGGCTTCCAAGAAAATCGCTCAGCGAGCGTACCACCTTGCGTGCCGTTGCGGCGTCGACCCGACCGGCGCGGCGCAGCACCCGCGCCGGTTCGATGCAGGCGATCTTGGCCGGCCGCACCACTGACGGCGCCGGCAAGCCCGCGCCGGCCAAGTCGTCGATCGTCACGTCGCACGACCATGGCGGATTGTCGGCGAGATGACGAGCGCAGGCCGTAGTTTTTTCCGCCAGCCGATCGGAATAGGGTAACGGACCGATCACGACCTCGAAGGCGTCGAAGCGCTCAGAGGTCGGCATAGGCTTTCTTGTCGGCCTCGCTCGCCCATTCTCTGAACGAAACGAACGGGTCGTCTTCCGCAACCGGTGCCTTGTCGATCAGCACGCCGGCGTCTGTCAGCCGATAGCGCAACGTGTCGCCCGGCTTGAGACGAAGCCGCTCCCGCACTTCGCGTGGGATAACGGTCTGGCTCTTGACGGAAACCTTGGAAAAGGCCGGAGGCGCCTCGTTCCGTCGATGGCGTTTCACGGAGGTAAGATAATTTGCCGGCTTACAGAGCCGCAAGCAGGGATAATTTGGCCAGCCAACGGGCTCGGACAAGCCGGCCGCGTAGCGCCGGTCTGCTAAAGCCCCGGCAGGCGTGGCGCGCCGCCGTCGAAGTGCACGCCTTCCATTGCCAGCAGTTTCGCCTTGGTGGCGGTGCCACCGTGCGCCGAAAAGCCGCCGAGCTTATTGCCCGCCGCGAGCACGCGGTGGCAGGGGATGACGATCGGCACCGGATTGCGTCCCATCGCCTGGCCGACGTCGCGCGCGGCTTCCGGGTCGGTGCGGCCGACCTCGCGCGCGAGCGCTCCGTAAGTGGTGGTCGCGCCCCAGGCAAGCGCACGCATTGCGCCGTAGAGCTGACGCCGGAACGGATCAAGGCTGGAGAGATCGATCTCGACGGTAGAGAAATCGACGGGCTCACCGGCGAGATACCGCTGGATATCGCCGATCAGCGTCGCGACCCAGGGCGGAGGCGCGGCGACGCCGGCGCTGCGCGCTCGTGCGGCTAGGCGCTTTTCGGTGGCGGCGCGGTCCGCCTCCGGCAGCTGCACGGCGACGAGTCCGCGCGCGCTCCAGGCGACGCCGCCCGGCCCGATGGCAGTGTCGAAAACGCAGTGATGAGCGCGCTCGGCTTCCATGGACTGCATGTAATTCCAGGCTCCGCCGGATGCCACCCGATTTCAAACGCCTTCGGCCGGGACCCGCTGCCGCCGATAGTCGTAGGGCGCGTCCTCCTGCACGCCGGCGAGCGCCGCGACCTCGGCATGGCGCGGCGAGAGCACGCACACCGGATCGGTCGCGCGCGCGTCGCCGGTAAGCAGGAAGGCCTGGCAGCGGCAGCCGCCGAAGTCGACCGCGCGGCGCGGGCAGCTGGCGCACGGCTCCTGCATCCAGTCGGTGCCTCGGAACGCCTGGAACGCCGGCGAGGACTGCCAGATCTCCGCCAGCGAGTGATTGCGCACCGACCAGAACTCCAAGCCGGGGATGACCTCGGCGGCGTGGCACGGCAGCACCCGGCCCGACGGGTTGATGTTGAGCGAGCGCCGTCCCCAACCGCCGAGACAGGGCTTGGGATAGCGCGCGTGATAGTCGGGCACGACCGCGTCGATCACGATCCGGCCCTCGTGGCGGGCGCGCAGGTCCTCGACCGCGCGCGCGGCGCGCTCCACCTGCACGCGGGTCGGCATCAGCGTGGCGCGGTTCTTCAGCGCCCAGCCGTAGTATTGCACGTGGGCGACCTCGATCCGGCTCGCGCCGAGGTCGAGCGCGAGCGCGACCATGTCTTCGATGCGGTCGATGTTGGCGCGGTGCACCACCATGTTGACGGTCAGCGGCAGTCCCAGGCGCACGACCTGCGCGGCGAGCGCGTTCTTGCGCGCATAGGCGCCGCGATAGCCGGCAATGTGATCCGCTGTTGCTTCGGCGCTGTCCTGGATCGAGATCTGGACATGGTCGAGGCCGGCGTCGGCGAGCGCGTCGAGGCGCTCGTTGGTGAGGCCGACCCCGGACGTGATCAGATTGGTGTAGAGCCCGGCATCGCGCGCCGACGCCATGATCTCGACGAGGTCGCGCCGGGCCGCCGGTTCGCCGCCGGAGAGGTGCACCTGCAGCACGCCGAGCGCTGCCGCCTCGCCGAACACGCGCGCCCACGTTGCGGCGTCGAGTTCGTCGTGGCGGCCTTCAAGCGCCAGCGGATTGGAGCAGTACGGACAGCCCAGCGGACAGCGATGCGTCAACTCGGCCAACAGGCCGAGCGGCCGCGGCAGCGCGTCTGCGCCCGTCCCTTCGCGTGGCGTGTCCACCGCCATCACAGCTCCAGCAGCCGTTTGTCGGCAAGACCGCGCAGCAGCGCGGTCACGTCGGCGAGAATGCGCTCGCGCGGCGCCGAAAAGGTTGCGGCGAGGTCGTCCACGATCTCGCTCAGTGTCGCGTCGCCGCTGCAGCGCTGCAGGATGGCGAGCGCGATCGGGTCGGGCTTGAACACGCGCTCCGGCGCCAGCAGCACGAAGCCGCCCTGTGCCTCGCTGTTCACCAGCCGCACGCCGCGCGGCAGGCGCGGCCGCGCATCCGCGGCGATCGCATCGGGTCCAGTAGATTCGGCCACGACCAACCTCTATTCGGCCGGCACGAACGCGCCGGGCGGCACGTGCCTCGGTGCAACATAGGCATGGTACAACGCATCGAGCATCGCCCAAAGCACGTCGCACTTGAATTCGAGCGCGTTGAGCACCGCCTGCTGGGCGTCCGGCGTCCTGGCCTCGCGTTTCACATAGGCCAGCGCGAAGTCGGCATCGCGCTGCGCCTGTGGGGGGCGTTTGTCGAAGTAGGCCAGCGTCTCGCGCGTCACGAAGGCGTAGTTCGCCAGCATTCCGGCCACGCGTTCCGAGATGATCACCGGCGAGAACAGCTCGGTGAGCGAAGACGCGATCGCCTCGGTGAGCGAACGCTCGCGCACGAAATGCACGTAGGCGTCGACCGCGAAGCGCGTGCCCGCAAGGATGCCGCGCGTGGACACGACATAGTCGCGATCAAGCCCCAGCCCATCGGTGAGCTTGAGCCAGCGCGCGATGCCGCCGTCGGAGGCGGCCTCGCCGTCGTGATCGGCCAGCCGGTGCCGCCATTCGCGCCGCACGGCCGGGTCGTCGCAGCGGGCGATCAGGCCGGCATCCTTCACCGGGATCATCGCCTGGTAGTAGTAGCGGTTGAGCGCCCAGGCTTGCACTTGGCCCTTGCTGCACTGTCCGCCGTGCAGCAGGTGATGAAACGGGTGCCGGTTGTGGTAGCGGCGTGCGCCGATGTCGCGCAGCTGCTTCTCCAGCTCTTCGGGCGTCAGCAGGGTCACAGCACCAGCTCCATGCCGTCATCGGCCACCTCCCAGCCGGCGGCCTCGACCGTCCGACGCTCAGCCGAGTCGGCGATCAGCACCGGATTGGTATTGTTGAGATGGATGTAGATACGCCGGTTGGACAGCTCGCGTAAGCCTGCCAGCGATCCATCGGGCCCGTCGATCGGCATGTGCCCCATGCGGTGCCCGGTTTTGCTGCCGGTTCCGGTGCGGACCATCTCGTCATCGGTAAACAGCGTGCCGTCGAACAGGACCAGATCGGCGCGCGCGAGCCGCTGCTTGAGCTCGGATGTGAGCCGAGCTGCGCCCGGCACGAAGGCAAGGCGCGCGCCGCCACAGCGGATCTCGACGCCGACGTTCGCGCCGGGCTCGCCGGCAAGGGCGCGATCGGGGCGCTCGAGGTAGAGCGGCACCTTCCCGGGCGTGGTGAACAGCTCCGCCTCGACCCCGCCCGGCAGCGCGAAGGCTGTGTCCGGCGAGACCGGTCTTCGTGGCACCAGGTTCGGCGCCAACGCCGCAAAAACCGGATTGGCATCGATCGCGCTCAGGGTCTCGGCGGTGCCGAAGAGCTCGAAGGCCTGGCTTTCGCGCAGGCTGAGCAGACCAGCGATCTGGTCGATTTCGCCGCCGGTCACAACGACCGCCGCAATCGGGCTGCCGCGCGGCGCGCCGCGCGGATGCAGCGCCGGCGTGACCTGGATTTGCGCGCGCAGATCAGGCGAAGCGTTGAGCAGGATCCAGTGCTCGCCATCGCCGGAAACCGCCACGCTGCATTGGGTGCGCGTGCGCACACGCCCGTCCCACCCCTTGGCGCAGACGGGACAACGGCAATTCCATTGCGGAAAACCGCCTCCGGCGGCCGCTCCGAGCACGATGGCGGTCAGACGCCCCATGCCATGGCGCGGCGCCGCCGCGGCCGGATCAGAACTCGGCTGGCAAGTAGCCGTTGATCTCGAGACCGATGCAGATCTCAACGAGGGTCGGCGTGGTCCAAGCCATAATGGTCCTCTCTTGCGAGACGCATATACCACCGACGGCTATCGCAAGCCGCCAGCCTTCGTTCGTAAGCTAATCGCCTTGTGGGCGCGGAGCAAGGCTTTGCGCTCATATCACGTTCCGTTGATCGTTGCCTCTTCCCCGGCAGAAGACGACGGCGATGCGGAGAAGAAGCGCCATCCCCACTCTAAGGCGCGCGGGCGAGGAAATGCGCGAGGTCCGCCAGATCCTGGTCCTGCAGCGGTCCCATCACCTCGGCCATGATCGGCTGGTACTCAGCGCGCGTTCCGGCCTTGTACTCGCGCAAGGCTTTGAGCAGGTAGTCCTCGCGTTGCGCCGCCAGCCGCGGCACCGACTCGTTGCCGGAGAAGTCGGCGTCGTGGCAGAAGCCGCAGCGGTGACGCGTAACCAGATCGCGCGCGCGGATCACGCGATCGGCATCGCCGTCCGCGGTCGGTGGCGGCGGCGGCAGCTTCGCGACCGTGTCGGAGAATTTCTGCAGCTCCGCATCGCTCAAGCCTTTGGTCATCTCGTTCATCGGCTCGGCTTTGCGCAGGTTCTGCCGGAACATGTAGAGCTGGATCAACAGGTACATGGACGGCTGGCCGCCGAGCGAAGGTACCTCCGGCGTTTCCGACCGCCCTTTCTCCCCGTGGCAGGCGAGACAGAGCGAAAGCCGTTCCTCGAATGTCTGCGCGCCGGCCGGTCTCGACAACGCAGAAACAACGGCCAATGCGAGAACGATCGCCCGCAAACGAGCTCTCCTGACCCGGCGCTGGTGACGGGGCATAAATAAACGGCGGGGGGCGAAGGTTCCGCCCCCCCGCCGTGCGTTGGGTGAACGCTACTGGCGCTTGCCGGCCACGCGACCGTCGCCGAACGAGACGCGATAGATCGCGCCCGCGAAGTCATCGGAGACCAGCAGCGAGCCGTCCTTCATCTGCAGGACATCGACCGGACGGCCGATATAGCTGTTGTTCTGGAGGAAGCCGGTCAGGAACGGCTCGATCGACTTCACCGTGCCGTCCTTGTTGAGGTAGGCGACGACCACGTCGCCGCCGAGCTTGACCGTGCGATTCCACGAGCCGTGACGCGCGATGAAGATCGCGTTTTTGTAAGACCCGGGGAACATACTGCCCGTATAGAAGCGCATGCCAAGCGCGGCCGTGTGCGGGCCGAGCAGGGCGATCGGCTTTTCGAACTCATCGCAGGAGCGGCCCCAGCCCTGCTCGTTGTCCGGCAGATTGCCCTGATGGCAGAACGGGAACCCGAAATGCTGCCCCGGCTTGGTGATGCGGTTGAGCTCGTCGTTGGGAACGTCCTCCGACAGCCAGTCGCGGCCATTGTCGGTCCAGTAGAGTTGCTTGCTCACCGGATGCCAGTCGAAGCCGACGGTGTTGCGCACCCCGCGCGCGATCACCTCCTCGTTCTTGCCGTCGAGATCCATGCGTCGGATCTGGGCGTGGGCGTCCCCGGGCGCACAGATGTTGCAGGGCGCGCCGATCGGGACGTAGAGCTTGTTGTCGGGGCCGATGCCGATGAACTTCCAGCCATGCGGCTCGTCCTTGGGGAAGTCGTCGCGGATCATCACCGGCGCCGGCGGCTTGTCGAGGTTTGCCTCGATGTCCTCCCACTTCCACACCTTGGAGAGTTCGGCGACGTAGAGCGCGCCGTTGTGGAACGCGAGGCCGTTCGGGCGATGCAGGCCCTGCGCCAGGGTTTTGACCTCGCGCTTGCCGTCCTTGTCGACGATCGCATAGACATTGCCGGCAAGCCGGGTCGATACGAACAGCGTGCCCTTGTCGCCGAGCCGCATCGAGCGCGCGTTGGGGACGCCTGAGGCGTAGACTTCGATCTTGAAGCCTTTCGGCAGCTTGAGCTTGTCGAGCTGGAACTTGTCGGCCGTGAGCGGGACCGGCGGTGGCGCGACCGGCGCGAGCTTCTTGGCGCCCTCATGGTCGGGGCGATCGAAGAGCGCCGAGCCGGGCGGTCCGGCGCGCCCGGGCGGCGTACCGGCCGGCGGCGCGGCGGCTGGCGCCGGCGCCGCGGCTGGCGGAGCGCCCGCAGGTTGTTGTTGAGCGGCCGCCGGCCAGTAAGCGGCGGCGAGAGCGCCGAGGCCTCCGGCCAGCAAGAGCGCGCGGGTCGATGACTTGCCAAGCTTCATGAACTCCTCCCGATGCGGATGCGTCAGCATTGTTTGGCGATCAGTCGCCGGCTGGGCCGGCACGGATGCGCAGCCGTTGCGCCAGTCTTGAACATTTCAGGGGCCGAGCGCAATCGCCAATTGGCGCGCCGGGCGCCGATCGGCGTCATCCCCTGGCGCTGCCGTCGGCCCGCGTCTTGCCTGGCCGCGCCGGCGGGGCGTCGGACCTCTCGTCACCCAGCGCCACGATGAGCTCGTCGAGCACGCGGTAGGTGTCCTGCAGGCGCTTGGCTCCGAGCTTGCGGACGATCGCCGCGTAGCTCGCCTCGGAGACGGGCGCCATGCTGTTGAACAGCCTGCGGCCCTGCGGGGCGATCGCGACCATCACGCGGCGCTTGTCGTCGGCGTTGCTGCGGCGGCTGACCAAGCCGGACGTCTCGAGCTTCGGCAGGATGCGCGAGAGGCTTGCCGGATGGATGCAACAGCGCTCGCTCAGGTCGCCGATCTCGATTGCATCGGCTTCCATCAGCGCGCGGATGATGCGCCATTGCTGATCGGTGAGATCATGCTCGTGCAGGTGTGGCCGAAAGTGCCGCATCACCAGTTCGCGCGCCCGCATCAGCTGCATCGGCAGTGAACGCGCGAACGGACGGGTGCGCGACGACGGACCAGAGCCTGGCTTGTCGGATCTCATATTGTTCGCGCGTTGCCGCCGGGGCCGGCCTTGACGATGCTGCGGTGCATAAATTAACATGTTAATGGTATCGGCCGGCGCCGTCAACGCGCGGGCGGCGCGCTTGCGCTGAAAATGCGCTTTCGGCTGTGCATAATTACCGAAAGGGGTCGGTCATGCCGCACATCATCATCGAGTATTCAGCCAACGTGGAGAAGCAAGTCTCGCCGCAGTGCCTGGTCGACGATCTGCACGCGGCGGCGGTGGCAAGCGGCATTGCCGAGGTTACCGGCTTCCGCACCCGGGCCGAACGGCGCGATGCTTACCGCGTCGGTGACGGCAACCCGGAGAACGGCTTCGTGCACATCGTCGCCCGCATCCGCCACGGGCGCAGCCTCGAGCAACGCAAGGCCTTGGCGCAGTCGTTGATGGCCGCAGCCGACAAGACGCTCGAGCAGGCGTTCGCTGCGCGGCCATTGGCGCTGAGCGTCGAAGTGCACGAAATCGATCCGGAGACGCGGCTGATGCGCAACACGATGCGGAAGGCGGCCGCGGGCGAAAAAGCCGCATGAGCAAGGTCCTCGACCAGGCGCTCTCTTTCGAGCTCGCGATGGCGGCCAACACCGTCGCGATCGCGCGCGACGCGCGCCGGACTGTGCGGATCGAGGTATAGCCCATGCCGGTTCGCAAGCCGGTCCTCTCTCCGCCCTTCAACGTCGTGCGCGCAAGCCACGTCGAGCTCGGCGTGCGCGATCTGGCGGCGTCGCGGGCATTCTATGTCGACTGTCTCGGCTATCTGGTGAGCGACGAGACCTCGGACGCGCTCTATCTGCGCGCGGTCGAGGAGCGCAATCACCACTCGATCGTGCTGCGGCGAGATACGACGCCGGCTGCGGCTGCGATCGGCTTCAAGGTGGCGAGCGAGGAGGATCTCGACCGCGCCGCGTTCTGGTTTGCGCGCAAAGGCCTGCCGACCTCGTTTCCGCCGGTGCCGTACCAGGGCCGCACGCTGCGGACCGTTGACGCGCTCGGCATGCCGCTCGAGCTCTATTTCCGCATGGAGGCGGCCGAATCCATGCTGCGGCGCTACGCCGCCCACCGCGGCGCGCGCATCCAGCGCATCGACCATGTCAACTGCTTCACGCCCGACGTGCAGGCCAGTCACGATTTCTACGCCGAGATCGGGTTCCGCACCACCGAGTATACCGAGACCGAAGGCGAGGCCCCGCAGCTGTGGGCGGTGTGGATGCACCGCAAGGGCAACGTGCACGACCTCGCCTTCACCAACGGCGCCGGGCCGCGGCTCCACCATGTTGGCGTCTGGACCGCGGGCGCGCTCGACATCCTCAACATCTGCGACGTGATGGCGACCAGCGGCTACCTGGCGAACATGGAGCGCGGGCCTGGCCGCCACGGCATCTCCAACGCGTTCTTTCTCTACGTGCGCGATCCCGACGGTCATCGTATCGAGCTGTTCACGTCGGACTATCTTGCCGTCGATCCCGATCTCGAGCCGTTGCGCTGGTCGCTGCGCGATCCGCAGCGGCAGACGCTGTGGGGCCAGCCCGCGCCCAAAACGTGGTTCGAGGAGGGCACGTTGTTTCACGGTACCGCGGTGCGCGAACCCGTGCTGGCCGCACAGCCGGTCATTGCGCGGTGACGCCGACCGTAGCCCGCATGAGCGTCAGCGAAATGCGGGGACGCGCCGAGCCGGCAAGGGGTGAATCACGGATTTCGCGTCGCCCACCCGGGCTTCGGTGCTTCATGCACCAAGAAAAACGTGCATGGCTGGGACTATCCTCGCAATCGCTGTGGCGATTGCCCACCCGGCATCAGCAGGAAAGACCGGCGGAATGACGCGCGCAGAAAGAAGTGAACCCGACCTCGATCGCCTGATCGACGGCATCCGGGCGTGGGTCGAGGTCGAGAGCCCGACCTCGAACTTGCATGCAGTCAACCGCATGATCGACCGCGTGCAAGCCGACGCCGTTGACCTCCCGGTCGTGCCGGAGCGGATCGCCGGTCGCGAGGGCTTCGCCGACATTCTGGTGCTGCGTACCGTGGGCGCCGGCGAGCGTTCGGGAATCCTCATCCTCTCCCATATCGACACCGTGCACCCGATCGGCACGCTCGACGGCCCACTGTGGTTTCGGCGCGAGGGCGACAAGCTCTACGGTCCCGGCCTGTTCGATATGAAAGGCGGCGCCTACCTGGCATTTGCCGCCTTCCGCGAGGTGGTGCGCACGGGCTCGGCACGGCTGCCGATCACCTATCTGTTCACACCCGACGAGGAGGTCGGCAGCCCGACCTCGCGCGCGGTGATCGAGACGGAAGCGGGCCGCGCCCGCTTCGTGCTGGTGACCGAGCCGGCGCGCGAGGGCGGCAAGGTGGTCACCGCGCGCAAGGGCGTCGGGCGCTTCGAGGTCAAGGCGACGGGCGTGCCGGCGCACTCGGGCGCGCGCCATCAGGACGGCCATAGCGCGATCAAGGAGATGGCCGCGCAGGTGCTCGCCATCGAGGCCATGACCGACTACGCCCGCGGCATCACCACCACGGTCGGCATGATCTCCGGCGGCACCGCGCCCAACGTCATCCCGCAGCACGCCCGCATCACCGTCGACCTGCGGGTGCGCGACGCCGCGACCGGAGCCGACATGGAGGCGCGCATTCTCGCCCTGCGGCCGAACGATCCCGATGTGAAGCTTGAGGTCACCGGCGGCATGAACCGTCCGCCGTTCGAGAAGACGCCGGCGATCGCCGCCTTGCTTGCGCACGCCCAGGCCGTCGCGCGCGACATCGGGATCGAGCTTGCCGATGCGTCGATGACCGGCGGCGGCAGCGACGGCAACTTCACCGCCGCGCTTGGCGTGCCGACCCTCGACGGGCTCGGCATCGACGGCGAGGGCGCCCATACCGAATGGGAGCATGGGCTGATCTCGTCGATCGTGCCGCGCACGCGGCTGATGCGCGGCCTGCTCGAGACGCTGCAGTAGCTCCGGATTTCGCTTTCGCTCGTGCCGGCTGCGTTGGTAGAGTGCCGGTCTGGGAAGGGGATGGAGTCCCCCCGACAACCGCCGAGAGGCCGATGATTCCTGCCTCGCAGGGCCACGGTCCTGCCCGGGCGGGAGCCGTGAAGCACCCGCCGCCGGCGGGTTTTTCGTTGCCCTCGCCAACGAAAGGGCAACCGCATGGGTTATCTGATTGTCTTCCTCGGCGGCGGCTTGGGTGCTGCGCTCCGGCACGGCGTCAACCTCGCGGCGCTGCGGCTCTTCGGCCCGAACTTTCCGTTCGGCGCGCTCACCGTCAACGTCACCGGCTCGATCGCGATGGGGCTCATCGCCGGCTACTTCGCCTTCAAGGGCGATGCCTCGCAGCATTGGCGGTTGTTCCTCACCACCGGCATCTTGGGCGGCTACACCACGTTCTCGGCGTTCTCGCTCGAGGTCGCGCTGCTGTGGGAGCGTCACGCGGTTTGGCCGGCGGTGGGGTATGTGCTTGCCTCGGTGCTGCTCTCGGTCGGCGGCCTGTTCGCAGGGCTGCTGCTGTACCGGCAGCTGGCGTGACGGAAGCAGATGACCTGTACGCGCGCGGCCGCGCAGGCCCTACAATTCGTCAGCAGAAGCTTCGCGGTTATCTATTCCAACAACAGCGAAATGGTGTCGCGAATTGTCAACGCACAGTAACCCGCGGATAGTTTTTCGGCATACGGTAGTCCGATTGGAATGGTGCATCGTGCGGCGTCCAGCTCCTACGCCTTGGCGGCGGCCCGTTCGATCGCCTCCATCACCAGCCGCTCGGCCGCCTCCGTGTCCACCCATTTGACGATGGACACCCACTTGTTCTTCTCCAGATCCTTGTAGTGCTGGAAGAAGTGCGCGACCTGCTCGCACATGATCGGCGGCAGGTCGCGGTAGCTCTTGATGCCGGCGTAGAACGGATGCAGCGCGTCGACCGGCACCGCCAGGATCTTCTCGTCGCCGCCGGCCTCGTCCTCCATGATCAGCGCGCCGACCGGGCGGCAGCGGATCACCGCCCCCGGCACTACCGGCACCTGCCCGGCGACCAGCACGTCGCAGGGGTCGCCGTCGGCCGACAGCGTGTGCGGGATGAAGCCGTAGTTGCCCGGATAGAACATCGCGGTGTGCAGGAAGCGGTCGACGAATAGGGCGCCCGAGGCCTTGTCGATCTCATACTTCACCGGCACGCCGCCGAGCGGAATCTCCACCACCACGTGGATGTCGCGAGGCGGGCTGGTGCCCGCCGAGATCATGCGCAGGTCCATGACGTCCCCCGTATCTCAGGGGAAGCAATACGACGGGGACGGCGCCGAACCAACCGGGCCGTCGCCTCGGAACGGTAGCGCGATGTGGCGAAAATGCCACGGTCCAGGGGATTTGGGTCCCGGGTTATTTACGGTTCATTGATCGGCCGCAATTATTGTGAGAATGAACGTTCGCTCCATTTTGTTGCACTGCACAACCAAAGCTGCCCATGCGCCGCGCCAACGCCCAACTGCAACTTGACCGCCGTGCCGAGATCCTGGTGGCGGCCGCCCGCTGCTTTGCGCGCTCCGGCTTTCACGGCGCCTCGATGCAGGACATCTGCGCCGAGGCGGTGATGAGCCCCGGCAACCTCTACCGCTACTTCCGCTCGAAGGAGGAGATCATTGCGGCGATCTGCGAGCGCGACCGCGCGATCGCGGCCGAAGGCTTCGCGATGGTCAACCGGGCGCCCGACTTCTGGTCGGCGTTTGCGGGGCTTGCACACTACCATTTCGTCGAGCGCAGCACCGAGGACGTCGCGATCTGTGCGGAGGTGTTCGCCGAGTCGCGGCGCAATCCCGAGATCGCCAGGCTCAATCAGCAGTTCGACGGCGACGTGAAGCAGTGGATGGGCGACCTGCTGCGCCAGGCGGCGGCGCGCGGCGACATCCATCCGCAGACCGACATCGCGGCCGCGGTTGCCATGCTGATGGTGATGGCTGACGGCCTGTTCTGGCGCCGCGCCACCGACCCGTCGTTCGACCCTGCCGCGGTATTGCCGCTGTTTCTTGCCACGACCAAGCACATGCTGACCTCGGGCCCGCATGCGGGCGCAGCGTCGGCCAAGGAGGGGACTTCCCATGAAGGGTAGCCGCATCACCGCGCTCGGCCTCGTCGCCGCCGCGGGACTTTGGATCGTCTCCGGCCACTTCCTGCCGCACCAGGGTTCGGAGAGCAAGGCGGCCGTGCGCCCGCCCGAGGGCGCGGCGCAGAAGCTGTTCCGCGTCGCCGTCGAAACGACCGAGCGCGTCCCGCACAGCCAGAAGCTCACCTTGTCCGGCCGCACCGAAGCTGACCGTAAGGTGATGGTGACCGCGCGCACGGGTGGGGTCATCACCGACCTGCGGGTTCGCCGCGGCGACCGGGTGAATCAGGGCGACGTCATCGCCGTGCTGTCGGACGAGGCGCGCGAAGCCCAGGTCGCGCAGGCGCGCGCCATGGTGAACCATCGGCGCAGCGAGTACGAAGCCAAGAGCAAGCTGATCGCGCTCGGCAACGTGCCGCGGCTCGAGCTCAACAACATCGAGGCCCAGCTCAAGATCGCCGAGGCGCAGCTCGCAGCGGCCGAAGCCGAGCGTGACCGCGGCATCGTCACCGCGCCGTGGTCGGGAATCGTCAACGACGTGCCGGTCGAGCTCGGGCAGGCCGCGTTCTCGATGGCCGGCAAGGAAATCGCGCAGATCATCGCGCTCGACCCGATCCTCGCCGTGGTCGAGGTCGCGGAGCGCAAGCTCGGCGGCATCAAGATCGGCGACACCGCCGACGTGCGGCTGGCGACCGGCCAGACCGCGACCGGGCGGGTGCGCTTCGTCTCGAGGATGGCGAGCCCAACCACCCGCACCTATCGGGTCGAGGTCGAGGTACCGAACCCGAAGGGCGAATTCCCCGACGGGATCACCGCCGAGGTCGCAATTCCGCTCGCCCCGGCGCCGGCGACGCGGGTGCCGCGTTCGGCGCTGACGTTCTCGTCGGCCGGCGACCTCGGCGTGCGCGCCGTCGACGCGGCCGGCAAGGTCGGCTTCTTGCCGGTATCGCTGGTCGAAGACGAGCAGAGCCACATGTGGGTCGCCGGCATCGCCGACCGCACGCGCGTCATCGTGCAGGGCCAGGATTTCGTCCGCGAGGGCCAGCGGGTGGAGGTCGTCGCGGCCCCGAGCACGCAGGTCAGTCAAGCGAAAGAATAATCCCATGTCCCGCACGCGGTGCCGCGCCCCGTGATGCACCGCCCGATGTGGAACGTAACAAGCGTGGCCTCGTGGAGGTCCCGGTTCTGCAGCGCACGGCGCCCGGGACACGAAACAGGCTCACACGTCCCTAGAGCACGACGATGTTCAAACTCATCGACTACGCCATCAGCCATGCGCGGCTCACGATCGCGACCCTCGTGTTTTTGCTGACGGCGGGTCTCGTCGCCTATGTGACGATCCCCAAGGAGGCCGAGCCGGACGTCAAGGTCCCGATCATCTACACGCAGCTGACCCAACGCGGCATCAGCCCGGAAGATGCAGAGCGGCTGCTGCTGCGGCCGGTCGAGACCAAGCTGAAAACCGTCGGCAACGTGAAGGAGATGCGCTCCACCGCCTTCGAGGGCGGCGGCTTCGTCCTGCTCGAGTTCGAGGCCGGCTTCGATTCCAAGTCGGCGCTGGCCGACGTCCGCGCCAAGGTCGAGGAAGCAAAGCGCGACCTACCGCGCGACGCCGACGAGCCGCTGGTGCACGAGGTCAACCTCTCGCTCTACCCGGTGCTGGTGGTCGCGCTCTCGGGCGACGTGCCGGAACGCACGCTGTTGCGGATCGCGCGCACGGTCGAGAACGCGCTCGAGCAGGTTCCGGGAGTGCTGGCGGCGGAGCTGCGCGGTGCGCGCGACGAGGTGGTCGAGATCGTCGCCGAGCCGATGCTGATGAAGAGCTACGGGGTTTCGCTCGAGCAGCTGATCAGCGCGACCCAGTCGTCGAACAGCCTGGTCGCCGCCGGCGCCCTCGAGGGCCGCACCGGGCGCTTCGCCGTCAAGGTGCCGGCGCTGATCGAGCGGCCCGAGGACGTGCTCAAGATTCCGGTGGCGGCCTCGTCCGGGGCGTCGGTGACGCTCGGCGACATCGCGCAGGTCAAGCCGACCTTCAAGGATGCGACCTCGGTTACCCGCGTCAACGGCAAGCCGGCGATGACCATCGAGGTGTCGAAGCGCACCGGCGCCAACCTGATCGAGACCGTCGACGGCGTAAAGCAGGTGGTGGAGCGCCTGAAGCTGAGCTGGCCGGAAGGCGTCAACGTCGCGTTCACGCAGGACAAGTCGAAGGTCATCCGGCAGATGCTGGCCGACCTGCAGAACTCGGTCGCGACCGGGGTGCTGCTCGTGATCGTGATCATGCTGTTCGCCCTCGGCTATCGGGCGTCGCTGTTCATCGGCATCGCGATCCCGGCCTCGTTCCTGGCCGGCGTGCTCGGGCTGCAGCTCGCCGGCCTCACCGTCAACATCGTGGTGCTGTTCTCGCTGATCCTCGCGGTCGGCATGCTGGTCGACGACGCCATCATCGTGTCCGAGTTCGCCGAGCGGCGCATGGCCGAAGGGATGCCGGCGAAGGAAGCATATTCGCTCGCCGCCAAGCGCATGTCGGGGCCGGTGATCGCCGCGACCGCGACTAGGGTCGCGGCCTTCTCGCCGCTCCTGTTCTGGCCTGGCATCGTCGGCGAGTTCATGAAGTACCTGCCGATCACGCTGATCGCGACGCTGTCGGCATCGCTGGTGGTGGCGCTGTTCTTCACGCCGACGCTCGGCGCCCTGCTCGGCAAGGCGGCGGCGGTGCCGCAGCATGATCCGACCGCGGATCGCGGCCCCTACATGCGCACGGTGCGGCTGGCGCTGCGCAATCCCGGCACCACGCTCGCGCTCTCGCTGCTGCTCCTGATCGCGGTGCAGGTGGCCTACGGCCGGTTCGGCCACGGCGTCGAGTTCTTCCCCAAGGTTGAGCCCGATTTCGGGCAAGCGATCGTGCACGGGCGCGGCAACCTCTCGCTTGACGAGAAGGACCGCGCCGTGCGCGCGGTCGAGGAGCGGATCCTCACCTTCGAAGGCGTGCAGACCGTCTACGCGCGCACCGGCGAGCAGCCACGCGGCCTCGCCGAGATCAGCGAGGACACGATCGGGGTGATCCAGTTCGAGTTTTCGGACTGGAAGACGCGGCCGAAGGCGCACGAGATCATGGACGCGATCCGCGACAGCACCGCGGACATTCCCGGCGTGCTGGTCGAGGTCACGGCGCCGCGCGCCGGCCCGCCGACCGGCAAGCCGGTGCAGGTGCAAATTTCCGCGCTCGATCCCGCGCTGATTGCGCCGGCGGCCCAGAAGGTCGCCGCCATGCTGCGCGAGCACCCCGACATCCGCGATCTCGACGACGGCATGCCGCTTCCCGGCATCGACTGGAAGATCGACGTCAACAAGGCGGAGGCGGCGAAATATGGCGCCGGCGTCAACACGGTCGGCAATGCCATCCAGCTCGTAACCAACGGCACCAAGATCACCGAATACCGCCCGTCCGACACCGACAAGCAGGTCGACATCATCGTGCGGTTTCCCGAGAACCGTCGCAGCCTCGACCAGATCGACGATTTGCGCGTGCAGACCACCGCCGGCCATGTGCCGATCGGGAATTTCGTGCAGCGGGTGCCGGCCCCGCGCGTCGGCTACATCAACCGCGTCAACGCCAACCGCGTGATGACGGTGTCGGCCAACGTCGCCGAGGGCGTGCAGAGCGCCAAGGTTCAGGAGGCGGTCGCCAAATCGCTGGCGCAGGCCGATCTCGGCCCGGGCGTGCTCTGGAAGCTCAAGGGCGAGGACGAGGAGCGCGCCAAAGCCGGTGCCTTCCTGCTCAAGGCGTTCGGCGCGGCGATCTTCCTGATCTTCGCGATCCTGCTGGCGCAGTTCAACAAGCTGACCTCGGTCGGGCTCGTGCTCAGCGCGGTGGTGCTCTCGACCATCGGGGTGCTGCTCGGCCTCTTGGTCATGGGGCAGGCGTTCGGAGTGGTGATGACCGGCATCGGCGTGATTGCCAATGCCGGTGTGATCGTGAACAACAACATCGTGCTGATCGACACCTATGACAGGCTGCGGCGCGAGGGCGTCGACGCCTACGAGGCGATCCTGAAGACCTGCCGCGAACGCGCCCGTCCGGTGGTGCTCACCGCCGTCACCGCCATCCTCGGCGTGCTCCCGATCGCTTTCGGCATGAATGTCGAGTTCCTCCACCGCGAGATCACCATCGGCGCGCCGGCGACGCAATGGTGGATCAGCCTCTCGACCGCCATCGTGTTCGGGCTCGGCTTCGCCACCGTGCTCACCCTGATCGTCACCCCGGCGGCGCTGATGACGATCGCGAACCTCGCCGAGCGGCGCACGCGCTGGCTCGCCCGCCGGCGCGCGCGTCGCGAGGCGCGCGAGGCCGTGGCGGCCGCGCTGCGCAATCCAGCCGAATGACTCGTAGCTGTCATGGCGGCCGAGCGCGGAGCGCGAGCGCCGGCATCCATGATCCCCGATATTGAGGCTTCGCGCTCGGGGCTGTGATACACGGTTCCCGGATCGGCTCGCTGCGCTCGCCGGCCGCGATGACAGCCGAGGTACTATGCAGCCTCCGGATCCGCTTCCGATCATCGGCCGCGCTGCCGTCATCCCGGTGCTCACGATCGAGCGGGCCGAGGACGCGGTGCCGCTTGCGCGCGCTCTCGTTGCCGGTGGGCTCCCGGTGCTGGAGGTGACCTTGCGCACGGCGGCGGCGCTCGACGCGCTCGAGCGGATTGCCAAGGAGGTGCCGGAGGCGACGGTCGGCGCCGGCACCTTGACCACGCCGGCCGACATCTCGGCCGCAGTCGCGATGGGCGCGAAATATGTGGTCACCCCTGGGACGCCCGCCGAGCTTGCGGTCGCGCTTGCGCAGACGCCGATCCCCTCGATCCCCGGCTGCGCGACGGTGTCGGAGGCGATGGCGCTCGCGGTGCAGGGCTTCAAGACGTTGAAGTTCTTTCCGGCCGAGGCGTCGGGCGGCACTGCCTGGCTCAAGGCGGTGGCGTCGCCGCTGCCGGATCTGCGGTTCTGTCCGACCGGCGGTATCGACGGCAACAACGCCGCTGCCTACTTGGCGCTGGCGAACGTCGCCGCCGTCGGCGGCTCCTGGGTCACGCCGAAAGACGCCATTGCGGCCGGCAATTTTTCCCACATAAGCGCGCTTGCGCGCGCGGCCGCGGGCTTGCGCGGTCAACGAAAGTAGACTGTCATCCCGGCCGAGCGCGAAGCGCTCGGAGCCGGTACCCATGAGCCCCGGCGCTTCGACTGCAACTGACACGCACCGTTTCCGTATCAGCCCTTATGAATCCCCGCCGTCGCCCCGGACCGTTCGACTGGTCGACGGCCCTCGTCACCGTTCTGGTCGTGTGCGCGGCGACCACGGTCTACCTCCGCGACGGTCGGGCGCGGTTCTTCGCCATCCTGGCCGACGATCTCGGCCTGTTCGCCGGCATGCTCCCCAAGGTTTTGGCCGGCTGCTTGATCGGCGTGTTCGTGACGCTGCTGCTGCCGCGCGAAGTGGTGGCGCGTTGGGTCGGCGCGGAGTCGGGCTTTGCCGGGATGCTGATCGCGACCATCGCGGGCGCGATCCTGCCGGGCGGTCCTTTCACCATTTATCCGGTTGCCGGCGCGTTCGTCGCGATGGGTGCCGACGTCGGCGCCATCGTCGCCTTCATCACCAGCTGGTCGCTGCTCGGCTATGCCCGTGCGCTGGTCTGGGAGCTGCCGTTCTTCGGCTTCGACTTCGTCGGCTGGCGCGTGCTGGCGGCCGTGCCGTTGCCGATTCTCGCGGGACTGTTGGCGCGCGCAGTGGTGCGGGCGACCGGCTTCGAGATCGCGCGATGAGCCTCGCCATCGATATCTTCCTCTGGCTGATCGTGGCGGCGCTCGGCGTGACCGCGGTGGTGCGCAGCCGCGTGCTGTTCCGCAGCGGCGTCAAGGGCGGCGCGGTCGATTTCCTCCGCCTGATCCCGCGGATCTCGATCGGTGTGCTCGGCTCGGGCTTCCTCGCCGAGGTGATGCCGCACGAACTGGTCTCGCGCTGGCTCGGACCGGGCACCGGGTTCACCGGCACGCTGCTTGCGAGCCTCGCCGGCGCCCTCACGCCGGGCGGCCCGATGGTCGGCTTCGCGCTCGGGGCCGCGGCGCTCAAGGTCGGCGCCGGCACGCCGAACGTGATCGCCTACATGACCGCCTGGGCGCTGTTCGCCGTGCCGCGGTTGTTTCTGTGGGAGATCCCGATGATGCCGGCGCGCGTGGTGTGGCTGCGCGTCGTGGCGTCGCTGCCGCTGCCGTTCCTCGCCGCCTGGGCCGCGATGCTGCTGGGCAAGCCGTGAGCCGGGCGCGCCTGATCGAATGGGCGGACGCTTCGATCAGTGCACCGCCTTGTGCGCGCGCGGGATGATGGCGCCGCGGTGACGGACGACCTCGGCGGCCAATGCGTGCGCCGCGGCTGCGGCGTCGGCCGGCGGGCGGCCCGCGAGCCGGGCGGCCAGGTAGCTCGCACTGAAGCTGTCGCCGGCGGCGGTCGTGTCGATCGGCGTCACCACGGCCGGGACCGGCACGAACTCGCGCGTACCGTTGGCGGCGACCAGCGCCGGATTGGCCGCGTTCTTCACCACGGTCTCGGAGATGCCGAAGGCCGCCAGCCGCTCGACCGTCGCCTCTGGACTGGCGTCGCCCCACAGCGTTGCCTCGTCGTCGAAGCTCGGCAGCGCGATATCGACGCGCTTTAGCGCCTCGGCATAGACCGCGCGGGCGCGCGTGAGGTCGCCCTTCCAGTTGCGCGGCCGGTAGTTGGTGTCGAACGCGACCTTTGTGCCCCGCTGACGGGCCATCTCCAGGACCGCGAGAAACCGGCCGATGCCGGCATTGGAATAGATCGAGAGGGTGACGCCGGAGAAATAGATCAGGCCGGCTGCTATCAGGCCCTCGGCGATGCGGCTCCATTCCGGCACCTCGAACAACTGGCGTGCCGGCGCGCTCTCGCGCCAGTAGTGGAACTGCCGTTCCCCCTTGTCGGTCTCGATCAGGTAGAGCCCCGGCAGGCGACCCGCAACCCGGACGATCAGGTCGTCGGCGACGCCTTCGGCTGCCGCCACCTGCGCGATGCGGTCGGAATAGCGGTCGTCGCCGAGCGCGGTGGCGTACGCGACCTCGACCCCTGCGCGCGCGAGATAGACCGCGGTGTTGAAAGTGTCCCCACCGTAAGCGAGCGCGAACCGCCCGTCGTCGCCGCGCGCCAGTTCGATCATGACTTCGCCGACCGATACGATCCGGGAGGTGGTCTCGGCCATGCGGGATCTCGCTACCAGGACGCCTCTGCGCCAACCTTATCACCGGCGTCCCGCTGCGAGGAGCGTAACCGACGCGCTAGTCTTGGCTAAGCTAACTAAGGCGGCCGACCCGGGCCTCATTGTTTCCAGCCGATAGCGGCGAAAGCGACCGTAGCTCGGCTGGATGGAACACCAGACCACGAATCGGGGAGTCGGGAGTTCGAATCTCTTCGGGCGCGTCAAACTCCGCCGAATCTACGATTTCCGGCGCACGACTACTCGAGGCCACGACGGCAGAGATTCGTTGTCGTAGGAGAGGCGGTGTTGGGTGGCTCTCGGGCGTTCGCATCAGCGCATTGCTATGGACAGGGCGTTGACTGGAAGCCATCGCCCCTAACGCAGTCATTCGTCCGAGTATGCCTGAGGTACGGTCAGCGCGGCTGGAAGGTGGATAGACCTTCCGCGTACCCGATTCCATACCCGCAGATGCCCCGACTCCTCGCGCCCTGGCGGCTATGGAGAATCGGGTCTAATCGGGTATTATTGGGTATGGAATCGGATACGAAGGCACCCCCAGCATGAGGGAGCCCAAGTTTGCACTCGGCCCCGACCTCGTGAAGCTCATCGCCGAAATCGATGAGTTCAAAGGGAGGTGGGAGGCCCTTAAGACGCTGTCACCAGACCGTCTCAGCGCGCTCCGCAAGGTGGCCACCATCGAGAGCGTCGGCTCCTCTACGCGCATCGAGGGCGCGAAGCTATCGGATGCCGAGGTCGAGGACCTACTCTCACGGGCGATTTCCATTAAGTCCTTCAAGACGCGAGATGAGCAGGAAGTGGCCGGATATGCCGAGGCGATGGACCTCGTGTTCGAAGCCTACGCCGATATGCGTCTCACAGAGAACCATATTCGCCAACTACACCAGACCTTACTGCGTCACAGCGACAAGGATGCGCGCCATCGTGGCTCCTATAAGACGCTCTCCAACAATCTCGTTGCGTTCGATGCGGAGGGGCGGGAGATCGGCGTCGTGTTCGAAACGGCCTCGCCTTTCGAGACGCCGCGCGAGATGGAGGCGCTCGTCGCTTGGACGCGAAAAACGCTGGATGAGGAAGCACTGCATCCTCTCCTCGTCATCGCCGTCTTCATCGTGGCGTTTCTGGCGATCCATCCTTTTCAGGATGGAAACGGGCGGCTCTCGCGCGTGCTCACCACACTCCTCTTACTGCGAGGGGGCTACGCCTATGTGCCGTACGCTTCGCTGGAGCGCGTGATCGAGGAAAACAAGGATCTGTACTACAACGCGCTCCGGCGTACGCAGACGACTCTCAAGAGCGAAACGCCGGATTGGGACCCTTGGGCGGGTTTCTTCCTGCGTTCCCTCAAGAGGCAGAAAGATAACCTTGCAGCGCGACTAGACCGTGAGCGGATCGCTCAGGGCAGCGAGGCCGATTTGCCGGAGCTATCGCTCCAGGTCCTAAAAGCGTTGCGGGCGAAAGAGCGCCTGACGATCGCGCAGCTTGAATCGATCACCAGCGCAAATCGAAACACGCTAAAAGTGCGTCTACGCGAACTGGTCGCAGATGGACGCGTGCGGCAGCACGGCAAGGCGCGCGCCACATGGTATTCACTATGAGTGCCGAGCCGCCGACCATCGACCGGGCACAACTCAGGTTATCATCTGCGAGCGGCCACAGAATTTTGCGTGGTTTCTGGGCGCGGGCGCATCAAGATCCGCGGGGCGGCCACGTCATACAGTGGCACAGATCACATCACGCGCCGGATCGCATGCAGGCCGAGGGTTCCGCCACAGGATGCGGTTGGGGTGTGGCTAGCCGTCCGGTGCTGGGCCGGCGAATTGCCTTACGGTGAGGTAACTCCCGAAGGACAGGATGACTACGAACTGCGCGGCGCGAGCTGCCTTTGTGCAAGCGAAGTCGCGTCGCGACCACCTCGGTCCTTTCCCTGTTGGCGAGGCGGCGGACTTTGTGCGGAGACTTTGGACCCGGCTCGAAGCGTCACCATCCGCGTCGCCTGACGTGATCCTACTCCTGGAGCGCCCTGTCGCGGAGGGACCGCAGCGCGACCCCGTCGCGCATCAATATCAACAGAGGCCCCCGTTATTTGGCGCGCTCCACGCGCCCCGGCGCGACCTCGAACAGTTCGGCGCGGGAGGCGATATCGCCGAACGCCGCCGGGTCGGCGCCGGTCATCCAGACCTGCGCCTTGAGCCGCTCGATCCAGTCGTAGAGCGCGCGCCGGCGCACCGGATCGAGATGCGCGACCACCTCGTCGAGCAGCAGAACCGGCGCAAAGCCCGACATCGCGGTGATGAGTCCCGCATGCGCCAGCACCAGCCGGATCAGCAGCGCCTTCTGCTCGCCGGTCGAGGCATCGGCGGCGGCGATTCGCTTGACCCGATGGGTCACGCGCAGGTCGCTCAGGTGCGGCCCCTCGAGCGTGCGGCCGGCGGCGGAATCGCGGGCGCGGTTCGCCTTAAGCACCGCGCGGTAGCGGTCCTCGAGCTCGACCGCGGGGGCCTCCGGCAGCGCGGATTCGATCAGGCCGTCGATCGCGATCTCGGCGGCGGGAAACTGCGAACCGTCTTCCGCCGCGGCCAGCGCCTCCGACAGTCGGCTCACGGTCTGCACACGCGCGGCGGCGACTGCAACCGCGATCTCCGCGGTCTCGTGCTCCACCGCTTCGAGCCACTGGGTATCCGGATTGGGACTTTCGAGCAGCCGGTTGCGCGAGCGCAGGCTGCGCTCCAAAGCGTTGACGCGGGAGTTGTGTCCGGCGTCGACCGCGAGTGTGAGCCGGTCGAGAAACCGCCGCCGCTCGGAGGCGGGGCCCGCGAATAGGCCGTCCATCGCCGGGGTGAGCCACACGACGCCGAGATGGTCGGCGAAGGTGGCAGCCGAAGCGACCGGCTCGCGATCGACGCGGCACTTGCGATTGTCGCTTTGCCCGTTGCGCGCTACCGGTTCGATGCCGGTGCCGAGCGTTGCCAGCCCGAGCCGGCCGTCGACCTCGGCCGCCACCGCCCAAGAGCCGTCGCCTTCCGCGAACGCCACCTCCTCCAGGGTCGCGCGGCGCAGGCCACGCCCGGGGCTCAGGAACGAGATCGTCTCGATCAGGTTGGTCTTGCCGGCGCCGTTCGGTCCGACGAGGACGATCGGTCCGGCCCCCGCCGTGAGGCTCGCGGCGTGGTAGCTGCGGAAGTTCGTCAGCGTAAGGCGGCCGATGCGGGCGGCATTCATGGGGCGCGCCCCGTGTAACCGCAAAATCTCGGGGAACCAAGCGCACCGCCGACCGTTGGTGCTTCAGAGCCGGCCTCGGAGCGTGCGATGAAGGACGATGTGCCAAGCCTCGAGCGCAGCGCGGAACGGCTCGCCCAGGCGATCGATCGCGTGCAGCACGACGTCGAAATGGTGGCGTTCTGGGCCTGTGCGTTCGGCGGGCTGGTCAGGCCTATTCCGGACTATCAGATCGAAGGGGTGACGCGACTTTCGCGCACGCCGAAAGCGCTTCCTCACACCCGCATCGGCATCAGCACATAGAGCGCGCCGCCGCCGTCGCGATCCTGGATCAGGGTCGGCGAGCCCGGATCGGCAAGCTTGAGCACCGCGCCCTCGCTGTCGATCTGGGCCGCAATGTCCAAGAGGTAGCGGGAGTTGAAGCCGATATCGAGCGGATCACCGTCGTATTCGACTTCCAATTCCTCGGTGGCGCTGCCTGAATCCGGGTTGGTGACCGACAGGAGCAGGCGCGGGCCGCTGAGCGACAGCTTGACCGCACGTCCGCGCTCGCTCGACACCGTCGATACCCGATCGACCGCGGCCTCGAAGTCCACCTTGTCGACCTGCAATTGCTTGTCGTTGGCGAGCGGGATCACGCGTGCGTAGTCGGGAAAGGTGCCGTCGATCAGCTTCGAGGTCAAAACCATGTCGCCGAGCGTGAAGCGGATCTTGCTCTGCGACAATTCAACCTGAACTTCGGCCTCGCCGTTCTCGATCAAGCGCTGCAGCTCGCCGACGGTCTTGCGCGGCACGATGATGCCCGGCATGCCGGCGGCGCCGGCCGGCGCCGCCAGCTCGTATTGCGCCAGCCGATGGCCGTCGGTCGCCACCGCGCGCAGCATCGCGGGATCCTTGCCCGGCGGATTGTGCAGGTAGATGCCGTTGAGATAGTAGCGCGTCTCTTCGGTCGAGATCGCGAACTGGGTCTTGTCGATCAGGCGCTTGAGGTCGCCGGCCGCAACCGTGAACTTGTGGGTCATCTCGCCGGCCGCGAGGTCGGGGAAGTCGCTTTCCGGCAGCGTCTGCAGCGTGAAGCGCGAGCGCCCGGCGCGGATCGCCAGACTGGCGCGGTCGCCCAGCGCCTCGATCACCACCTGCGAGCCCTCGGGAAGCTTGCGCACGATCTCGTAGAACATGTGCGCCGGCACCGTGGTGGCGCCTTGCACCGCCACCTCGGCCGCGATCGGCTCGATCACCTCGAGGTCGAGATCGGTCGCCTTCAGGCTGAGCTGCGAGCCGGCGGCGCGCACCAGCACATTGGCCAGGATCGGAATGGTGTTGCGCCGCTCGACCACCCGATGCACGTGTCCAAGGGACCTGAGCAGCTCCCCACGCTCTACCGTGACCTTCATGTCCGACCCCGCTTAAGCCAACGGAACTCCGCCCGGACGTTGAAGTGGCGGCCTGCCGATCCGCGGCGTTCCCGAAGACGCCGCGGACGAGGGGCGCCCGCCGGGGGAGCAAAGTGGCGTGCTGCGGCGGATTCGGCAAGCCCACCCGCGTTCTGCGCACGGGTTTTGCGCG
>Ga0114129_10000056_pt1 | contig 99329 bp, 86 predicted proteins | sample RhiMetdeltSRZDD1_FD_80071 | JGI IMG/M metagenome (GOLD analysis project Ga0114129, IMG submission 80071) | Populus rhizosphere microbial communities from Tennessee, USA - Rhizosphere MetaG P. deltoides SRZDD1 (version 2) (version 2) | ecosystem: Host-associated > Plants > Roots > Rhizosphere >... | reverse complement strand
GCCGTCGCTGCTGTCCGGCCCGCTCGGCGCCGACCTCGCCCGCGATGGCGTGTGGGTCCCCGGCCACCCCATGATCCGGCGGCCCTCTCCCGCTCCCGGTCCGCGCTTACTGCGCTCCTCCAATCTTGTTGTACGCCGGAAGGCGTACCCGGATCTGTCGATCCAAGCCGGTGAGGCGGTCGCCGTGACCGGGCCGAACGGGGTGGGCAAGTCGACGCTGGCGCTGGCCCTGGGCGGCCTGCTGCGCCCGGACAGCGGGCGGGTCGTGACGCCGGACGGCGAGCCGCACAAGTGGCGGGCGCGCCGGCTGGCCACCCGGATCGGCTCGGTCTTCCAGAACCCCGAGCACCAGTTCGTCGCCTCGTCGGTCCGCGACGAGCTGGCCCTGGGCGGTACGCCACCGTCGCGTGTGGACGAATTGCTGGATCGCCTGCGCCTCACGGAGCTGGCTCGGGCCAACCCGTTCACGCTGTCGGGCGGGCAGGCCCGGCGGCTGAGCGTGGCTACGGCCCTGGCCGCCGCGCCGTCGCTGGTGATCCTGGACGAACCGACCTTCGGGCAGGATCGGCGTACGTGGAACGAACTGGTGGATCTGCTGTCCGAATGGCGGGCGGCCGGGCACGGCATCCTGACCGTCACGCACGATCCGTCGGTCGTCGCCGCGCTGGCCGACCGTGAGGTGGTACTGACGTGACCCTGGCCCGCCGTGCTCCGGTCGCCAAGCTCGCCGCCGCCGCGATCGTCTCCATCCTGGCTCTGACCACTTTGGACCCCATCGTGCTGAGCGGCCTGGCATTGCTGTGCTTCGTCGCCGCACCGTTTTTCGGCATCGGCCCGCTGGCGCTGGTACGCCGGGCCTGGCCGGTCTTCGCCGGCGCGGTGACCATCGTGCTGTCGCTGTCGCTGTTCTCGGCCGAGCGGACCGGGGAGACGTTGTTCCACTTCGGACCGTTCTGGATGACCACGTCGGTCCTGGAGACGTCCATCGCCTATGCGCTGCGACTGCTGGCCCTGGCGCTGCCGGGCGTACTCGTGTACGCCACCACCGACCCCACCGACCTGGCCGACTCGCTGATCCAGCACGTCAAGGCGCCGCCCCGGTTCGCGATCGGGGCGCTGGCCGCGTTCCGGCTCACCGGTGCCCTGACCGAGGAGTGGCGGCTCATCTCGATGGCCCGCCGGGCCCGGGGCATCGACTCCGGCGGCAATCCGCTGCGATGGCTGCGGCTGTTCGCCGGTACCGCCTTCGGTCTGCTGGTCGGGGCCATCCGCCGGGGTACGCGCCTGGCTCAGGCCATGGACGCGCGCGGGTTCGACGCCGGCGTACGCCGGTCGATCGCCCGGCCGTCCGCGTTCGGCTGGCCCGACTGGGCCTTCCTCGCCGCCACCGCCCTCCTCGCCGCGTTGATCATGAACTTGAGGTGATGGTCGGCGGCCAGCATCACCCCAAGTTCATGATCAACGCGGGACGTGTGGTGCGGGGTGAGTGTTCGGCCGGGGCGCTGCCCCCCGTTGTCCAGCAACGCCCCGGCCCGTCTGCGGTTAGCAGCCGCCGATCTGCAAACGCGGCTCTTCCTTGCGGTCGGAGGTCAACGGATCCGTCGGAGTCCAGGAGTAGTTCGCGAACGGAGCGAAGTCTCCATCCAGGACACAGCTGGTCACCGTGTAGGTCACCTTGACGGTCAACGTCGCTCCGGCCGGAATGTCGTGGTTGCACAGCCAGCCGGCCACGTCTTCGACGAGGTCACATCCGCTCGCACCGGTCGGCGTGATGCCGTCGGAGGTCCCGAACTGCTGCAAGCGCGACGTCGCCGGGCCCTTGTTGAGAACCGTGACCGTCGTGGTGGCCGAGCCGCCCAGGCGGACGCTGCTCACCGACCAGCTCTTGACAGTGATGTCGGCGGCCTGGTCGTACCAGCCGATGCTGACCCGGCCGTCGATCGGTCCACGGACCTTCGACGGCTCGTCCGCGGTCATCGTGAGCTTGACCATCCCGACGGCGGAGCCTTCCGGGGCACCCGGCTTGGCTTGCAGCGTCAGCCGGCCGTTCATGTGCAGGCCGGGCCCGACGGTGCCGTAGTTACAGGTGATCTTCGTTCCGGACAGCGTGCAGCCGGTGCCCGGCGAGACGACCGTGACCTTGCTGGCGATGGCCGCGACGTCGATCGTCAGCTTCACGTTGTGCGCGGTTCCACCGCGGATGTCGAAGCCGTAGGGCACGGCGAACGGCTGCGCCTTCGGCAGCTCCACGGTGTGGCCGGACTCCCACAGCGTCGAGATCCAGCGGGCGGCGTAGATCAGCTTCGGCGAGGCGGCGCCGACCGTACCGCCGCGGGGTGTCATCGACGGCGACGGCGATAGGGATGGCGATGGCGACGTCCCTGGAGAAGGCGAAGACGTCAGCGACGGTGTCGGCTGTGGAGTGATCACGGGCGGGTTGTCGCGTTCCATCGATATCACCGATATCGTCACCACCGCTATCAGAGCCACGCACGCCGCGATCAGCCGGCTGCGCCGCCGGCGGCTTACCGTCGCCTGGGCGGCTTCCAGGCCCGGCGGGTGAACCTGCGCGGTCGCGGCCGACCGCAGCTGCGCGAAGGCCGAGTCGAGCCGATCGAGGTCGAAGTCAGGCATCGCGCTGCTCCTTCGCTTCGATCGGTTCACCGAGCGCGGCGGCGAGCGCTGTCCGTCCACGATGGAGCCAGACCCGGACCGTCCCCTCGGGTACGCCCTCCGACCGGGCGATGTCGGCGACCGGTACGTCGCCGAGGTGGTGCAGGACGACGACGCGGCGATGCTTGTCCGGCAACGTCTTCAGGGCCGCGACGAGGTCGACGTGGTCGGCGTTGGGCGCGGGCGCATGCTCCTGGCGGTGTCCGTGCAGGAACGCCACCGCGTGCTTGGCCCGCCGCCACCGGCTGATCGCGAGGTTGAACGCGACGCGCCGGACCCAGCCGACCGGATCGTCGTACGCCATAATGCGCGCCCAGCGCGGTATCGCCCGGCAGAACGCCTCCTGGACGATCTCCTGAGCGGTCCCGAAATCCCCTGTGTACGCATAAATCTGGACAGCGAGGCCGTGGAAGTGGTGAGCGTAGAACGTCGCGATGTCGGCGGACGGATCCGCGCGAACGCCACCCACCCCCATGCCGCTCCCTTCCGCCCTCTGCCTCTGCCCCATTACACGCAGGGCGCGCAGAGTTGTTACAGCGGATTCTCTCGGCTCGGCCGCGAAGCGGTTATGCGGCGGGCGGGGGTGGTACCGGGTTGGGGATCGCCCCGCCGAACCGGCGATCGCGCTGGGCGTACAGCTCGCAGGCGTGCCACAGGTGACGGCGGTCGAAGTCCGGCCACAGCACGTCCATGTAGATCAGCTCGGCGTAGGCGCTCTGCCAGACGAGGAAGTTGGACGTCCGCTGCTCGCCCGACGGGCGCAGGAACAGATCCACGTCCGGCACCTCGGGGTGGTAGAGGTACTTGGCGAACAGCTTCTCGCTGACCCGTTCCGGGCTGATCCGGCCCGCGGCCACGTCGCGGGCGATGGCCTGGGCGGCGTCGGCGATCTCGGCCTGGCCGCCGTAGTTCACGCAGAACTGGAGGGTCAGCTTGCTGTTGTGGCGGCTCATCTCCTCGGCCGTCTCCAGCTCGTCGATGACGCTCTTCCACAGGCGGCCGCGCCGGCCCGACCACACCACGCGTACGCCGAGGTCGATCAGCTGGTCGCGGCGGCGGCGGATGACGTCACGGTTGAAGCCCATGAGGAAGCGCACCTCCTCGGGCGACCGCTTCCAGTTCTCGGTCGAGAAGGCATAAGCCGACAGGAACGGTACGCCGATCTCGATAGCGCCCTCGACGGTGTCGAACAGGGAGAACTCGCCTCGCTTGTGCCCCTCGGTCCGCGGCAGCCCGCGGTCCTTGGCCCAGCGGCCGTTTCCGTCCATGACGATGGCGATGTGCTTGGGCAGAACCCCGGACGGCAGCGCGGGCGGGCGAGCGCCGGAGGGGTGCGGGGTCGGCGGGATCGGCTCGCGGCGCTCGGCACCGCGCCGCAGGCTCAGCTTCTTGATCACGCACGCTCTCCTCGATCGACCAAAGGTAGAGAGCGTAACCCGCGCTCCATATGCCATTGCAGGTGAGCCGCGACCAGGCCGCTGCATTCCCGCCGGGTGGGCGTCTCGGAGGCGTCGGCGACAGCCCAGTCCCCCGACAGCAGCGCCAGCATCAATTCGATGGTCCCCGGGTGCGGGTTGGCCGCGCCGGGCGGGCGGCACTGGGGGCAGACCGAGCCGCCGGCCGCTACCGAGAAGGCCCGCTGCCGGCCGGGCGCGGCGCACACCGCGCACTCGGCCAAGACCGGTGCCCAGCCCTCGTGGGCCATCGCCCGCAGCAGGTACGCGTCGAGAACGAGCGTGCCGGCGTGCTCGCCCTCGGCCAGGGCCTTCAGGGCGCCGAGGGTCAGCTGGAACAGCCGCACCGACGGCTCGTGCTCCTCGGTCGTCAGGCGCTCGGCCGTCTCCACGATCGCGCTGGCCGCCGTGTATCGCGGGTAGTCGTCGACGAAATGCTTGCCCAGCAGGGAGATCCCCTCCACCTGGGCGATGGTGTGCAGCCCCGAGCCGAGCGCCCACTGCACGTCCACGTGGCCGAACGGCTCCAGCCGCGCACCGTAGCGCGACGTCGTCTTGCGTACGCCGCGGGCGACCGCGCGCAGCCGGCCGTGCCGCCGGGTCAGCAGCGTGATGATGCGATCGGACTCGCCGAGCTTCTGCACACGCAGCACGACCGCGTCGTCGCGTTGCAGTGGGCGTCGCATGCCGGGCACGGAAGCCATTCTCCCGTGCCCCTACGACACTTCGGCCGGCGGGTTACAGCGCCGGTGCGGCCAGACCGCCCATGACCGACTCGACGGCCGCGGCGACCCGGTACATCCGGTCGTCGGCCAGCGTCGGCGCCATCACCTGGAACCCCACCGGCAGCCCGCTGGCCAGCCCGCACGGCACCGAGATGGCCGGCCCGCCGTAGAGGTTGGCCGGGATCGTGTACAGGTCGGCCAGGTACATCTGGTACGGGTCGGACGTCCGCGAGCCCAGCTCGAACGCCACGAATGGCGTGGTCGGCGACACCAGCACGTCGACCTGCTCGAAGGCGCTGGTGAAGTCGCGCGTGATGAGCGTGCGCACCTTCTGGGCCTGGCCGTAGTACGCGTCGTAGTAGCCGGACGAGAGGGCGTACGTGCCGATGATGATGCGCCGCTTGACCTCGGGCCCGAAGCCGGCCTCGCGGGTCAGCGACATGACCTCTTCCAGCGCTCGGCTGCCGTCGTCGCCGGTGCGCAGGCCGAAGCGGACGCCGTCGAAACGGGCCAGGTTCGACGAGCACTCGCTCGGCGCGATCAGGTAGTAGGCGGGCAGGGCGTACACGAAGTGGGGGCAGGACACCTCGATCACCTCGGCGCCCAGCTTGGTCAGCGCCGCGACGGTGTCGCGGAACGCGCCCATGACCCCGACCTCGGCGCCCTCGCCGGAGAACTCGCGGACCAGGCCGACCTTCACGCCGGTCAGGTCGCCGGTCGCGCCCAGCCGGGCGGCCACCACGACGTCCGGCACCGGCGCGTCGATCGACGTGGAGTCGCGGTGGTCGTGCCCCGCGATCACCGCGTGCAGCAAGGCCGCATCCTCGACGGTACGCGCACAGGGCCCGGGAGTGTCCAATGAGGACGAGAACGCGATGAGCCCGTAGCGGCTGGTTCCACCGTAGGTGGGCTTGGCACCGATGGTTCCAGTCACCGCACCGGGCTGGCGGATCGAGCCGCCGGTGTCGGTGCCGATCGCCAGCGGAGCCTCGTACGCCGCCAGCGCGGCCGCCGAGCCACCACCGGAGCCACCGGGGATCCGGTTGAGGTCCCACGGGTTGAACGACGGCCCGTACGCCGAATACTCGGTCGACGACCCCATGGCGAACTCGTCCATGTTGGTCTTGCCCAGCAGCACGGTGCCCGCGTTGCGCAGCCGCTCGACGAGAGTGGCGTCGTAGGGCGGCTTCCAGCCCTCCAAGATCTTCGAACCGGCGGTCGTCGGGATCCCCTTCGTGGCGAGCACGTCCTTGACCGCCACCGGTACGCCCGCCAGCGGGCCGAGCTTCTCCCCCGCCGCGATGCGCTCGTCGATCGAGCGAGCGGCGGCCAGCGCCCCGTCAGCGTTCACATAGAGAAAGGCGTGTACGCGCTCGTCGACCGCGGCGATCTGGTCCAGGTGCGCCTGCGCGACTTCGACCGCGGACACTTCGCGGGCGGCGATACGCGCGCCGAGCTCGGCCGCCGAGCTCGTGATCAGGCTCTCGCTCACTCTTCCTCCAGGATGCGCGGCACGCGGAAGCGGTCCTCGAACGGGTCCGGCGCGCCCGACAGAGCGTCGGCGGGCGTCAGGCAGGGCTGCGGCACGTCGGCACGCAGCACGTTCACCAGCGGCACCGAGTGCGACGTAGGCGGGATGTCGTCGGCGGCGACCTCGCCGACCCGGGCGACCGACTGCAGGATCACGTCCAGCTGGCCGGCGAACATGTCGAGTTCCTGCTCGGTGACGGCGAGCCGCGACAAGCGCGCCAGATGCGCCACTTCGTCGCGGGAGATGGCAGCCATGATGCGCCCCCTTGAGTCGTTGTCCGTGCGAGTCTATTTGCAGTCTGGTCCCGGCCCGCGCTTGGGTTCCAGGTGTCTCTTTGTTCGCGTCCCACGACAGCTCGGCCCGTTCGGCGGCATTCCACGGTGGTCTAGGCCCACGGCATCGCCCGAAGGGCGAGCCCGGCTATACAGCCGGGAGTTCGGACGTTACTTCGTTGGCAACCCATTCGACCTCGGCTACGGCGTGGGGGTGGGTCGCGACGTAGGAGGCGGCCAGCCGCCGGGCGCCGGGCACGGTGGTCCGCCCGATCCAGGCGAGCAGGTCCTCCGGCGGCATCGGGCGGGCGTAGAACCAGCCCTGGGCGACCTCGCAGCCGAGGTGGTGCAGCATCCGCCAGGTCGGCTCGTCCTCGACGCCCTCGGCGACGACGCGCAGGCCGAGCGCGCCGGCCAGCTCGATGATCGACTTCACGATCGCGGCGTCGTCGGGGTCCTGGCGCATGCCGAAGACGAAGGTGCGATCGATCTTGACTTCGTCCAGCGGCAGGCGCCGCAGGTGCTGCATCGAGGAGTACCCGGTGCCGAAGTCGTCCAGCGCGATGGCCACGCCCAGCTTGTCGAGGCGGGCGAGGGTGGCCAGGACCCGGTTCGGGTCGGCCATCAGGCCCTCCTCGGTGATCTCCAGCTGGATCTGGTCGGCGGTCACGCCGTGGGTCCGCAGCAGCGAGGTCACATGCTCGACGATGTCGTCGGTGTGCAGGTCGCGGACGCTGACGTTGATGGCGCAGCGCAGGCGCAGGGCCATCGGCCGCCACCGGGCCAGCTGTTCCACGGCCTGTTCGAGCACCCACCGCGTGAGCTGGCGCATCACCGAGCTGGGTTCGGCCGCGCGGATCAGCTCCTCGGGGTCGACCGGGCCGTAGATCGGGTGATTCCAGCGCAGCAGCGCCTCGACGCCGACGACCTCGCCCGACGAGATCTCGATCTGCGGCTGGTAGAAGACGGCCAGACCGCCGCCCTCGGCGTCCTCCAGCGCCCTGCGCAGGTCGGCGACCAAGCTCAGCCGCCGCGGCGTGTTGTGGTCGGACTCCGGTGCGTAGACCGCGATGCCGTCGCCGCGGTGCTTGGCGTCGTACATGGCGACGTCTGCGTGGCGCATCAGGGTCGCGAAGTCGGTGCCATGCTCCGGATACAGCGCGATGCCGATCGAACCGGAGATGTCCAGGGGCAGGCCGTCGAGGGTCACCGGCTGGTGGAGCGCGGCGGTGATCTGCGCGGCCAGCCGGCACGCCTCCTCGGCGTCGGACAGCCGCCCGGCCACGATCGCGAACTCGTCGCCGCCGAGCCGGGCCACCAGATCGCCCTCGCGGATGCTGCGGGCCAGCCGGTCGGCCACGGCGACCAGCAGCCGGTCGCCGACGGTATGCCCGAGCGCGTCGTTGACGTGCTTGAACCGGTCGAGGTCCAGCAGCAGCAAGGCGAAGCGGGAACGCGACGAGGAGCGGGCGTACTCGGCGGCCACCGAGCCGACCTCGCTGATGAGGACCTTGCGGTTGGCCAGGCCGGTGAGCGCGTCCAGCCGGGCCAGCCGGCTCTGCTCGGTCGACAGCACCGCCAGCCGCTGCACCGCGACGAGCGGCACCAGCGCCAGCGGTACGAGCATCGGGCTCTCCCGGCCGGCCTCGGCGACCACGATGCCCAGCAACAGCAGCGAGCCCGTGGTGAGCGCTTCCGGGGCGAACGGCGCGGTCACCGTCGGCCACAAAGGACCACCGAACCGCAGCCACACCGCGATCGACGTGGTGGCGTACTTGGTGCTGAACCAGGCCACCGCCGCGACTACCCACACACTGACGTACGCACCGGTCGGCGCATCCTCCGGCAGCGTCCTGGCACCAATGTGAATGACCGCTTGCGCGGCCGACAGCGCGAGCGCGTACTGGGCGATGTTGAAGACCGCCCGCCAGGGCTTGTGCTTCATCCGCCACGACGACACCACGACCGCGGCGGCCTGCACCGCCAGCGCGGCCAGCAGTCCCGAGTCGATGAGGATCGCGAAGGTGAAGCAGATCGACGGAAAGACCGCCGAACTCATCCGCCGGCCGGGCGGGCTCATCGGGAACGCGTCGGCGACGATGGCCATCGCGGCCATGAGCCAGATCTCGACGCCGAGCGACGCCACGCCGCCGGAGGGCGAGGTGGCCTCGGCGATCAGCAGAACCGTGGCGAGGGTGACGATGATCGCGACATACCCGACAAATCGCCCCGAACCTCGCACGGGCGCGGTGTTCCGCAGCATCTCGGAGGGTGCGGTGACGGACTGGGCTTCAGCGGGCACCGAGGATGCATGCGGAGTCGGGGTCGCCATCGTCCACCTCCTTGCCACCCGAGCGGACGGAGCCCCCGCCAGCGTAGTAACACCCTATGACCTGCGGCGGGGCCGTCACCACCGAGCCACACGCCGTTATGGAGTGGAAAGCGGAAATTCCGCCACCCCGCCCGACGGATTCCGCGGTGGTAACCATACTGCCGACCGCTACAGACCGGCACGGCCCGGTGCATCAAAACGGCAAATATTCGAGAGCGATCAGCCGCGATGTCGCGTCACGATCGGGCCGCATGCTCCCGAGCCGCGTCCGGGCCGTCCGACAGCAGGATCGCCAGCCCCGCATCGTCCAGAATCGGCACACCGAGTGCCTGGGCCTTGTCGACCTTCGACCCCGGATTCTCACCTACGACGACGAAGCTCGTCTTCTTCGACACCGATCCGGTCACCTTGGCGCCCTGGACGGCGAGCGCGGCGGCCGCGTCGTCACGGGTGTAGTCCGCCAGCGTTCCGGTGATGACGACCGTCATGCCGTCCAGCGGTCGCGGTCCGGTTGCCGCCGTAACCTCTTCCTCCAGGCGTACGCCCGCCCTGCGCCACTTCTCGACGACCTCGCGATGCCAGGCCACGGCGAACCACTCGCGAACGGACTCCGCGATGACCGGGCCGACGTCCTCGACGATCGCCATCTGCTCCAAGCCGGCCGCCGCGATGGCGTCCACCGAGCCGAAATGCGCGGCCAGCGCCTGGGAAGCGGTCGGGCCGCAGTAGCGAATGGACAGAGCGACCAGCACTCGCCACAGTGGACGCTGCTTGGCCTCGTCCAGGTTCTGCAGCAACTTGGTGGCGTTGGTGGACAGCGTGCCGTCCTTCTTCACGAAGAACGGCGAGCGCGCCAGGTCGTCGGCGGTGAGCCCGAACAGATCGCCCTCATCCGCGATGATCTTGTCGGCGAGCAGCGCCGTCGCCGCCTTGTAGCCGAGCACCTCGATGTCGAACGCCCCCCGCCCGGCCAGGTGGAAGATGCGCTCGCGCAACTGCGCGGGGCACAACCGGTTGTTGGGGCAGCGCAGGTCGACGTCGCCCTCTTTGGCCGGCGCCAGCACGGCGGCGCACTCGGGGCAGTGCGTCGGCATCGCGAACTCGCGCTCGCTGCCCGTACGCAGATCCACGACCGGGCCGAGCACTTCGGGGATGACGTCACCGGCCCGCCGGATGGTGACCGTGTCGCCGATGAGGATGCCCTTGCGTTTGACCTCCACCTGGTTGTGCAGCGTCGCGCTGACGATGGTCACCCCGGCTACCTTCACCGGATACAGCACCGCATAAGGGGTCACCCGGCCGGTACGCCCGACGTTGACGAGGATGTCGAGCAGCTGAGTGTTGGCCTCCTCGGGTGGATACTTATAGGCGATCGCCCAGCGCGGCGCCCGGCTGGTGGAGCCGAGGCGGCCCTGGATGGCCACATCGTCCACCTTGACCACGACGCCGTCGATGTCGTGGTCGAGGTCGTGCCGGTGGTCGGCGTAGTAAGCGATGAACTCGCGTACGCCGTCGAGCGAGTCGACGACCTTCCACCGCTGCGACGTCGGCAACCCCCACTGCCACAACAGCGTGTACGCGTCCGACTGCCGAGCCGGCGCGAACCCCTCCCGCGCGCCGATGCCGTGCACGATGAGGCGCAGCGGCCGGCTGGCGGTGATGGCGGGATCCTTCTGCCGCAACGATCCCGACGCGGCGTTGCGCGGGTTGGCGAACGGCCGGCCGCCCGCCTCGACGAGGCCGGCGTTGAGGTCGGCGAACGCCTCGGTCGGGAAGAAGATTTCGCCGCGTACCTCGACCATCGCCGGGATGTCGTCGCCGCGCAGCGTCTTCGGCACGTCCTGCATGGTGCGGACGTTGGCCGTCACGTCCTCGCCCGTACGCCCATCGCCCCGAGTGGCCGCCCGGACCAGGGTTCCGTTGCGGTAGGTCAGATTGATGGCGAGCCCGTCGATCTTCAGCTCGCACAGGTAGGAGACCGGGCCACCGGCGTCGCGCTCGACCCGCTCGGCCCAGCCGGTCAGCTCCTCGTCGGAGAACGCATTGTCCAGGCTGAGCATGCGCATCTCGTGCTGCACGGGTGCGAAGAGCGTGGAGGCGGTGCCGCCGACCCGCTGCGTCGGCGAGTCGAGCGAGCGCAGCTCCGGAAACTGCGCCTCCAGCGCCATCAGCTCGCGCATCAGGGCGTCGTACTCGGCATCGGAGACGGTCGGCGCATCGAGTTCGTAGTATCGCCGCTGATGCTCGTCGATTTCTTCGATCAGCTTCGCGACCCTCTTGCGGGCCTTCTCGAACACGCTCACACGAGAAATCTAGCGGCTCGCTACGACAGATCAAGCATCCGCCGGCCCGCTTCGGCGCAGGCGAGCTGCACCGCGCGGGCGTACGCCGGCGTCGCACCGGCCAGACCGCAGGCCGGCGTGATCACGACCGACCCGGCCAGCTGGGATTCGCTGAACCCGAGCGTCCGCCACGGCCGGCGTACCCGCTCGAAAAGCTGGACCGAAGTGGGAGCGCGCGAGCCCGTCGCGGGCGCGACCCCCGCGAGCAGGGTTAGCCCGGCGTCGATGGCCTCGCCGAGCGGATCGAGCTCGACCCGGTCGAGGTCGACGGCGATGCCCGCGGCGCCGGCCTCGCGGAAGAGGTCCAGCGGCGCATCCGCCGCGCAGCAGTGGAAGATCGTGGGGGCGGCCTGAGCCACCGCGGTCAGCGCCTCGCGCGCGACCTGGGCCGAGACCGAACGGTAGGTTTGCAGGCCGCTCGCGGTTCGCACCGCGCCGGCCAGGACGGCCGGCAGCGAGGGTTCGTCGATCTGGACGATCACCTCCGCGCCGGGCACCCGCCGCTGGACCTCCGCGACGTGCTGGCGCAGCCCCTCGGCCAGGCTCGCGGCCAGGTCGCGCGCGGCGCCGTGGTCCGACAGCACCGCCTGGCCGTGCGGCAGCTCGATGCTCGCGGCCAGCGTCCACGGCCCGGCCACCTGGACCTTCAGGGGTCCGCGGTGGTCACCCGCCTGGTCCACCAGCGCATCGAGGTCCCGGCTCCACCAATCATGGGTACGCCGAGCGTCGACACCGGGCCGGGAAGCGACCCGCCACCGTCCGACATAGAGCTCGACGGGGAACTCCAGGAGCAGGCCGGCGGTGCGGCCGATCATCTCCGTGCCCGGTCCGCGATCCGGCAGCTCGGGCAGGTACGGCAACGGCAGCTCGCCGAACGTGAACCTGACCGCCTCGGCGATGTCGGTACCGGGCAGGCTGCCGATGCCGGTCGCGCTGCCCGGCTCGATCTTGATCATCGCGCCTCGGTGATCGTCGCGCTGGCGATGACCTCGCCGTCGCGGTAGGCCACGATCGCCTGGCCGGCCGCCACGCCCCGGGCCCTATCGCGCAGGCTGGCCGTCAGCTCGCCGCCGGCGATCTCCACCACCGCGTCGTGAACCGCTCCGTGGGCTCGCAGCTGGACCTGGCACTCGATCGGGCCGTCCGGGGCGTTGTGGGTGATTGCCCTGTCTGCGGAAATTGCGCCGACTTCCAGGGCCTCGACCGGCCCGACGGTCACAGTGTTGGTGACCGGCGTGATCGACAACACGTAGCGAGGCCGTCCGTCGGCGGCTGGGCGGCCCAGGTTCAGACCCTTACGCTGGCCCACCGTGTAGGCGTACGCCCCCTCATGGTGGCCCAGCACCTCGCCGGTCGTACCGTCCACGATGTCGCCGGGCGCCTCGCCGAGGTGGCTCGTGAGGAACGCCTTGGTGTCACCGTCGGCGATGAAACAGATGTCATGCGAGTCCGGCTTGGTCGCGACGGCCAGCCCCTGGTCGGCCGCTTCCTTGCGGACATCGGTCTTCAGGGAGTCGCCGAGCGGGAACATCGCGTGCCGCAACTGATCCGGCCGCAGTACGCCCAGCACATAGGACTGATCCTTGTCGGGGTCGGCGGCCCGGAACAGGCGGCCGCTCTTCAGCCGGGCGTAGTGGCCCGTGGCCACCGCGTCGAACCCCAGCGCCAGCGCCCGATCCAGCACCGCCGCAAACTTGATCTTCTCGTTGCAGCGCAGGCACGGGTTCGGCGTCCGGCCGGCCTCGTACTCGGCCAGGAAGTCCTCCACGACGTCGGCGTGGAACTCCTCGGCCATGTCCCAGATGTAGAACGGGATCCCGATCACATCGGCGGCCCGGCGCGCATCGTGCGAATCCTCGCGCGAGCAGCAGCCGCGAGCGCCGGTGCGGTAACTCTGCGGGTTCTTGGACAGCGCCAGATGCACTCCGGTCACGTCGTGCCCGGCCGCCACCGCTCGGGCGGCCGCTACCGCCGAGTCGACACCGCCGGACATCGCTGCAAGAACTCGCACCCTGCGAGTCTATCCGCGCATTGCGCGCGGTTTTCGCGGCCGGTGGCCGACTCCCCATGATCCGGTCAGCCGCCGCCATGATCCGGCTTTAGCCGCCGCCATGATCCGGTTTAGATCAGGGATATAACCGCGTGGGATCGCTCCCAAGCGGGCAGTATCCCTGATCTAAACCGGATCATGGCGGGTGGGGCTAGCCGCGCAGCTTGCGGGTTCCGGCGCGGCGGGCGCGCTCGACCGCCGCCGGCAGCGCTGCGATCAGCCCGTCGATCTCGGCCGGCGCGGAGTCGTGGCCGAACGTGAACCGCAGCGACGACCGCGCCAGCACCGGATCGCAGCCCATCGCCAGCAACACATGCGACGGCTGAGCGATCCCCGCCGAGCACGCCGAACCGGTCGAGCAGGCGATGCCCTGCGCGTCGAGGAGCATCAGCAGGGCGTCGCCTTCGCAGCCGGGGAAGGCGAAGTGAGCGTTGCCGGGCAGGCGGTTGTCCGGGTCGCCGTTCAGGATGGCGTCCGGAACCGCTGCGCGTACGCGGGCGATCAGGTCGTCGCGCAGAGCCGACAGCCGGGCGGCATGCTCCTCGCGCTCCTTGACCGCGATCTCGACCGCGACCGCGAAGGCCACGATGCCGGGCACGTCGAGGGTGCCCGATCGCACGTCGCGTTCCTGCCCACCGCCGTGCAGCAATGGCGTGCACTCGACCTCCCGGCCGAGCAGGAGAGCGCCGACACCGGCCGGGCCGCCGAGCTTGTGTCCGGTAAGGCTGAGCGCCGCGACGCCGGAGGCGGTGAAGTCGACGGGGATCTGGCCGACCGCCTGCACCGCGTCGGTGTGCATCGGTACGCCCACCCCAGCCGCCACCGCCGCGAGTTCGCCGACGGGCTGTACGGTGCCGACCTCGTTGTTGGCCCACATCGCGGTGACGAGGGCCACGTCGTCGTCGAGCACTTCCGCCAGGGCGTCCGGAGACAGCCGCCCGTACGCGTCGGCCGCCAGCCAGGTCACCTTGGCGTCCTCGTGCTGCTCCAGCCAGTGCACGGCATCGAGGACGGCGTGGTGCTCCACGGCGCCGGCGACGACCCGGCAGCGGCCGGCCGGCCGGCGGGCCCAGAAGATGCCTTTGACCGCAAGGTTGTCCGACTCCGTGCCACCCGCGGTGAAGATGACTTCAGACGGGCGGGCGTTGAGGGCGGCCGCCACCCGTTCGCGGGACTCCTCCACCCGGCGCCGGGCATGCCGCCCCGGCCCGTGCAGGGAGGACGCGTTGCCGACCTCGCGAGCCGTCGCGACATAGGCGTCGAGCGCCTCGGCGAACATGGGCGTGGTCGCCGCGTGATCCAAGTAGGCCATCGGTCCCCACATTACCGGCAGCATGGGGTCGGCCGTGGGTCCCTCAACCCCCGCCGGACCCTCGCCCCGGTACGGATGGGGGCCGGATCGTGCGATCCGGCCCCGCCTTGCCCATGTGCCTATTTGCGTTTGCGGATTTCGTCGGCGGCCTGCGGTACGACCTGGAACAGGTCGCCGACCACACCGAAGTCGGCCAGCTCGAAGATGGGCGCCTCGGGATCCTTGTTGACCGCGACGATGGTCTTCGACGTCTGCATGCCGGCCCGGTGCTGGATCGCACCGGAGATGCCCAGCGCGACATAAAGCTGCGGGGAGACCGTCTTGCCGGTCTGTCCGACCTGGAACGCGTGGGGGTAGAACCCCGAGTCGACGGCCGCCCGGGACGCGCCGACCGCGCCGCCGAGCAGGTCGGCCAGCTCCTCGACGAGCTTGAAGTTCTCCGCGCTGCCCACGCCCCGGCCGCCGGAGACGACGACGGATGCCTCGGTCAGCTCCGGGCGGGCGCCCTTGGCCTCGGCCACCCGCTCGACGACGGTCGCGAGCTTGGTGGTGTCGGGCACCTCGGCCGCCACCTTCTCGACCACCGGCTCGGCGGGCGCCGGGGTCGGCGTCAGCGAGTTGCCGCGTACGGTCACCAGCGGGATGCCCCGGGTCACCTGGGACTGGACGATGGTCGAGCCGGCGAAGACGACCTGCGTGGCCACGCCGTCGGCGCCGAGCGCCACGACATCGGTGAGTACGCCGTTGTCCAGCTTCACCGCGAGCCGGGCGGCGATCTCCTTGCCCTCCTGGGTCGAGCCGATCAGCACGGCCGCCGGAGAGGCCGACTGGACCAGCGAAGCCAGCACCGCCGCCTTCGGCGCGACGAGGAAGCCGTCGAGGTCGGCGTGCTCGGCCACGAGAATCTTGGCCGCGCCGTACTCGCCGAGCTTGGCGACGAGCGGCTCGGCCGTACCGGGCCCGCCCAGCACCACCGCGACGGGCGTACCGAGGTCGCGGGCGAGGGTCAGCATCTCCAGCGTCACCTTCTTGAGGGTGCCGCCGGCGGACTCCACAACAACGAGAACGTCACTCATCGAAACCTCACACGAACTTCTCGGTCGCGAGGAAGCCGACGAGCGCGGTGCCGCCGTCCCCGTTGTCGGTCACCTTCTGGCCGCCCGAACGCGGTGGCCGCTTGCTGTGCTCGACGACCGCCGTGCTGGCGCCGGCCGCGCCCACGCTGCCGGCGTCGATGCCCAGGTCGCCCAGGGACAGCGTGGAGACCGGCTTCTTCTTGGCCTCCATGATCCCCTTGAACGACGGGTACCGCGGCTCGTTGATCGTGTCCCAGACGCTCACGATGGCCGGCGTCGCAGCGCGTACGACCTCGTAGCCCTCCTCGGTCTGGCGCTCGATGGTGAGCGTCGAGCCGTCGACGGTCACCTTGCGGGCGCCGGTGAGCGCGGCGGTGCCGAGGCGCTCGGCGAGCATGTGCGGCAAGACCTGGCCACGCGCGTCGGTCGACTCCGCGCCGCAGATGACGACGTCCGGCTCAAGCTGGCGCAGGGCGGCGGCGAGGACGGCCGACGTGCTCAGCGCGCACGAGCCGTGCAGGGCCTCGTCCACCACGTGAACGGCCTTGTCCGGGCCCATCGACAGGGCCTTGCGGATCGACTCCGTCGCGCGCTCGGGGCCCATGGTCAGCAGCGTGACCTCGGCACCGTGCGCCTCGCGGATCCGCAACGCCTCTTCGATGGCGTACTCGTCCATCTCGTTGATCACGTTATTCGCCGACGCGCGGTCGACGGTGTTGTCGTCAGTGCGCAGGGTGCGGTCCGCGCCGGAGTCCGGCACCTGCTTGACGAGTACGACGATCTTCATCGTGCTTCGACGACCCTCCTGTTGTTTCCCGGCCTGAACGTTCGTTCACGTTGCCACGTAGATCGTGCCACGTGGGAAGGCAAGCCAGCCTCGTCGGATGTTACCCGCTAGTAAGTTCTCACGATGCGGCGCGCCTGCGTGACACAAGTCACCCCGTCATACCTCTCGGCCGGTAGAGTCCTATATGCAGGAGGTGTCGGGATATGTCCGCGCAATTGGCTCCCCTGCCGACAAGTCTCCCCACCGGGGCAGCACGAGCGGCGTCCACAAACCAGCAAACCACGGCGCGCCGGGTCCGCGGTAAGCGGCCCGCGTCCACGATGGCCGTGGAGGGTCACCACCCACGCCGCAAGCCGCATGACCATCTGTGTACGTGCGGCAAGCTCCGCGAGGAGTGCGTACGCGATCACGTACGGGCACTCTGGAGCTAGGTGTCACTCTGCGTACCGGGTCCGCGGCGTCCACGCCAGCTCGGTGCGCAGACCGTTCTCGGTGAACGGCAGCGGATGCGCCGGATCGATCCGGCTCGGCGTCGCCGGATCGTGGTCGTCGTCGACCGGCAGCCCGACGGCTTGGCGCTCGGCATTGGGCACACCCACCCCATCCGGATACGCCGGATCGGCGTGCTCGCCTGCGAGGACCGTGCCGTTGACGAACCCGTACTGATGCGCCATCTCGTGATAGAGGGCGACGACCGGTGGGGTGTCGCCGAGGAAGGTGTTGAAGGACGGGTTGTAATCGATCGCCCGCTGCTTGCCGTCCTCGGCCGAGACGTCCGGCCACGCGGCGGCGTTGCGGTCGGCGTACTCGCGGATGGTCAGCGTGTCCTGATCGACCAGGCCCTCGTCGAGGGCGGCCAGCATGCGCTGGCCGGTCGGCGACGAGCGCAGCAGGTCGAGGTCGGACTGCACGCGCTCGACGAACTCCGGCGTTCCTTCGATCCGGATGTCCTTGCTCAGATCCGGGATCTGCACCGTGACCGTCCGGCCCTCCGGCACTGTGGCGTCCTTTGTGGAGTACGTCAGGTCGGCGGCGTGGACGATGTCCGCACCGGACCCGGTATAGACGACATCCGTCCCGCCGCCACCGTCGATCCGATCGGCGCCGTCGCCGCCCGACACCACGTCGGCTTCGTCCTCGCCGGACAGGTTGTCGGCACCCGCGCCACCGTTGAGAACGTCGCGGCCGGTTCCGCCCGCGATCGCGTCATCGCCGCCGAGGCCGTACGCCGAGTCGTTGCCGCAGCCGCCCGCCATCCGGTCGGCACCGCCACCGCCGTTGAGATAGTCGTTGCCGCCCAAACCAAGCAGCACGTCGTCGCCGGCCCCGCCGGTGAGCGCGTCGGCACCGTCCCCGCCGATCAGCGTCAGGCGTACCGCCGTTCCCGGTGCGACCACGACGGTGTCGTTGCCTTCGCCCGTACGCACCACGACTTCGGTGCCGGCGGCGAACCGCCATACGCCGGCGCCGCACGTGACGACCTGCTCGCCAGTCTGCGCATCGGCGGCAACGCGTACCTGGTCGTTGCCGGTGCCGGTGCTGATGACGACCGCGTCACCGGTCGCCAGGACGAGCGTGCCCACGGCCTCGGCCGGTGTGCTGAACGCCGGTACGCCATCGGCGTTCTCCCGCCACGTCCGAGCAACGCGATCCCAATCCGCCACGGTGTCGGTGATCGCCTTCGCCTGGCGGTCGAGAACCTCGGTCAGCACCGCGCGTACGCGGCCCGCGCTGTCGACGGCCCGGCGCAAGATGTCCAGATCGGACAGGGAATGCGGCCGGAATCGCACGCCGCTTCCGGCTGGGGCCACATCGAGGACGCCGCTGAGGACGGCGAAGTGACCGGACAGCGTCCGGCCGGCGGCTTCCACGGCGTCCGACGCAGTTCGCAATGCGGACGCCACCCGGCCGGCCAGGTCGACGCAGCCGTGCAGATCCTTCTCCAGCGCCGCCCGATGCTCCGCGTACGCCGACGCGGCGGCACCGGACCATCGCGATCCGAGCAGCGCCCGGGCGCCCGCCGACCAGCCCGCCACCAATTCGTCGTGGGTGCTGAGGACAGTGCCCCATGCCGACGACGTCGCGGCGAGGTCATCCGCCTCGGCCGCTACCGACCAGTGATCGGCGATCATGATCTCCGGTGGTCTCACGGCCGGGCCCCCCATCGGAAGCGGGCTCGCTCGTCCGCCTCTTCATAGGCGAAAGCCGTACGCCACAAGCGATCGGCATCGGCCGCGAACACATCGAGCACGCGCCGCACCGCAGTATCCGCGGCCGAAGCCGCCACTGCGGTCGCCTGACGCAGCCCGTCATGGCCCTCCGGAGAGCGCACGCGCAGCTGTGCACCGCGCCAGCCGCCCGTCATCGTGGTGGCGACGGCCAAAGTAGCCGAGGCCAGGCCGCTCAGCTCCACCGGATCCGCGCGTACCTCGTCCATAGGTCGAAGCTAGCCGCGAACGGAACCGGGCGGCAGGGGCTGTGGATAACCCCGCCGCGATCAAAGCTCCACCAGCGCCGCACCCACCCTGACCCCGTGTTATGCGGGGCGGTAGAGGTAGGGGGTGGTGGTGGCGACCTGGATGAGGCCGAGCCGCTCCAGGATCGGCCGGCTGTCCGGCGATGCGTCGACCTGCAAGTACTTGTAGCCCAACGCCGCCGCCTTACGGGCGCGGTACTCCACGACCGCCTTGTAGATCCCCTGACCCCGGTACTCCAGCAGCGTCGAGCCGCCCCACAGCGTGGCGAACTCGGTACCCGGGATATAGCGCGTCCACCCCGCGCACACGAACCGATCGTCGGCCTCGGCGACCACGAAAAGCAGGCTGCCGGGGTCGGCCAGCCACTCCTTGTGCAGCGCCTCGGGCAGCCAGTCGCTGGAGCCGTCGTTCCAGACCTGCTCCTCCAGCCGCCCGATGCGGTCCAGATCGGCGCGGCTGGTCACTTCCCGCAGGCGTACCCCCGGAATGGAGCGAGGCGGCGCGGCCGCGAGCGGCGCGACCAGGCCGATGACCACGGCCTCCAGCTCTTCGGGCTCGAAACCGTGCGCCCGCAGGCGGCCGGCGAGGTCGGGGCGGTCGTGGCCGAACAGTTTCCATTCGAAGCGCTCGCCGCGTTCGGTGAAGTAGCGGACCTGGCGGGCGATCAGCTCGTCCAGCTCGGCATCGGTCAGCTCGTCGAGGCTCCGGTAGGCGATGAAGCCGCCGCTGCCGAAGCCGGTGAACCGCAGCAGCGGCCCGTCGTGCTCGACGCTCGCACCTTCCGGCAGCGCGCCGGCGAAGGTTCGCAGCTGCTCGTCGTAGATCGCGCGGAGGGCGTCCGCGTCCAAGCTCGTCACGCCGGGATAATAAGCCGGTGTTCGGCGTGATCAGGATGTGGTTTTTCCCGCGCGAGGTCCGCGAGGTCGGCTCCACGCCCGACTACCGCTTCTCGCTGGCCAACGAGCGGACGTTCCTGGCCTGGATCCGGACCGCGCTCGCGATGGTCGGCGGCGGGCTCGCGGTGGCTCAGTTCGTGCCCCCGCTCGCCGTACCGCACGTCCGCGAGATCACCGCCGTGGGCCTCATCCTGGTCGGCGCGATCTCCGCGGTCCGCGCTGTTGATCATTGGGTACGCTGTGAGCTGGCGATGCGGCGCGAGGAGCCGCTCCCGGCCTCCCGCTTCCCGGCGATCCTCGCCATCCTCGTGTTCCTGGGATCGCTGCTCGTCCTGGTGGCCGTCCTTGCCTGACCGCGACCCCGGCGTACAGGCCGAGCGGACCGTGCTGGCTTGGCGGCGTACGTTGCTGGCGTTGAGCGCCGTCGTATTGCTGGGCGCCCGGCTCGCGTTCACTGCGCGGTCGCTGATTGCCTTGGGATTGCTCATAGGGCTCTGGGGCATCGGTGTGTTCTTCGGATGGCGCCGGATGCGCGCACTGCGGCGGCCACCGGTCGCAGCCGCCCGGACCATTGCGGTCACTGGATTGTGCGCGTGCCTCATAGCCGCCGTCGGCGCCGTCCTCGCCCAGGTGAACGGCGGCTGGCGCTAACGCGAAAATTTCTCTACGCTCCGCCACCATGAGGAGGATCACACTGGGCGGCGCGGCCCTGGTGCTTGCCACATTCGTCCTGGCCGGACCCCTGGCTGGGCCGGCTTCGGCGCACGACGAGCGGCCGACGCGGACCCTGGACGGCAGCGGCTCGGTTCCGACATATCGGACCGATGGCCCGACCCTGCTGGTCTGCAAGGCCGACAAGGCCGACTTCGACCGGCGGATCGCGGCCTTCCCGGCCGATCTGAAGGCGGCCAACGAGGCGCTGTGGACCGAGTGCCAGAAGTCCGGCTACCGGCACCTGCAATCCGCGGTCGACGCCGTGACCCTCCCCGGCACCAACATCAAGATGCTGCCCGGCCGCTACCAGGAGGAGCCCAGCCTGGAGCCGGTGACCGGCGCCTGCGCCCAGCTGACCGGCCTGCGCAAGTCGGCGCTCTACCAGTACGACGTGCTGACGCTGCAACAGCAGATCGACTGCCCGCACAACCAGAACCTGGTCGGCATCTTCAACAAGAAGAACCTCCAGATCGAGGGCACCGGCGCGGCGCCGACCGACGTGATCGTGGACGCGCAGTTCAAGAAGCTCAACACGATCCGCGCCGACAACGCCGACGGCGTGTACTTCAAGAACATGACCGCCGAGCGCAGCCAGTTCAACGCGTTCTACATCATGGAGACCGACGGGTTCGTGGTCGACCACGCCGTCGGCCGCTGGAACGACGAGTACGGCTTCCTCACCTTCGCGGTGGACCACGGCCTCTACACCGAGGCCGAGGGCTACGGCAACGGCGACTCGGCGTTCTACCCGGGCGCGGCGTCGAACATCAACAAGGACCGCGGTTACGACGTGCCCCGCTACGCCGTCGAGATCCGCAACAGCTACGGGCACGACAACATGCTCGGCTACTCCGGCACCGCCGGTGACTCGGTCTGGGTCCACGACAGCGTCTTCACCAACAACTCGACCGGTATCTCGACCGACAGCGCCTTCCCCGACCACCCGGGCATGCCGCAGAACCACTCGAAGTTCGAGCGCAACATCATCGCGAACAACAACAACGACTACTACCGGTACGCCAAGGACGGCACCTGCCACAAGCCGTACGCCGAGCGCGGTTACGAGAACGGCGTGGTGTGCCCCGTGGTGGGCGTACCGGTCGGCAACGGCGTCATCAACCCGGGCGGCAACTACAACATCTGGCGCGACAACTACATCTACGGCAACCAGTACTCCGGCTTCGTGACCAGCTGGGTGCCCGGATTCGTACGCAACGACACCGGCTTCGCCGAGCAGTTCGACACCTCCAACCACAACCGCTACCTCACCAACCACATGGGGATCAGCGAGAAGGGCGTCGCCGCGCCGAATGGCGTCGACTACTGGTGGGACGGGCAGGGCGTCGACAACTGCTGGACCACGGCGAGCGACAGCGTCGAGGTCTCGTCGAACATCGGCATGCTGCCGTCGTGTGGCGAGGACGAACTGCCGACGCTGTGGGGCACCAAGCGCTACCTCGGTGAGCCGCTCGGCGTCGTGAAGATGTACACCTGCGCGCAGTACAGCCTCCAGTCCGACAAGATGCCGGCCGACTGCGACTGGTGGGGCGCGTACGCCGCCGGCGACTTCGAGCGCGTCGAGGTCCGGGTGGCGATCGGCGGAGCGGTCGTGCTCTTCGTGTTCTTCCTCGCCACCTGGGTACGCCGCCTGCGCCGCTCGCCGCTGGGCACGTTCGCCGTCCTGGTGATGGCGGCCGGGCTGGCCGTCGGCGTGGCCGGGACGCTGCGGTACAACGGTGTCCTCGACGCGGCCGGGCTGGGCCTGGCCGGCCTGGGCTGGCTCGCTCTGGGGCTGGGCCTGCGGCGGTCCGGCCGCGGCAAGCTCGGCGTACTCAGCCTGCTGATCGCGGTCTTCTCGCTACTGGGCGCGATCGACCATGCCGTGATCCCGATCCCGTTCCTTCCGGCCGCGCCGTCGCTGTTCCGGGTGCTGCTGGAAGTCATCTGGGTGCCGGCCGCGCTGGTGTCGCTGTTCCTGCGGGAGCGCAGTGCGGCAGCGGCCGAGCCCACCGGCTCCGGCGAGCAGCCCTCCCCCGAGCCCGCCGCCGCACCCGCCTGACCTACCCGGCGCCTCCCTGATCCCTCCATGATCCGGTTTAGATCGGGGAGGGATCAGGGAGGGGCGGCTACGACGACGGTCCGCAGATGACGGGGACGGACAGCCGGTACTCGCCGATCTTCTGACCGGACGAGTTCTTCATCGCAACCTGGCCGGTGCCGGCGCCCGCCCCACCCGGCCACCACCGGCCCAGCTCGCTGGGGTAGGACAGGTTGGTGGCCGCGGCAGCCGGCGTTGGCGCCATCGGCACGACGAGTACGAGAATCGCCGCTGTCACGGCGAAACGCCGCAAGTGCTTCAGCATATGTAAGATCGTCGCGCTGCGCCCGAGCGGCCGCGGAGTTTCGGCGCTGGCGAAAGCCGGCTGTTCAGGCGAGGTTGGCCGACCGCGGGTAGACGTCGTCGGGGTCGGTCAGCACGTTGACGAGGTACGGTACGCCGGCGTCGAACGCCCGCCGCAGCGCCGGGCCGAGATCGGCCGCCCGCGACACCGTTTCACCGGCGCCGCCGAGCGCCTGCACGACCGTGTCGTAGCGCAGGCCGGGCTGGAGGTCGGCGGCCACGTCGTAGCCGTACATCGCCCGCATCGGGTGCTTCTCCAGGCCCCAGATGCCGTTGTTGCCGACCACGATGACGACCGGGAGCTGCTGGCGTACCAAGGATTCCACGTCCATGAGGGAGAAGCCGGCCGCGCCGTCGCCCATGAGGACGCAGATCTGCCGATCCGGATGCGTGACGCGCGCACCCATGGCGTAGCCCATGCCGGTGCCCAGGCAGCCGTAGGGTCCGGGGTCCAGCCACGTGCCCGGCATCGCCGGTTCGAGGTAACGGCCCGCGTAGGACACGAAGTCGCCGCCGTCGCCGATGGTGATGGCATCGCGGTCGAGCACCTTGCGCAGCTCGCCGTAGACGCGCGCCGGCTTGATCAGCTCGGTCTCCGCCGCCATCTCGGCCGCGTGCTTGTCGGCCGCCGCGTTCTCCGCCTCCCGCAGCTTGCTGACCCAGTCCGCGTGCTCACGGCGTACCCCCTGGGAAAGGCCGAGGAGGATCTGCCGCAAGTCGCCCGCGGGCGAGGCCGCGACGGACACATGCTGGGCCCGCTGGGACGGCGCGTCCACGATGTGGACAACCCGCGCGGACCCGAAGTCGCCGAAGCTCAGCCGGAAGTCCAGCGGCGTGCCGACCACCGCCACCACGTCCGCGCCGCTCAAGGCCGCGCGCCTGGCCTTCGCGAAGGCCAGGGGGTGCTCCGGCGGCAGCACGCCGCGGCCCATGCCATTGGCGAATACGGGTACGCCCAACGCCTCGGCCGCTTCCTTCAAGGCGCCGGCGGCGTCGGACGCGTAGACGTCCGAGCCCGCGATGATGACCGGCCGTTCGGCGTTCCCGAGGATTTCCGCGGCCTTCGCGACCTCGCCGGGGTCGGGCTCGATAATGTCCACTGTGGGCGCTTGCGGCTCGGGCGCTTCGCCGGTGCTGAACATGACCTCCAGCGGAAAGTCCAGAAAGGACGGTCCACGGTGGGGGGTCAGACTGGCTTCGATGGCGTGTCTGACAGCGGTGGGAACGTCTTCCAGCGCGCCGACCGTCGCGGCATGCTTGGTGATGGACTGGACGATCGGGACGTGATCGATCTCCTGGAGGCTGCCCGAACCCCAGCGGAACGCGGGCGCCCGGCCGCCGAGTACGAGCACCGGAGCGGCGTTGAAGTACGCACTCGTCAGCCCGGACACGCCGTTGGTGACACCGGGGCCGGCCGTCAGCGCCGCCACGCCCGGACGGCGGGTCAGCTTCGCGACCGCCTCCGCCGCGAAGACCGCCGTCTGCTCGTGGCGGACGTCGTACAGGGGGAAGCCCGCCTCGTGGGCGGCGTCGTAGAGCGGGAAGATGTGCCCGCCCGAGAGCGTGAACAGCTCCTTGACGCCCGCCTTCTGCAGGGCCCGCAGGGCCAGGGTGCCGCCGTGACCCTCGATCGTCGTCATGTCGCGCAGCCTATCTGAAGTTCTCTCATGTTTGCTTGCCCGGCCGGCTGGCCGGCTTCCGGGCGTTTCATGATCCAGTGGAACGCCGGTGTCGTATCGGGGGCCGGGATAGGACGCTGGTGTACCACTGGATCTTGCGCATCGCGGGACTGTGTCCGTCAGCGGCCGGTGAACTTGGCCGGGCGCTTGCCGACGAACGCCGCCATGCCCTCCTGCTTGTCCTCGGTCGCGAACAGCGCCGCAAACAGCTGCGACTCCCACGCGAGCCCGGCCGCGAGGTCGCGGTCGAGGCCGCCGTCGATGGCCGCCTTGGCCGCGGCGAGGGCGGCGGCCGGGCCGTCGACGTAGCCCTCGACTTTCCGGCGGGCCGCGGCGTAAACGTCGGCGGCCGGCACGACCTCGTCGGCGAGGCCGATAGCGAGGGCCTCGGCGGCCTCGACCATCCGGCCGGTGAAGATCAGCTCCTTGGCTCGGGCCGGGCCGACGAGCCTCGCCAGGCGCTGCGTACCGCCGGCACCCGGGATGATGCCGAGCTTGATCTCGGGCTGGCCGAGCTTGGCATCTTCGGCCACGACCCGCCAATCGCAGGCCAGCGCCAGTTCGCACCCGCCGCCGAGGGCGTACCCGGTGATCGCCGCGACGACCGGCTTCGGTATCCGGGCGACCGCGTCGAAGGCGCTGGTCAACGCGCCCGCCCGCTTCGACATGTCAACATAGGACATGTCGGCCATCTCCTTGATGTCCGCGCCGGCCGCGAAGACCTTCTCGCCCCCGTAAACGATCACCGCGCGGACGGCGTCGTCGGCGGTCGCCTGGGCCGCCGCGGCGCGCAGCTCCTCCTGCACCTGGACGTTCAGCGCGTTCATCGGCGGGCGCTCCAGCCGGATCGTGCCGATGCCGTTGTCGATCTCCAGGCGTACCAGCTCGCCCATGCGCTCCTCCAGGGTGTCGAGCCCGGCCTCATCGCCGCGCCCACTCAGCATATTTCTCCTCGCCGCGATGGTCGCCGGGACCTGTTCGCGGGTCGCCGGCGGCTCTGTTCTCGGGCGCGACGGCCCGGTAGAGGTGACCCGTTCGTGGGGCGCGTCCCTGGATCGCCCGTGCCACTATGGAGGAACGTTGATGGGGGTCAGTCGTGATCGTCTACTACCGGGATCACCACGTCGTGGTCACCTCCGAGGCGCTGCTCATCGACAACGTCCGGATCCCCTTGGCGCGCCTGGAGTACGTCTGGCACCGCGAAGGCCAGGCCGAGACGCGCGTACGCATGCGGATCACGCACCGGGGCGTGATCGGCTTCGGGTTGGTCATCGGCGTACTGCTCGCGTTGATCGGCGTGCTCTATTTGTTCGCCACCGTCATCGGCGAGGGCACCAGCGCCGGGCGCGTACTGCTGCCGCTGGCCGGTGTCGTCGCCCTGATCGGGTTCGCCGGCCCGATCCTGGAGCTGGCGCTGCACCGCATGGACACCAACACCGATCAGGGCCACCAGGTGTACGAGATCTGCGCGCTCATCGACGGCACCGAGCGGCGCCTGATCCGGATCGCCGACGCCCACCGGTTCGGCAAGATCTACCGGGCGTTGCAGCGGGCGCTGGAGGACGTCGACTCGCACGAGTCCGTGGAGGCGCAGGCGTTCGCCGAGGGCTCCGACGACGGCACGTGATCTGGCCTCCGCGGTAGCGCACCGCTAGCATCTACAGCGGACGATGCCAGCCCGATGGGACCCGGGCATTTCCGGCCGTGGGCGCGGGCGGAGGGCAGCGACCGGACATCATCCATAACGCAGGCGCCGCTATGGGCGGCGGTGGCCGCGCCCTGCGAAAGGGACCCCCATGAAACGGCCCGCCCTCAGGGCGGCGCTGGCGGCGACCGTTGCCGCCGTAGTCGCCGTCCTCGCCGTGCTGCTCGTCCAGCCCACCCCTTCCGAAGCCGCCGCCGTACGCATCATGCCGCTCGGCGACTCCATCACCGGTTCGCCCGGCTGCTGGCGAGCGCTGCTGTGGAACCGCCTGCAATCGACCGGCTTCACCAACATCGACTTCGTCGGTACGCTCCCGCCGCAGGGCTGCGGCGTACCGTACGACGGCGACAACGAGGGCCACGGCGGCATCCTCGCCACCAACATGGCCAACCAGAACCAGCTGCCGCCGTGGCTGACCGCGACCCGCCCGGACGTCGTGGTCATGCACCTCGGCACGAACGACGTGTGGAGCAACATCGCCCCGCAGACCATCCTTGCGGCGTTCAGCACGCTGGTGGACCAGATGCGCGCCAGCAACCCCACCATGCGGATCCTGGTCGCGAAGATCATCCCGGTGGCCCCGCCCAGCTGCCCGGAGTGCCCGCAGCGGACGATCACCTTCAACAACGCCATACCGGCGTGGGCGTCGGGCAAGTCGACCGCCGCCTCGCCGATCACCGTCGTGGACCAGTGGACCGGATTCAACCCCGCCACCGACACCGGGGACGGCGTACACCCGAACGACTCGGGGATCCAGAAGATCTCCGATCGCTGGTATCCGCCACTCGTCAACGCGCTCGGCGGCATCGTCGATCCCTCGCCCAGCCCCAGCCGCAGCAGCGCCAGCCCGAGCGTGAGCCCGAGCCGTAGCGCCAGCCCGAGTCCCAGCCGCAGCGCCAGCCCCAGCCCGAGCCGCAGCGCCAGCCCCGGCCCGGGTCGGCAGTGCGCGGTCACCTACAAGGTGACGAACCAGTGGCCGGGCGGCTTCGGCACCGAGCTGATAGTCAGCAACTCCGCAAGCGTGGCGATCACCGGCTGGACCGTGGTCCTCACGTACGCCAACGGCCAGACCATCATGCAACTCTGGAACGGCTCCTACACCCAGAGCGGCGGCACCGTGACGGTCCGGAACCTGAGCTACAACGGCGCCCTGAACCCGGGGGCCACGACGTCGTTCGGCTTCAACGCGACGTGGAACAACAGCGTCAACAACCCACCGGCGATCACCTGCACAGCAGTCTGATCGCGGCCGAGCGCGGGCGGTTCCGGGTCACGCGGACTCCAGGACCGCCCGCGTCTGCAGCGCGATCTCCAGCTCCTCCTCGGTCGGCACCACGACGACGCCGACCGGAGCGCCGGGCGGTGAGATGAACCGCTCCCCCGCCTCCGTGGCCTCATTGCGTTGCGGATCAACGGAGATGCCGAGGTTGTCGAGGCCGGCCAGGCAGGCGGCCCGCACGGCCGCCGCGTTCTCGCCGACTCCGGCGGTGAAGCAGATCGCGTCCAGCCGGCCGAGCAATGCGTAGTAGGCACCGACCGTTGCGCGTACGCGGGTGCAATAGACGTCGAACGCCACGGAGGCGGCCTCATCGCCGGCGGCCCGGCGGGACAGGACATCGCGCATGTCGTTGACACCGCACAGACCCAGCAGGCCGGAGCGGTGGTTCAGCAGATCGTCCACCTCGTCCACGCTCATGCCGCCGACGCGCATCAGGTGCAGAGCCAGGTAGGGATCCACGTCGCCGGGGCGCGTACCCATGACCAGGCCACTCAGCGGGGACAGGCCCATGGAGGTCGCGACGCTGCGGCCACCGGAGACCGCACAGGCGCTCGCGCCGTTGCCGAGGTGAAGGCTGACCACAGTGGACCCACCGGTCATGGCGGCGGCCCGCCGGGAGACGTAGGCATGCGAGGTTCCGTGGAACCCGTACCGGTGTACGCCGAACCGAGCCGCCACCGCAGCGTCGATCGCATAGGTACCAAAGGAAGCCGGGATCGTCCGGTGAAACGCGGTGTCGAACACGGCAACCTGCGGTACGCCGGGCAGCAGCCGCCGAGCCGCCTCGATCCCGGCGAGGTTGGCCGGATTATGCAAGGGCGCCAGCGGAATCAGGTCCCGGACGACGGACACCACCTCGTCGTCGATCACCACGGGCGCGGAGTATTTCGTTCCACCGTGGACGACCCGGTGCCCGACGGCGTCGGCGGCCAGGCCCGGCACGATTTCGGCGAGGGCCGCGGAGTGGTCGTGCACCCGCTCGATCAGCCCACGGTCTACAGTGGAGGAACCGTCGAACAGGCGGTACTTGATCGACGACGAACCGCAGTTGAGAACCAGGACCCTCATGAGGCGGCCTGGATCGCGGTGATGGCGACGGTCGAGATGATGTCGCGCACCGTGGCGCCTCGCGACAGATCGTTGACCGGCTTTCGAAGACCCTGCATCACGGGGCCCACCGCCACCGCACCGGCCGATCGCTGCACCGCCTTGTAGGTGTTGTTGCCGGTGTTGAGGTCGGGGAAGATGAGCACCGTCGCGTGGCCCGCGACTTCGCTGCCGGGCAACTTCGTAGCGGCGACCGTGGGATCGACTGCGGCGTCGTACTGGATCGGGCCCTCGACGGGAAGGTCCGGCCGCTTTCGGCGTACCAGTGCGGTGGCTTGAGAGACCTTGTCCACGTCGGCGCCGAAGCCGCTGACGCCGGTCGAGTACGAGAGCATCGCGATGCGCGGCTCGACGCCGAAACGCGCCGCGGTTTCGGCCGAGGACACGGCGATGTCGGCCAGCTGTTCGGGATCCGGGTCGGGGTTGACGGCGCAGTCGCCGTAGACGAGGACGCGATCGGCCAGGCACATGAAGAAGACGCTGGATGCGATCGATACGCCGGACGCGGTCTTGATGATTTCGAAAGCGGGCCGGATCGTGTCCGCGGTCGGATGGACACAGCCGGAGACCATGGCGTCGGCCCGGCCGCTGTTGACCATGAGGGTGCCGAAGTAGTTGACGTCGGTCACCTGATCCTGCGCCTTCTCCAGCGTCATGCCCTTGCGCTCGCGCAGTTTGACGTAGGTCGCGGCGAACTCGCTGCGCCACGGGCTCGACGCCGGGTCGACGACGCGGACACCGCCCTCGCCGATGCCGAGGTCGAGCCCGAGATCGCGGGCCTTGGCGGTGACCGCGTCGACCGGGCCGAGCAGCGTCAGCTCGCACACACCGCGCCGGCGCAGCTGCTCGGCCGCCCGCAGGATGCGCTCCTCGGTCCCCTCGGGCAGCACCACGTGCCGGGGATCGCGGCGTGCCCGCTCGATCAGTTCATACTCGAACATCAGCGGCGTCACGCGGTCCGACCGCGTCACGGCCAGCCGCGACGTCAGCTCCGGAACGTCGACCGCGGCCTCGAACCCGCCCAGCGCCGCGTTGACCTTGCGCGGGTTGCCCGCGGTCAGCGCGCTCTCCAGCCCGGTCAGCCGGCCCACGGTCTCGTAGCTGTCGTCGCGGACCGACAACACCGGCAGCTCCGCCCGGAACCGCTGAATCAGCGCGACCACCCGCCGATCCGGCTCGATGCCCAGGGTCAGCACCAGCCCGGCGATGCTGGCGAGCCCCGACGAATGCGCGGCCATCGCCGCCACCAGCAGATCCGCGCGATCGCCGGGCGTCACCACCAGGCATCCATCGCTCACGTAGTCCAGGAACGTGGGTACTGTCGCTCCGCCGACCACCACCGCCAGCACGTCACGGTCGAGGGCCGCGGGCGAGTCGCCGAGCAGCGGGGTGGCCTGCAAGGCGGTCATCACCTCGGCCACCGTGGGCGCGCTCACCGCTGTGATCCTCGGTACCGCATATACGGGTACGCCGTCCACGTACTCCTTCGCCGCCACGTAATCGGGCGCGACCCGGTTGGCGATGAGCGCCACGAGTGGATGCCCCTGTGCGGCCTGATGCGCGGCGTGAATGGCGGCGTCGAGATCCGCAACCGTGCGGTTGTCCCCGTCGACGACGATGAGCAGCGGCGCGCCCAGCTCCCCGGCCAGGCGCAAATTCACGCCCAGCTCATCGGGGAAGGTGGGCTCGCCCTCGCCACCGTCGGGCGCGCCGAAATCCGTGCCGACGATCACGACGGCGTCGCAGTTGCGCTCGACCTCGTGGAAGCGTTCGAGGATCAGGCCGATCATCGCGTCCTGCTGGCCCCGGCCGAGCATCACCGCGGCCTCGTCGTAGAGCACACCCGTCGCCGCGGCCACCGGCGGAATGCCGTAGTGGTCCCGCAGCAGCCCGACGATGGCGTCCTCGGCCCGGCGGGCGAACGGCCGGAACACGCCGATGCGGCGTACCCGCCGCGACAGCAGTTCGGCCACGCCGAGGGCGATCGTCGACTTGCCCCCGCCGGAGTCCAGACCGGTCACGTACACACTGCGCGCCACGCTGCTTACCTTATGCTCGGACGGCCGCGCGGCCGTGGAGATCTGCCCGATCGGCCGCCGCCCGGCCTTCGGCCCAGCCGTGATGGTTACTGACGCTGATCGTCTGCCTTCGCACAGCGGGAAATGCCTCCCGGAATTTCGCCTGGACCTCGTCGTCCCGCCTCTTCAGCACCGGCAGCAGATCCGTTTCCGCGCTCGCCTGCACCACGACCGTCTGCGCCGCCTCGGTCAGGCGTTCGCCGATGCGCTGGGCGTACGCCGTCAGGAAGGCCCGGCGAAACGACGGCGTCGTGGTCGGCACCACCGTCATCGCCCGCACCGCCTGCACCAGGAGCGACGTGAACAGCAGTTCGACGGCGTCGAGGTCGGTGGGGAAGCCCATCACGGTCGCGAACCCGAACTCCCTCGTCCACCCGCACCGGCACCGGTTGGCGTTCGCGACCGCTTGCAACAGCAGCGTTTTCGGCGCCTCGTAAGGGTTGTCCACCGCGATGCGGCGCAGCGCCGGCTCATCCCGAGCGCCCGTACGCGACATCAGCAGGGCGTAGTCGATGCTGTGCCGAGCCATCAGCTCCTGTGCTTTCGCCGTGTACGCCTCGGCTTCCTCCGGGAACGTCGTCGACTCGGCCTTGGCGAGCAGCGCGCGTACGCGGTCGAGCATGCGCTCGTTCACCACGGCTGTGGGGTTGTCCCGCCGTTCACCGCCCGGTCGGGCCTGACCGGGCAGCGGCCCCGCCGACGGGATCCGGGGCAGCCAGCGCAGGTGATCCAGGACCACGCCCACGAGGTCGAGCATTTGCGCTTCGGTCGTCTGCTCCCGCGCCGCCCACCATTGCAGCAGGCCGTCGTCGGCGCCCCACATGACCGTCGCGTTCAGATCCGCCAGCTGGGCCGTCCAGCGCTCGTCGACCGTCGCTGGGGCGTACTCGCGCATCTGCGCGGCGATGCCGTCGACGACGAGGGCCGCATGGCGTGGCGTGGCCTGGCGGCGGATCGCCCGGACGAGTTCGGCCGGCTGCCAGCCGCGCTGCCACGCCGCCAGCACCTCAGATTGGAGGCGTGCGAGTACTGCCCTCGACGTGATGCTTTCCATCGATCCCCCTCGGTGTTCCCCTTGGTCGGCCTGATCGAGTCGTCTGCGTAGCGCTACCGTCGGTTGGCCGCTTTGATCAAGACGCCGCCCTGGCGAGGTCGTCGATCTCGACGCGCTGGGCCAGCGAGCTGGAGGCGCCGAGCCGGGTGGCCGCGACCGCACCGGCCGCGCAGGCCCATCCCAGCGCGCCCGGCACCGGCTTGCCCTCGGTGTACGCCACGGCGAGCGCACCGACGAAGCCGTCACCGGCGGCAGTCGTGTCGACGGCGTCGATCCGGGGCGCCGGGACGTGCAGCCACGTTCCCTCGCGATCGGTGTAGAACGCGCCATCCGCTCCGACGGTCAGCACCACGCGCCGAGCCAGTGGCCGCAGCCGCTCCAGGAGCGAGTACGCGTGCATTCCCCGGGCGGAGGCGCTACGGCTGCGCCGGGCGCTGCTGTCGACGTCGCCGAGGACGCATTGAGCCTCGATGAGGTTGACCACGAGCATGTCGACGAGGTCCAGCAACTCCGCCGGCAGTCGCCGGGCCGGTGCCGCGTTGAGCAGAACCGGTACGCCCGCCTCGCGGCCGGCCCGCGCCGCCTCGACAACGGTGTCGAGCGGGACCTCCAGTTGCAGCAGCAGGGCATCGGAGCCGGCGATGGCCGCCCGGTCGTCGCCGGTCAGCGACGTGAGCCCCGAATTGGCACCGGGCGCCACGACGATGAGGTTCTCCCCGCGGCCGTCGACCGCGATGAGCGCCACTCCCGAGGGGCCGGGCACCACGCGCAGCCGGCCCAGGCCGACGCCGGCGCGGTCCAGATTCTCGCGCAGCTGGGCGCCGAAGGCATCGTCGCCGACCGCGCCGATGAACGTCACCTCGGCACCGGCGTAGGCCGCGGCGATGGCCTGGTTGGCGCCCTTGCCCCCGGGGACGGTGGTGAAGTCGCGCCCGAGCACCGTCTCCCCCGGCCGGGGCAGCTCGGCCGTCGTGGCCACGAGGTCGAGGTTGACGCTGCCGACGACGGCGATCTTCATTTGCTCACTCTCACAGTCCGCTCGGCCAGCTCGGCGAATGCCACCCGGTCGCAGCCGAGGATGCTGGTATGGAGAGTGTCGCCGACGGGCTCGCTCCACTCGGCGGGAACCCCGCCCGCGAGCGCGGCCGTGATGGCGCCGACCGTGGCGCCGTTGGAATCGGTGTCGCAGCCGGCCGCGACGATGCCCCGCACGGCGGCGGTGAAGTCGCCACCGTGGAAGGCCAGCGCCGCCGCTACGAGCGCGGCGTTGGGCAGCACGTGGACCCAGTGGCGCTGCCCGTAGCGCGCGTGGATGGCTTCGACCACCCCGTCCCAGTCCTTCTCCCGGCCGGCCAGGTCGCGCCCGTCCATCACCGCGTTGGCGAAGCGGCTGACCGGCGGCACGACGGCCTCGCCCGCGTCCAGCACTTCGTCCACAGTGGACGCAGTGAGCGCAGCGCTGCTCATTGCGGCGACCCACAGCGCTCCGTAGACGCCGGCTCGCACATGGCTCACGATGGCATCCCGGTACGCACACGCAGCGGCGAGATCGGGCCGCCCGGGATGGATCCATCCGTAGAGGTCGGCGCGGATCTGCGCCCCGATCCACTCGCGGAAAGGGTTGGTACGCAAAGCGGTCTGCGGTGGCGAGTAGCCGAGCAGCAGATTCCGGTACGCGATCCGCTCGGCGGTGAAGATCTGCCCGGCGGGCAGCTCGTCCAGCCACGCCCGAGCGACGTCCTCGGTCGTGAAGCCCGAGCCGCAGCGCTCCACCAGTCGCAGCGCCAAAACGGTGTAGGTCAAGTCATCGCAGGCGCTCGGCTCCTTCGGCGGCCAGTCACCACCGCTGCCGCCCGCCCGGCCCAGGAAGCATCCGGCCGCCCGGCCGATCCACGCCGCGCGGACCCGGTCCGCATCGAATCGCGGCTTCCAGCGCGGAACCGTGCGCCACAGAGCTTGGATGCCGGCGAAGTCGTCGGGCTCGCCCGGCTGGGCCGGCATCGGCTGATCGTCCAGCGCTTCCAGCAGCCGGTCGGCGAGCGCGTGCAGCTCCGGGCTGGCCGGTGCGCCGGTGGCCGACGGGCCCAGCGATCCGCCCGCGTCCAGCCACCGCCACGTCACCTTGGACACATCCTTGCCGAGGTCACGGGCGGCGACCAATTCGTGCGACAGCAGATCTTCGGGCTGCACCCAGCTCACGCGCATGGCCGACAAGTTACCGCCACCCCCTGACACTTCCCCGCCCCCGGCCCCGCCCCACGTTCCTGTTTCCGGCCCGGGAGGCCGGTAGCTGGTGGCGGTCAGGTGCTGTCGCGGACGACGAGTGCGGGCGCGACTCGTTCGTACCGTGCCGGCAGACCACCATCGTCCAAACGCGACAGAAGCAGCCGCGCCGCGAGCCGCCCTCGTTCGGTCGCCCCGAGATCCACGCTCGTCAGGCGCGGAAACGTCAACTCGGCGATCGCGGTGTTGTCCATGCCGACGACGGCCACGTCTTCGGGTACGCGCAACCCGGCCGACAGCACCGCATGCAAAGCACCGGCCGCGACGAGGTCGTTGGCGGCCAGGATCGCATCGGGGCGCGTACGCTCCAGCAGCCGCCGGGTCGCCTCGCGGCCGCCTTCGAAGGTGAAGTCGCCCCGCTCGACGTCGGCCGCGCGTAACCCGTGTGTCCCAAGGGTCATGTGGAATCCTGCTTCCCGGTCGGACCCCGGTATGGTGCTCGCCGAGCCGTTGACGAGCGCGATGCGCGTACGCCCACGGTCCAGCAGGTGCTCGACGCCGAGGGCCACGCCGGACAGGGAGTCCGCGCGTACGTTGTCGACCGGTAGCTCGCCGGGCATCTGTCCGACCACGACGACCGGCACCGCCGCGCGGGAGAGCTCCTGAACGTGGGAGTCCGTCACCTCCAGCACCGACATGATGAGGCCGTCGACGTAGCGGCGGGCCAGACCGCGCAGCAGAGCGGTCTCGCTGGCGGCGTGCGCACCGGTCGCGTGGATCAGCAACTGCCGGCCGGATCCGGCGATCTCGGCCTCGATGGCCCGGGTCATGAGGACATAGACCGGGTTCGAGATGTCCACGACGGCCAGCCCGATCAGCCCGGTCCGCTGCGCCTGCAGCGATCGGGCGATCGCGTTGGGCACGTAGCCCACGTGTTCGGCCGCTGCGCGTACGCGCGCCGCTAGCTCGGCGCTGCCTCCGATGCCGTTGAGGACCCGCGACGCCGACGCAATCGATACGCCCGCGAGCTGTGCCACCGTACGCACGGTCGGCTGGCCGCGATCCGCCTCGACCGCGAAACGTTTCCGCCCCACGTTCGACCCCTCCGACGCCCAACCTGCGAACAACGAGGGTCGCCCGAGCCGCTCACCGGGCGGCATCACCCGTTCGGCCCAGCACCGACCAGCGGTCCGGAGTGGACAATCAGACACCAGTTGACCAGGCCGGATCCGCGACCGCAGCGACGCGACGGCGCAAGCGTAAGAAAGGCGACAGCTACGCCGTGGGGGTGATCTCCCGGCCGAGTGGCCACAACGCGGCCGGCACCAGCTTGAAGTTGGCGATGCCGAACGGGATGCCGATGAGGGTCAAGCACAGCGCCACACCCGCCGCGACGTGCACCAGAGCCAGCCACCAGCCGGCGATGATCAGCCACACGATGTTGGCCAGCATCGAGGCAACGCCCGCGCTGGGCTTGTCGGTGATGGTGTAGCCGAACGGCCAGAACGCGTACCGGGCCAGGCGGAAGGCGGCCACGCCGAACGGGATGGTCACGATGAAGATGAAGCAGAGAACCCCGGCGAACGCGTAGGCCAGGCCGAGCAGGAAGCCGCTGCCGAAGATGAACCAGAGCACGTTCAGGATGGTCCGCATGATCCGATGATGCCCCACGCGGTCAACGCCCGACCCCATGATCCGGGTTGGATCATGGGGCCTGCTCAGCGGGTAGTGAAGGGTACGGACTCCCAGCCGTCGGGCAGCACCCGCGCGGCGAACGCCGGATCCGGCTCCCACGACGCCCACTTCTCGTCCCACCAGGTCTCACCGGCGTCGAGCAGGGCCGCGATCCGATCCCCCTCGGCCTGGATCGCGTCCACCCGCCCGGGATAGCGCACCGCACCGGTCGTCGCGAACTGGTCGACGTCCTTCCACTGATACGTCCGCGCTCCCGCCGGCCAGACGAGGTCCAGCTCGTGGTCGACGGTGTCGAACCCGATGGGCGTACGCCGGGGCGCGTCCTGGAGGTTGAAGTACCACCCGGTGAAGGAGCGCGACGGTCCGGTCCAGAACAGGAAGACGGCGTGGTCGACGCCGTCCCAGTGCAGGGCTAGCAGCCCGTGCCCGTTCCAGGCGGTGTGCCCGGCTTCGCGCCACGGATGCGGGCCGGCCGGAAACGTGCCCGCGGCCGGGAATCCGAAGGGCGAGCCGGGCGGCAGGTAGGTCGCCAGGAACGATCCGGTATCCGCAACGCAGATGGACGGGTACGCGAACCACACCTCGCCGCGCATGATCTCCCGGCGGACGACGGTGTCGCCGTACGCGAACCGCATCAGGCGGCCCGCGCCGCGAACCGGCCGTCGGCGTACTCGACCTTGAGCGGCAGGCCGAACGTGGCGCTGAGGTTGTCGCCGGTCATGACCGCTTCGAGCAGGCCGGACGCGACGACCGCGCCCTCGCGCAGCAGCATGGCGTGGGTGATGCCGGGCGGTATCTCCTCGACGTGGTGCGTGACCAGGACGAGGGCGGGTGCGTCGGGGTCCTGCGCGATGGTACCGAGCCGGGCGACGAGGTCCTCCCGGCCGCCGAGGTCCAGGCCGGCCGCGGGCTCGTCGAGCAGCAGCAGCTCGGGGTCGGTCATCAGGGCGCGGGCGATCTGGACGCGCTTGCGCTCGCCCTCTGACAGCGTTCCATAGGTTCGGTCGGCCAGGGCTGCGACGCCGAACTGCTGCATCAGCGCTTCGGCGCGGGCGATGTCGGCTGGATCGTAGTTCTCGCGCCACCGGCCGACGACCGACCAGGCCGCGGTCACGACCGCATTGCGTACCAGCTCCTCGGCGGGGATGCGGTCGGCCAGCGCGGCCGTCGACAGGCCGACGCGCGTACGCAGCTCTTGAAGGTCGGTACGCCCGATCCGCTCGCCGAGGACGTACATCTGGCCGCTGGTGGGGTGCGACCGCCCGGCCGCGAGGTTGATCATCGTCGTCTTGCCGGCGCCGTTGGGGCCGAGCACCGCCCAGCGCTCGTCCAGCTCGACCCGCCACGTCAGGTTGCGCAGCAGGTACTGGCCGGAGCGCACGACGTTGACGCGCTCGGCGGCGATGACGAGGTCGGGGTCATCCACGGCAACAGGCACGGTGGTTATCCAACCAGCCCCGCCGGCTGCGAAGGCGCCCGGGTGGGAGATGGCCGAAGATCAGCCGTTCGGCTGAGGTCCGTCCCCCACGGAATTTGCGTCACAGCCTAAGGTGAGCCCATTTACCAAGGGGAGGAAGGACCGCCTTGACAGCGGTGATCGAGATCAAGGGGCTGCGCAAGACGTTCCGCAGCTTCCGCCGAGGCCCGCAGCGGGCGCTGGACGGGTTCGACATGGAGGTCGAGCCGGGCCAGGTGCACGGCTTCCTCGGCCCCAACGGCTCGGGCAAGACCACGACCCTGCGTACGCTGCTCGGCCTGGTGCGGCCGGACGGCGGCGAGATGACCATCCTCGGCACTCCGAGCGAGCAGTACGAGTCCGTCGCCCATCGGGTCGGCGCGATCGTCGAGAGCCCCATGTTCTTCGGCCAGTTCAGCGGGCGTAAGACGCTGTCGCTGCTGGCCACCGCGGGCGGGGTCGATCCGAAGCGGGTGGACGCCGTCCTCGAACGCGTCGGGCTGCGTGACCGGGCCGGCGATCGCGTCAAGGCGTACTCGCTGGGCATGAAGCAGCGGCTCGCGGTGGCCTCGGCCCTGCTCAAGGAGCCCGAGCTGCTGATTCTGGACGAGCCCGCAAACGGCCTGGACCCGGCCGGCATCCACGAGATGCGCACCCTCATGCGCGACCTGGCCGCGGACGGCGTCACGGTCCTGGTCTCCAGCCACATCCTCAGCGAGATCGAGCTGATCTGCGACACCGTCACGATCATCTCGCGCGGCCGCCGCGTCACCTCCGGGCCGGTGGCGAGGTCCTCGCCGCCCACGACACTCACGAATTCCGGGTACGCGCAGCGCCGCTGGACCGGGTCCTGGAAGTGCTGGCGGCGGCGAACCTGACCGCCCGGCGCGACGGCGACCACGTGATCGTCGGTGGTGTGACCGATGCCGCCGCCATCAGCGAGGCCCTGGGCCGCGCCGAGCTGTGGCTGACCGAGCTGTCGCCGCTCTCGCCCGATCTGGAGAGCGTCTTCCTGGACCTGACCGGAACCCGCCCGGTCGAAGGCGTCTACCGGCAGGTCGACGACGCCAACACGCCCGAGCCGATGGAGATCGCGCTGTGAACCTGTGGAAAGCCGAACTGCAGCGGCTGCTCTCGCGGCGCTTCGTGCGCGTACTGACGATCCTTCTGGTGGCGGTCTTCGGCATCACGATCTTCGTGACGATGGCCAGCAGCCGGCAGCCGACGCCCGACGACTGGTACTACGCCACCACCCAAGCGCAGTCGGAAAACCAAGTACGCCAACAGCTCTACCGCGAATGCTTGGCGGCACACGAGCCCGGCGCGACCGCGGTCGAGCGGGCGCGGTTCCCCGGCCGCTGTGACTACACCGAAGTGCAGCCCGAGGACTTCCTCTACGACACCTATGTGTTCCACAAGTCCATCAAGCCGCTGATCGCCTTCCTCGCGGCGTACCTGGCCTTGTTCGGGTTCCTCATCGGCGCGACCTACATCGGTGCCGAACTGTCCAGCGGCGGCATGACCAACCTGCTGCTGTGGCGGCCCAAGCGCATGGAGGTGCTCGGCGCGAAGCTGGGCGTACTGCTCGGGTCGGTCGCGCTCTTCTCGGTCCTGTTCTCGCTGGTCTATGTCGCCACTTTCTACGGCATCGCGCAGGCGACCGGCTATGTCGGCACCGTCGACTCCGCGCTCGTCTCCGACCTCGGGTTGATGCTCGTACGCGGACTGGGGCTGGTCCTCATCGTCACGGCGTGCGCCTTCGGCGTGGCCACGCTCGGGCGGCACACCGCCGCCTCGCTCGGCCTCGCCACGGCGTACGTGGTGGTGTGGGAGGGCGGTGCGCGGCTGATGATGGAGCTGCTCAACGCCGGCCGGCCCGAGCCCTGGTTCCTGTCGACCTACATCGGCGCCTGGATGGTCGGGCGGCTCGAACTCTACGAGCGGTACGCACCCTGCGTCGCGCCCGAGACCGGCATCGACTCGTTCGACTGCTCCAGCACCTACTTCATCACCTGGTGGCACGCCGCGATCGTGTTCCTCGTGGTGCTCGCGGTCTTCGTCGGCGGCTCGTTCGGCGTCTTCCGCCGCCGCGACCTCGCTTAACGGCCCGTCACACGGCGCTACATAGTGGTGGAGCCGAAGACCTGGTCGCGTACGGCGTCCAGGCCGGTCAGCAGCGCACCTCGCAGCACCGGCTCGGCACCGACCTGCGAGACCACGACCTTCGGCGACACCACCGTGATCGCGGCGACCTCGTGCTGTACGCGATCGGCGAGCGGCGTGCCACCGGCCTGGCCGACTTCGCCCGCGAGCACGACCATCGGCGGGTCGAGGACGACGCCGACGGCGGCGACGCCCAGCGCCAGGCGGCGGGCCAGCTCGTCGAGGACCGGGCCGCCCTTGGTGCCGGCCGCGATCGCCGCGCGTACGGCCTCTCCGGCGGTGGCCGCCTTGAACCCGTGCTCCCGAGCCACGGTACGCACGGCGTCAGCGCCGGCGATCTGCTGGAAGGGTCCCTTGGTGCCGCGCTTGCTCACGTCGCGGGGCAGATCGGCGCCGGGCACCGGCAGGTAACCGATCTCGCCCGCGGCACCGGTCGCACCGCGGTGCAGCCGCCCGCCCAGCATGACGGCGAGGCCGACGCCCCGGCCGATCCAGACGAGCAGGAAGTCGCCGATGCCCCGCGCCGCGCCCTCGTGTGCTTCGGTCACGGCGGCCAAGTTGACGTCGTTTTCGAAGAAGACGTCGGGGATCAGGTCCTCGCGCAACGCCGCCAGCAGGCCCCGGTGCCAGCGCGGCAGGTCGAAGGCGAACGCGATGTCGCCCGTCGCCGGGTCCACCAGGCCCGGCGTACCCAGGACGATCCGGCGGATGTCGGACAGCGTCGCGCCGCCTTGCTCGGCCGCTTCCAACACGGCCGAGTGCACGACGCCGACCGGATCGTCCGTGTCGTGTGTGGAGTGTTCGGCCCGGCCTACTATCGAACCGGTGATGTCGGCACAGGCCGCGACGACATGATCGGGGCCGACGTCGACACCGACGACGAAGGCACTGGACGGTGTGACCGCGTAGAGCTGCGCGTTCGGTCCCCGCCCGCCCGCCTGCTCGCCGACGCGCCGGACCAGCCCACGCTCCTCCAGCCGCTCGACCAGCTGCGAGGCGGTGACCTTGGACAGGCCGGTACGCTCGCCGAGCTGCGTGCGCGTGAGCGGCCCGTGTTCGAGCAGCAATTCGAGGGCCGCTCGGTCGTTGAGCGCGCGGAGCAGACGGGGGGTCCCGGGCAGTCGAGCAGAAGACATGGCGTCAGCCTCTGGCGTTTAGTAAAGTTTCTTATTAGATTGGCAATGCCTTACCACTACCGGTAGCGTACGGCCTCGCCAGCGTCAAGGTCGTCCCCTGCCCCTCCGAGACCGCCCGCCGTTCCGGCGGCTTTTCCCCTGGCAACCGCAACGAAAATGGGACAAGAGATGACGATCGACCCGGGCCGGCGGCGCCTGGTGCTGCAGACCCTGCTCCCCTCCTTCGGCGGCCGGACCGCCACGGGGGACGGCATCGGCGCGGGTACGCCCGAGGCCGGTGCCCTCACCGCGCCGCAGTGGGCCGTGGACCTCGTCGCCGAGGGCCTGGCCGGCTACTGCCTGTTCGGCTACAACATCGCCTCGCCCGACCAGCTCGCCGCGCTCACCGCCGAGCTGCGGGCCGGCCGCACCGACGTGCTGATCAGCCTCGACGAGGAGGGCGGCGACGTCACCCGGCTCTATCACCGCACCGGCAGCCCCTATCCGGGCAACGCCGCGCTGGGCGTGGTTGGCGACTTCGGCCTGACCCGCCGGATCTACACCGCGATCGGCCAGGACCTGCGCAAGGCGGGCATCACGCTCAACCTCGCGCCGACCGTCGACGTCAACGTGGCCACCGACAACCCCATCATCGGTACGCGCTCATTCGGCGCGACAGCGGCGGAAGTGGCGGCTCACACCGCGGCGGCGGTAGTGGGTCTGCAATCCACCGGTGTCGCCGCGTGCGCGAAGCATTTCCCCGGTCACGGTGCGACGGTCACCGACTCCCACCTCGGACTGCCCACGGTCGACATATCCGAGCAGCTCCTGCGCGACCGGGAGCTGCACCCCTTCGCCACCGCGGTCGCCGCCGACGCCAAGTCGATCATGACTGCGCACATCCGCGTACCAGCGCTCACCGGCGACCAGCCGGCGACCTTCAGCCGCCGCGTCCTGCACGACCTGCTGCGGATCGAGTTCGGCTTCGCCGGTGTCGTCGTCACCGATGCCCTGGAGATGGCCGGTGCGGCGGCGTACGCCGGCGGCATCCCGCAGGCCGCGGTGCTGTCGCTGGCCGCCGGGGCCGATCTGCTCTGCATCGGGGCCGACGTCGACCACGCCCTCGTGGAGGAGGTCGTCGCGCAGATCATGGCGGCCCTCGGCGACGGCCGGCTGGACCTCGCCCGGGTCGAGGAGGCCGCCGCTCGCAACGCCGAGCTGGCCGCGTGGACCCAGGGCACCTTCCCGACCGAGATCGAGCCGGAGATCGGCTACACCGCAGCCGCCCGCGCGATCCGCGTCGAGGGGTCGCTCGACGGGCTCACCAACCCGCTCGTCGTGCAGCTGGTCGCCGGGCACAGCATCGCCGAGGGGCCGGTGCCATGGGGCCTGAGCCCGCACGTGGCCGCCGGGCAGGCCGAGCAGCTCGTCGCCGACCCCTCCGACGTGACGGCGGCATCGCTGGCGGCCAAGGCGGGCGAGCGGCCCGTCGTCATCGTCGGCCGGCACATCCACCGATCCGATGTCGCCCGGCAGCTCACCGAGGCGCTGACGGCCACTCACCCGACGATCGTGGTCGACATGGGCTGGCCCGCCACGTGGCGGCCGGCGGGCGTACGCGCGTTCATGAACACCTTCGGCGCCAGCCGAGCCAACGGGCGAGCCGCCGCGGCGGCCCTGCGCTTGGCCTGAGGGAGGACGGCTGGCGCGTCGTTACGAAGCGTTATACGTGACGACGCGCCAGCCGTGACCCTCGTCGTGCAGGAGCTCGACCCAGTGGCAGTTGCCGATGGGTGCCAGCGACGGCAGGATCTCCTCCGGCCAGCCCAGCAACGCCGCCGTACCGTATTTGATCGATCCGCCATGCGACGCCAGTACGCTCACCGCACCAGGGTTGCGCTCGGCGGCCTCGCGGATGACCTCACACACGCGCTTGCCGAGATCGGTCAGCGGCTCGATGCCGTCGCCCGGATCGGGGTCGGCGGCCTCCCACTTCGCCCGGGAGATCGGAAAGCGCTCCTTGATCTCCGGCGTCGTCAGCGTCTCCCACAGCCCGAACGCGCGCTCCCGCAGCCGTACATCGCGCTCCGGAGGAAGCCCGGTGATGTCCGCCAGCGCATCGGCCGTACGCGCCGTACGCCCGAGGTCACTGCTGATGAGCAGCGTGGGATTGCGGGCCGCCAGGCGTACCGCTGCCTCAGCGGCCTGCCGCAGCCCGAGATCGTTCAGCGGTACATCGGTCTGTCCCTGCACCCGGTGATCGGCGTTCCAATCGGTGTTGCCGTGCCGCCAGAGGATGACCCGCGTCCCGCTCATGCCGCGCGCTCGGCCAGATCGCGGTCGACGAACTCGATCCGCGGGCAGTCCTTCCACAGCCGATCGAGAGAGTAGAACTCGCGCTCCTCCGAGTGCTGTACATGCACGACAATGTCGACGTAGTCCAGCAGAACCCACCGGCCGGAACGCTCACCCTCACGCCGTACCGGCTTCGCCTTCTCCGGCAGCTCCGCCAGCTTCTCCTCGATCGCGTCGACGATCGCAAGCACCTGGCGCTCATTGGGCGCGGAAGCGAGCACGAACGCGTCGGTGATCACCAGCTGATCGGCCACGTCGAGCAGGACAATGTCTTCGGCCTTCTTATCGGCCGCGGCCTGAGCGGCGGTCAACGCCAGCTCAATAGCACGCTCGGTAGCGGGCACTAATCGGGTCCTTCCGTCGGCTGTCCCGGACTCCAGCTTCTCATACCTGAGGGCGGTCGCGCCCGGGAGATATGACGCAGATCGCCCGTCTGTCGATAGCGGCGGCGTCGAAGGGATCGCGGTCTTTTGCGCCGAAGGACACAGTTGCGCACGGTGGGTCGCAGTGTGAGATGCGCGTTCCGGATGGTGGGATCGGACCCGGCGGCATTACTAGCCCACGAACATGGCAGGGAGGCCGCCCCTAGCGGCCGACCGGTCTCCGACGTGAGCAACGGATCGCTGGGCCCACGGACCTTGGAGACGAACCTAGCGGTAAAGCTTGTGCTTCGCGATGTACTGGACCACCCCGTCCGGCACCAGGTACCAGACGGGCTGGCCGGCCGCCACCCGGGCCCGGCAGTCGCTGGAGGAGATGGCCAGGGCCGGGACCTGGACCAGGGTGACCGCCTCGGACGGCAGGTGGGCGTCGGAGAGGTCGAAGCCGGGCCGGGTGACGCCCACGAAGTGGGCCAGCTCGAACAGCTGCTCCGCGTCCTTCCAGGAGAGGATCTTCTCCAGCGCGTCGGCGCCGGTGATGAAGTACATCGCGCTTCGCTTGCCGTAGACGCCGCGCAGGTCGCGCAGCGTGTCGACGGTGTAGGTGGGCCCGTCGCGGTCGATGTCGACGCGGCTGACCGTGAACTGGGGGTTGGACGCCGTGGCGATCACGGCCATGAGGTAGCGGTCCTCCGGCGGCGAGACCTTGGCGTCGTTCTTCTGCCACGGGTGGCCGGTCGGCACGAAGACCACTTCATGCAGGTCGAAGCGGTCGGCGACCTCGCTGGCGGCGACCAGGTGACCGTGGTGGATGGGATCGAAGGTCCCACCCATGACTCCGACGCGGCGCAGCCGCTGTCCCATGATCGCAAGCCTACCTCGTCTTGGTCTCCCACAACTCCCGCTGACGGATGTACCGGCGCAGATCGTCGGTGGAGTCGGTGATTGCGCGAGCCAGCTGTGGGTTGATGTCGGGCCGGGCCAGCATCGCGTTCGCAGCCTCCACAGTGGAGTGATACGCCGCATAGACCGGGTACGCCTTCGCACCGAGCAAATTCAGCATGGCACCCGACCGCCACTCCTGCGACGCGGCCAGATCGGTGAAGTAGCGCTCGACGAGGCCGTCGGTCAGCTCCGGGTGTTCCGGCCGCCAGAGCCCTTCGCCGATGGCTTCGAGGATGCGGTTGGACAGGTCGCGATCGGTCGCGAGGAGGGCGTACGCCGCTTCCTTGTCGGCCGCGGTCGGCAGCGCCGCCCGGCACCGAGCGGCCTCCATCGCGCCCCGGGCGGTGTTGTCGCGAGCGAGTTCGGCTTCGATTTCGTCGCGGCCGGCCTCGCCCTGCACCACCTGGCGCAGCAGCAGTCCCCAGCGCATGTCGGCGTCGATGTCGATGCCCTCGGGTACGTTGCGCTCGGCCAGCCAGCCGGCGAGCAGAGCCGGGTCGCAAGGACCGGCGATCAGCGAGCGGGCGGCGGCCAGCTGCAGCCCGCCACCGGGCGCGGCCCGGTCGAGGATTTCGCGGCTGGCCTGAGAGACGACCGCATGCGCCTCGCCCCGAGCCGGCGGTGGGAGGAAGCGGTTCACCGCGCCCCGGGCGTAGGCCAGCACGGTCTCCACCTGAGCGACGTCGGGCTCGGCCGGCAGTGCTGCCCCGACGACGCCGATGAAGTCCACCGCCGGCAGCTCACCGTCGCGCATCGCGTCCCACAGGGCACCCCACACGACGGCCCGGTTCAGCGAGGACTCCAGCGAGCCGAGGAGGCGTACGGGGTCGGCCGACGGGTCGAAACGGATCTTCGCGAAGGTCAGGTCGCCGTCGTTCAGCAGCAGGTCGCGGGCGACGACGCCGTCGAGCTGGGTGAGCGTGGTCCGCGGTCCGTCGATGTCGACCTCGATACGCTGCCGCTCCCCCGCCTCATCGGTGTAGCCGATGCCGATGCGGTGCGGGCGCAGCGTCGGATGGTCGGCCGGGGCGGTCTGCTCGATCACCAGGCTCTCGATCCGGTCGTCCGGGCCGGCCGCGACGATCGGGCGCAACGTGTTGACCTGAGCCGACCGCAGCCACTTGTCGGCCCACGCGCTCAGATCGCGGCCGGACGCGGCCGACAGCGCCTCCAGCAGATCGGCGAGGGTCGCGTTGCCCCAGGCGTGCTTGGTGAAATGGGCCCGCAGGCCGGCGAAGAACGGCTCGTCCCCGAGCCACGCCACCAGCTGGCGCAGCGCGGCGCAGCCCTTGGCGTACGAGATGCCGTCGAAGTTCGCGAACGCCGACTCGGTGTCGCTGACATGCTCCGGCGCGACCGGGTGCGTCGAGGGCCGCTGGTCGGCGCTGTAGCCCCACAGTTTCCGTTCGATGGAGAAGTCACTCCACGCGTTGGTGAACCGGGTGACCTCGGCGGTGATGCGGTAGCCCATGTAGGTCGCGAACGACTCGTTCAGCCACAGGTCGTCCCACCATCGCATGGTGACGAGGTCGCCGAACCACATGTGAGCCATCTCGTGCGCGATGATGTACGCCCGCCGCGCCCGCTCGGCGTCGGTGACGGCGGTGCGATAAATGAACTCGTCGCGGTGCACCACGAGGCCGGGGAACTCCATGGCGCCCCACGAGAACTCCGGCACGAACGCCTGCTCGTACTTGACGAACGGGAACTGGATGCCGAAAAGCTCGTGATAACGGTCGAGCGCGGCCTTGGTGATCTCGAAGATCTCCGGCGCGTTGACCTCCAGATCGTCCGAATAGGACGCTCGGGTGTAGAGCGCCAGCGGGATGCCGTCGTGCTCGTCGCGCACTTCGGCGTACGCGCCGGCGATGAGCGTGATCAGGTAGGTGGAGATCGGTTTGGTCGGCTGGAACTCCCAGCGGCCGGCGCTGACCTGCTCCCCGGGCGCGTTGGAGCGCACGATCCACTCCGGATCGGCGGTCGCGCGGATCGTGAACGACGCCTTCAGGTCCGGCTGGTCGAAGCACGCCATGAACCGCGCGGCGTCGGCGATCGCCGGCTGCGCGTAGATATAAACGTTGCCGTCCGCGGGATCCACCGCGCGGTGCAGGCCCTCGGCCACGTGCGAGTACTCGTACTCGGCGATGACCACGACCTCGTTGCTGTCCGCGAGCCCGCTCAGCGGCAGGCGCCCGTCGGCGAACCCCGTCACGGGTACGCCGTTGAGCGCGGCGCTGATCAGCCGGATCGGCCGCACCTCCAGGAAGACCTCGACGCCCTCGGGATCCTCGACGTCGAATCGGGCCACCGTGGTCGTCCGGAAGGACTCGCCACTGGTCAGATCGAAATCGAGGTCGTAGCGAAGGTTGCGGACGGCGGCGGCACGCGCCTTGGCTTCGTCGTAGGTCAAGCTGGGCATGCAACCATCATGCCTGCCGCACCGCCGCGGATGTTACGGGGTTGTCGGGGACAGCTGCTTTCCGTAACAGACGTCGGGCTGCCGATGTATTCGCCGTAGGGCGCCGTCCGGGCGAAATCCCACCGCCTCGCGCCGGAAGCCGTGCTTGGGATCAGTCTTCGTCGTCGGCTACCCAGTCGCCGGCCGTGTCGCCTTCGGGGCGTACGCGCCTCGCCTTGCGGGCCGCCAGCCGCTCCTCCGCCGAAGCCCGCGGCGTCGCCAGCGCCTCGTCGATGCGGATGTCGGTTCCGCGATTGCCCGGCATGTACTCGGCTCCGGCGTACACGGTCGGCTGCCAGTCGAACTCGCGCTCGCCGATGCGCACCGGCGCGCCGGGCTCCGCGCCCGCCTTCGCCAGCGCGTCCTCCACGCCGAGGCGGGCCAGCCGGTCGGCCAGGTAGCCGATGGCTTCGTCGTTGTTGAAGTCGGTCTGGCGTACCCAGCGCTCCGGCTTGGCGCCCGCGACGACGAAGGTGCCCTCGTCGTCCTCCTGGATGGTGAAACCGGTGTCGTCGACCGCCTTCGGCCGGATCACGATCCGGGTCGGCTCAAGGATCGGCTTGGCCGCCCGCGCCTGCTCCACCAGGTCGCTCAGGGCGTACACGAACTCCTTGAGGCCCTCGCGGGTGGCCGCGCTGACCTCGAAGATGCGGTAGCCGCGGGCTTCCAGGTCGGGCCGGACGATCTCGGCCAGGTCGCGGCCGTCGGGCACGTCGATCTTGTTGAGGACGACCAGGCGCGGCCGATCCTCCAGCCCGCCGTACGCCGACAGCTCGGCCTCGATGGCGTCGATATCGGCGACCGGATCGCGGCCGGGTTCCAGCGTGGCCGTGTCGACGACGTGCACAAGGACCTCGGTGCGCTCGATGTGGCGCAAGAACTCCAGGCCCAGTCCCTTGCCGGTGGCCGCGCCCGGAATCAGGCCGGGCACGTCGGCGACGGTGAAGGTGGTGTCGCCGGCCTGGACCACGCCGAGGTTGGGCACGAGCGTGGTGAACGGGTAGTCGGCGATCTTCGGCTTGGCCGCCGAGATGACCGAGATGAGCGAGGACTTGCCGGCGCTCGGGAAGCCGACCAGGCCGACGTCGGCGACGCTCTTGAGTTCCAGTACGACGTCGAGGCGGTCGCCGGGCTCGCCCAGTTCGGCGAAGCCGGGCGCCTTGCGCCGCGAGCTGGCCAGCGCGGCGTTGCCGCGCCCGCCCCGCCCGCCGCGCGCCACCTCGAAGGTGGTGCCGGCGCCGACGAGGTCGGCCAGGACCGTGCCGTCGGTGCCGAGCACGACGGTGCCGTTGGGCACCTTGAGGATCAGGTCCTCGCCGTTGGCACCGTCGCGGTTGCCGCCCTGGCCGCCCTTGCCGTTGGGCGCCTTGATCCGGGGCCGGAAGTGGAAGTCCAGGAGCGTGTGCGCGCCGGGGTCGACGGTCAGCATGACGCTGCCGCCGTGCCCGCCGTTGCCGCCGTCCGGGCCGCCGAACGGCTTGAACTTCTCGCGCAAGATCGAGACGCAGCCGTGCCCGCCGTCTCCGGCCTGCAGGTGCAGCACCACGCGGTCGACGAAGGTTGCCACTGTGTCATCCTCTCAACCCAGCGACCGGTTGGGCCGCCAGGAACGCAAAGAAGCGGGCGGGACGCCACAGCGCCCCACCCGCTCGGTGTCTAGTGCGATCAGGCCCCGGCCGGCACGATCGACACGGTCTTGCGGCCGCGCCTGGTGCCGAACTGCACCGAGCCGGCGGCGAGCGCGAAGAGCGTGTCGTCGCCACCGCGGCCGACCAGGTCGCCCGGGTGGAACTTGGTGCCGCGCTGGCGGACGAGAATCTCGCCGGCGTTGACGACCTGACCGCCGAACCGCTTCACGCCCAGGCGCTGTGCGGCGGAGTCACGACCGTTACGGGAGCTGGACGCACCCTTTTTGTGTGCCATTTCGGAACGCCTACTTCCCGGTGGAGATGCCGGTCACCTTCACCTGGGTCAGCGGCTGGCGGTGACCCTGGCGCTTGTGGTAGCCGGTCTTGTTCTTGAACTTGTGGATCCGGATCTTCGGGCCCTTGGTGTGGGCCACCAGCTCACCGGAGACCGAGATCTTGGCAAGCTTGGCCGCGTCGGTCACCAGGTCGGCGCCGTCGACGACGAGGACCGGCGTGAGCGCGATCTCGTCACCCGGCTTGCCGGCCAGCTTCTCGACCTCGATCACGTCGCCCTCGGCGACCTTGTACTGCTTGCCGCCGGTCTTGACGATCGCGTACATGGGACGCGGACTCCCTTGCGTGTCTGGGCGGATGAGGAGGCGTTCCCGCGCTGCGACTCGGCGCGAACACAGCTCGGCGGCCGGCGCGCACGCGAACACCTGGTACCCGACGGGGCACCGCAGGCAAGATTACGCCATCGGATCCGCGGACCCCAAACCGGCCCCGGTCACACCGGCGTGTGGGTGGTCCGGCTCACTGGAAATGCTGCAGTTGTACGCCCGCCTCGGAGCACAGCGTCTTCAGCGTAGCCTCGGCCTCCTGCGTGTCGATCTGGTCGAAGTCCTCGATCGACTTGATCGACGCCGCCTGGGCGTACTCCTCGGACAGCGTCTTGAGCACGGCCTGGACGTTGGGGTCGCGGGCCTTGTCCGCCTCGGTCTGGAACGTCACCGAGGCCGCCTTGAAGATCGGCACGACCATGGCCAGAGCCTTCTTCGCCTCCGCCTCGTCCCCGGCGAGCGCGGCGCTGATGCCCTTGGCCAGCTGATCCTTGGCCGTAGCGTCGAGGTTGGCATAGATCGTGTCGGCGGTGCCGCACGCGGCCGCGGAGTTGGCGACCAGCTGCTGCGGGTTGAGGCTGGCCGGCAGGGCGCTGGCCGACGGGACGGTGGTGGGCAGGGTCGCCGGGGTGGAGCCGTCACCGCAGGCCGCCAGGGCCAGCAGCGCACCGCCGGCGACGGCCAGAGCGATCAGACGTCGCATGTCCGAATCTCGCTTCTGTCGGGGTTCATTCAAGGGATGGGTGCGGCGCTGTCCCCGCGGGGACAGCGCCGCGACGCACACTATTCGAGCGGGCTCAGCGAAGCCAGAACGCTCCGCATGCCTCTTGTACCTTCTGGCCGGCCTGCGCCACCTCGTCAGCGCTGAGGATGCTTCCGGCGTTCTTCAGATCCTCCAGCGTATTGATCTTGGCTGCGGCCGTTTCGAACGCGGTCGCCTCGGTGATCAACGCCGCCTTCAGCTCCGGCTGCAGAGCCTTGTCGCCCTGCGTACGCAGACCCGACGCCCACTGCACGAGCAGGCTCTTGACCTCCTGGATGGCCGCGGAGACCTTGGCCTGGTCGGCCTGGGCGGTCGAGACCGCGCTGACGATGCGCTTGCTGAACTCGACGGTGTTATCGGTGATGATCTTCTTGACGTCCGCACAGACCGTCTCGGTGTTGGCGGCCACCTCAGGCGACAGGCTCACGGCCGAGGCGGACGGCTGCCCGGATGCGGACGCGCTCGGCGTCGCACCGACGGTTCCGCTCGCATCGCATCCGGCCGCCAGAACGGCGGCACCGAGCAGCACGGCGGCGAGAGCCACCCGGGGGCGGGCTGTTCCGGTGAGAGATCGCATGGCCCGAAGTATCCCCCGGCCGCTGCGTCAGCAAACAGCGGCCGTGGTGCCACAAGCGAGCGGCTCAGGGGCGGGTACGGCGGCGGGCACCACCCCGGCGCCCCCGGCGGCGGCCGGTGCGCTCGGGCTCACCGGGCTCGTCGTCGTCGCCGAGCGCCTCGGTGTCCTCCACGACCTCGGCCTCGTTGGCGAACGGGTCGTCGGGTTCGGCCGGTGCGTCTTCCTCATCGTCCACCTTGGACGATCCCGCGGTACCGGCGACCGCCTTGACCTTCTCGGCGTTCTTACCCCCGCCCGAGCCGCGCTCGGCGATCGGATCGGTGTGGACCAGAACGCCACGGCCCTTGCAGTGCTCGCAGGTCTCGCTGAACGCCTCCAGCAGACCGGCACCGATGCGCTTGCGCGTCATCTGCACCAGGCCGAGCGAGGTGACCTCGGTGACCTGGTGCTTGGTGCGGTCGCGGCCGAGGCACTCGGTGAGCCGCCGCAGGACCAGCTCGCGGTTGCTCTCCAGCACCATGTCGATGAAGTCGATGACCACGATGCCGCCGAGGTCGCGCAGGCGCAGCTGGCGCACGATCTCCTCGGCCGCCTCCAGGTTGTTGCGGGTGACCGTCTCCTCAAGGTTGCCGCCGGCGCCGGTGTACTTTCCGGTGTTGACGTCGATGACTGTCATCGCCTCGGTCCGGTCGATGACCAGGTGACCGCCGGAGGGCAGGAAGACCTTGCGGTCCAGGCCCTTGAGGATCTGCTCGTCGACGCGGTAGGTGGCGAACACGTCGCTGACGCCGGTGTAGCGGTGTATGCGCTCGACGAGGTCGGGCGAGACGTGCTTGAGGTACGCCTCAACCGTCCCGTACGCGTCGTCGCCGGAGATCACCAGCTCCTTGAAGTCCTCGTTGAACAGGTCGCGCACGACGCGTACGAGGAGATCGGGCTCGGAGTACAGAAGCGTGGGCGCACCACCGGAAGCGGCCTTGGCCTGGATCTCCTCCCACTGCGCCTGCAACCGGGCCACGTCGCGGGCGAGTTCCTCCTCGGACGCGCCCTCGGCGGCCGTACGCACGATGACGCCGGCCTCCTCGGGGACGAGCTTCTTGAGGATGTCGCGCAGCCGCCGGCGCTCGACGTCGGACAGCTTGCGGCTGATGCCCGAGGCGGTGCCGTGCGGCACGTAGACCAGGTGGCGGCCGGACAGCGCGATGTGGCTCGACAGCCGCGCACCCTTGTGCCCGATCGGATCCTTGGTCACCTGGACGAGTACCGAATCGCCGCTCTTGAGGGCCTGCTCGATCGACCGGGACCGGCCCTCCAGACCGGCGGCGTCCCAGTTGACCTCGCCGGCGTAGAGCACGGCGTTGCGGCCCCGGCCGAGGTCGACGAACGCGGCTTCCATGCTGGGCAGGACGTTCTGGACGCGGCCCAGGTACACGTTGCCGACCATGGTGGCGGCGCTGGAGCGGGTCACGTAGTGCTCGACGAGGACGCCGTCCTCCAGCACGCCGATCTGCGTACGGTCGCCCTTCTGGCGTACGACCATCACCCGGTCGACGGCTTCGCGGCGGGCCAGGAACTCCGCCTCGGTCAGGATCGGCGGGCGCGTACGCCGCTGCTCCCGGCCGTCGCGGCGGCGCTGGCGCTTGGCCTCCAGCCGGGTCGAGCCGGTGACGCCCTGCACCTCGTCGCTGGCCTTGCGCCCATCGCGGATCTTGACGACCGTGTGTACGCCGTCCTCGTCCACCTCGTCCCCGTCGGTACCGGCACCCTTGCGCCGGCGGCGCCGGCGGCGCCGGGTCAGGCCCTCGGCGGCTTCCTCGCCCTCGGCCTCGTCCTCGTGGTCCTCAGCGCTCTCGGCGTCATCGGCGGTCTCGCCGTTCTCGTCGGCGCCACCCTTGCCCCGGCCGCGACCCCGGCGGCCGCGGCGGCGCTTGCGATGCTCGCTGTCAGCGTGCGCGTCGTCGGACTCGGCATCGATCGTCTCGGTCTCCTCGACCACGTCTTCGATAACGGGGGCGGCGGTATCGGCGCTGCGCTTACGGCGGCGGCGGCGGCCGGTCTCGGCCTGCTCCTCACCCTCGGCCGCGGCAGGCTGGGCTGCGACGGGCTGGGTCGCGGCGGGCTGGGCCGCGGCGCGGGTCCGGGTCGGGCGCACCTCGGCGGCGACCGGGTCCGGCGCCATGAACAGCACGGCCGCGGTCATCTTGCGGGGCTGGCCGGCCGCCTCGGGCTCGCCCGTTCCTTCGTCCTTCAGCGCCTCCTCGGACTCCAGCGCCGCCTCGGACTCCACGTCTTGCCCGGATTCCGCGGCGTCGCCGGTCTCCTCCGGCTCCGCTTCTTCGAGATCAGCGGGCCCGGCGGCGTTCTCAAGATCAGCACCGTCGGCAATGTCCGGATCGGCCACCGGCACGGCGGCCTTGGCCCGGCGGCGGGTGCGCTTGACCGGTGGAACATCGACGCGTTCGTCCGGTTTCTCCTCCTCCGTCCCGTCCGAGACCGTCCCGTCCGAGACCGTCCCGCTGGAGGCGGCCTCGTCGGAGGCGTCGGTTGACGAAGCCGCCCGGCGGCGGGTCGTCCGGCGGCGCGTAACGGGCGCGGCCGGCTCGGGCTGTACTGGTGTTTCGGCCTCGGCGGGGCGGTTCTCCGCGGCCTCGGCGGGCTCGTTTTCGAGCATGCGGACGTTCTCCAGTTCTGGCAGGCCCCGGGCGCGCTGTCCGCTGCCACGCAGGGCTTGCTGCGTTGAGGTACTCGACTGGGCTACCGCCGTGTCCTAGGCGGCGACCTCGTCGAAGTCTGGCGTCGGGCGAGCGACCTTTCCGGGGTCTAGCGCCCGACCGAGGACGCCTCACGATCCGCGTCGAGCGGGTCCACGATCTCGCCGGCGGCGGACAGGCCACCCTGTGCGAGCCTGGTCGCCCGCGGCGGGACCGGCTGACCGAGATCCGCCACGACACGCAGTCCCGAGAGGACGTCATCGGGTCGCACCGCCGGAGTCACCTGCCGTACGACAAGGTCGAGTATCGCACACGGAGCGGCCTCGACCGCCGAAGGTGCTCCGTTCGCGGTGATGCTCACCACTGCCGCACGGCAGTCGAACGTGCGGCGCCCCTGCTTGGTGAGCCGCTCGACCATCACCTCATCGGCGGATGTGAACGCCGCCACGGCGCGTTGCAGGTCTGCCGGTGCGACCGCCGGCAGCTCGATGCGCCACCGCGACGCCTCGATCCGGTCGGCCAGGCTGCCCGGTGCGGTGGCTTCAACCGCCTCCAGCACGTCCAGGCCGGGCGACAGGGCGGCGTCGAGCGCCGTTCGCAGGTCATTTGGGTCCACCCGGGCCTGAAGTCCGAGCTCCAAGTACTCCGCCTCGCTGGCGACGCCGGTCGGTGCGGCCGAGGCGAAGGAGATCTTGGGGTGCGGCGTGAACCCCTGCGAGAACGCGATCGGCACGTTCGCCCGGTGGATCGCCCGCTCGACCGCCCGTGCGAAGTCGCGGTGGCTGGTGAAGCGCAGCGGTCCGCGCTTGGCGTACCGGACGCGGATGCGCTGCACGACCGGGGCTTGGTTACTCTCCGGCTGCTTCTTGGCTATGACGCACCCCCGACCGTGGCCGGCTGGCGCAGTCCCTGCACCGGGGTCAGCGGCAGCATCTTGCGCCCGGTCGGGCCGATCTGGATCTCGGTGTCCATGGCCGGGCAGACGCCGCAGTCGAAACACGGCGTCCACCGGCAGTCGTCCTGCTCGTACTCGCGCAGGGAGTCCTGCCAGTCCTGCCACAGCCAGTCCTTGTCCAGACCCGAGTCCAGGTGATCCCAGGGCAGGACCTCCAGCTCGTCACGCTCCCGGGTGGTGAACCAGTCCAGGTCCACGCCGAACTGCGGCAGCGCCTGGTCGCAGGCTTCCACCCAGCGGTCGTACGCGAAATGCTCGCTCCAGCCGTCGAAGCGCCCGCCGCCTTCCCAGACCGCCCGGATGACGGCGCCGACACGGCGGTCACCGCGGGCGAGCAGCCCCTCGATGAGCGACGGTTCGCCGTCGTGATAGCGCAGGCCGATCGCGCGCCCCACCGACCGGTCGGCGTTGATGGCCTGCTTGAGCAGGCGCAGCCGCTCGTCGATGACTTCCGGCCGGGCCATGGCCGCCCACTGGAACGGCGTATGCGGCTTCGGCACGAAACCGCCGATGGATACGGTGCAGCGCACGTCGCGCGTACCGGCCGCCAGACGGCCGTTCTTGATGACCTCGTGGGCCAGGCGGGCGATCTGCAGCACGTCCTCGTCGGTCTCGGTCGGCAGGCCGCACATGAAGTACAGCTTCACCTGCCGCCACCCGTGCGAGTACGCCGTGACGACGGTGCGGATGAGGTCCTCCTCCGACACCATCTTGTTGATGACCTTGCGAATGCGCTCCGAACCGCCCTCGGGCGCGAACGTCAGGCCGGTACGCCGGCCGTTGCGCGACAGCTCTTCGGCAAGGGTGATGTTGAAGGCGTCGACCCGGGTCGACGGCAGCGACAGCGACACGTTCGTGCCCTCGTACTGGTCGGCCAGGCCGGAGCAGATGTCGCCGATCTCGGTGTGGTCGGCGCTCGACAGCGACAGCAGCCCGACCTCGTGGAAGCCGGAGAACTCCAGCCCCTCCTTCACCATCTGCTGGACCGTCGTGATCGACCGCTCGCGTACCGGCCGGGTGATCATGCCGGCCTGGCAGAAGCGGCAGCCGCGCGTACAACCGCGGAAGATCTCCACCGCGAACCGCTCGTGGACCGTCTCGGCCAGCGGGACCAGCGGCTTCTTGGGGTACGGCCACTGGTCGAGGTCCATGGTCGTGCGCTTGTGTACGCGGAACGGCACGTCGGCGCGGTTGGGGACGACGCGCTGGATGCGCCCGTCGGGCAGGTAGTCGACGTCGTAGAAGCGCGGTACGTAGATCGACTCGGTCCGAGCCAGGCGCAGCAGCAGCTCGTCACGGCCGCCGGGGCCGCCCTCGGCCTTCCAGGCCCGCACGATCGCGGTGATTTCCAGCACCGCTTCCTCGCCGTCACCGAGCACGGCGGCGTCGATGAAGTCGGCGATCGGCTCGGGGTTGAACGCCGCGTGGCCACCGGCGATGACGATGGGGTGGGACTCGTCGCGGTCGGCCGCGGACAGCGGGATCCCGGCCAGGTCGAGCATGGTCAGCATGTTGGTATAGCCCAGCTCGGTGGCGAACGAGATGCCGAACAGGTCGAAGGCGCCGACCGGCCGGTGGGAGTCGACGGTGAACTGAGGTACGCCCCGCTCCCGCATCAGCTTCTCCAGGTCCGGCCAGACCGCGTAGGTCCGCTCGGCGACGACGTCGGGCTGCTCGTTGAGCACCTCGTAGAGGATCTGCACGCCCTGGTTCGGCAGGCCCACCTCGTACGCGTCGGGATAAGACAGCACCCAGCGGACGGCGGTGGCGTCCCACTCTTTGACCGTCGCGCCCAGCTCGCCGCCGACGTACTGGATCGGCTTGGACACCAGCGGCAGGATCTGCTCAAGCTGGGGCCAGACCGTTCGAATCGCACTCACAACAGTTCAGCGTACGCGACCTGCCGCGTACGCCGGAAAACGGCAGATCAGCTGTCCACGCCACGCTTCGGGGCGTACCGGGGCATGTACTCCTGCCCGGTGAGGGTCTGGATGGCGGCCATCACCGTGTCGGTGATCTCACGCGCCGCGGTCGAAGTCAGCTCCGCGTCCTGCCACTTGTCGACGGAGATGGGCGTACCGAACTTGATCGTCACTTCGCCGCGCTTGAAGGTCGGGAAGACCTGCCCGGTCGGCTGGATCTTGTCGGTGCCGATGTTGCCCACCGGAATGATCGGCACCTTGGCCGCGAGCGCCAGCCGCGCGACGCCCGTACGCCCACGGTAGAGCCGGCCGTCGGGCGAGCGCGTGCCCTCGGGGTAGACGCAGACCAGGCCGCCCTCCTGAAGCACCGGGATGGCCGCGTCGAACGCCGACAACGCCGCCCGGCCGCCCTCCCGGTTGACCGGGATCGCGCCCAGGCCGTTCATGAGCGTACGGAAGAACAGCCCGCTCGGGCCCTTGCCGGTGAAGTAGTCGGACTTGGCCCAGAACGAGACCCGCCGGTTGATGACCGAGCCGAGGAAGAACTCGTCGGCGACGGACAGATGGTTGCCGGCGAAGATGGCGCCGCCGGACTCCGGGACGTTCTCCAGACCCTCGACATCGGGCTTCCAGCCCAGCCGCAGAGCCGGGGCCACCGTCCACTGCCCGACCGTGTAGAGCACCGGCACCGCTTGCCTCCTGAAGGACATTCCATCACGCGCCGCTGAACATACCGTAGTCAGCTGAGCGAAGATCCGCCCCCGGAACGCGGCGGCCGTCACTTCGCGAGGTACGCCTCGGCCCGTTGGAGCTGTCCACGGGCGTCGTCGCGCCACGCGGCGATCCACTGCTGGTCCTTCAGAAGCAGCGCGGTCGCCTTCTCCGTGATGACAGTCACCATGACCGATGCCATCGCGACCTTGGTCCGGCAGGCCAGGTCGGCCTTCGCCTGTTTGATCTCCGCCTGCTGCCGGGCCGCCGTGAACACCGGGATGGTGCCGTGCGCGCCGTAGCGCCGCATGACCATCTTGTACGCCTCATCCGTGTCGTGGAGGCCGGCGTACCCGGCCTTGGCCAGGCAGCTGCCCCAGGACTTGAACATCGCGGTGACCCGCTTGTCCTCGGCGGCCTGATCGGCCGGCTTGGTCAGCAGGTCGTTCGGGCTCGGCGCGCCGAAGCCGCCGGGCGCCGGGCTCGGTCCGACCAGAGTCTTGCGGACCTGCGCCGCACACCCGTCCGGCTGGGCGTCGCGGGCCGCCTCATACCTCGTCCGCTCGGCCTTCGGCAGCTTGGCGTACGCACTCGTGGGCGCGCTCGACTCGGCCGGGGCCGGATGCGTCAGGGTCGTGCCGTAGCCGTAGCCCTCCTTGGCGACCGCCGCCGGGTCCAGTTCCCACTGCTTCGGATCCGGGATCGGCGACACGTAAGCGGCCGTACTCACCACCGGCGTGGGGTGGACGTGGAAACCCTTGCCCTCCATGCACTTGGCGACCATCTGCTCGCGCTTGGCCGCCACCTGCGCCCGTACGTCGTACAGCTCTTTGTAGGTGGCGAGGATCCGGTCTACCGGCGACCCGGACGCCTTCGGGGTGGGCGTCGCCGCCGACCAGTGCGGCGTGGCGGCCCGCGGGCCGCACCCGGCCAGGGCGGCACACGCCGCTACGGCAGCGAAGGCGAGGAGGGCGGTGGTACGCACCGGCCGAATTTACTCCCCGCCCCCGGCGCCGCCTGATCCCCGCCCCCGGCGCCGCTTGATCCTGTTTAGATCAGGGATACTGCACGGATCTTGGGCCAAGATCCGTGCAATAACCCTGATCCTGCCGGGATCATGGAGGATCGTGCCGGGATCATGAAGCTCGGGTGACCTGGACGGTGACGGTGTCGCCGGCGCCGACCTCGCCGGAGAAGCCGCCGGCTTGGCCGGAGAAGCCGCCGGCTTCGCCGGAGAAGCCGCCGTAGGTGACCGAGGTGGCGAGCACCTCCCCAGCGAGGAAGTCTTCGTGCACCCGGACGGCGGCGAGCACCGGCTCCGGCGCCGCCAAGGTCAGCGAGATGCGGTCGGACACCTGAAGGCCGGCCTCCCGGCGGGCCTGCTGCACGACCCGGACGACGTCGCGGGCCACGCCTTCGGCGGCCAGCTCCGGCGTCACAGTCGTGTCCAGCAGAACGACACCGCCGGAGATCGGCGCCGCCGAACTGCCCGCGCGGGCGACCAGGCGCAACTCGTACTCGCCCTCGGCGAGGGTCACCCCGGCGGCCACGGGCGAGCCGCCGGCCAGTGTCCACTCCCCCGCCTTCACCGCCTTGATGACCTGTTGTACGGCGCCTCCGACCCGAGGGCCGAGGATCCGGGGTACGACCGTCAGCACCTGCTCGCAGTGGGCCGACACGTCCTCGGTCAGCTCCACCGCCTTGACGTTGACCTCGTCGGCGATGAGATCGGCGAAGTCCCGCAAGGACGGCGCACCCGTAGCGGCTACGGTGACCCTGGCCAGCGGCAGGCGTACCCGGAGATTCTGGGCCTTGCGCAGGGACAGCGCGGCGGAACAGACCTCGCGGACCTTGTCCATTGTGGACACCAGTGCGTCATCGGCGGGCAGGCCGTCGCGGGCGGGCCAGTCGGTGAGGTGGACCGAGCGGCCACCGGTGAGGCCGCGCCAGATCTCCTCGGCGGTGAGCGGCGCGAGCGGCGCGACCACCCGGCCGACGGTTTCCAGCACGGTGTACAGCGTGTCGAAGGCGTCGGTGTCCCCGGCCCAGAAGCGATCCCGGCTGCGGCGCACGTACCAGTTGGTCAGTGCGTCCAAATAGGACCGAACCGCGGCGCAGGCGCCGGAGAGGTCATAGGCGTCCATCGCCTCGGTCGCCGCGGCGACCAGCGCATGCGTCTTGGCCAGGATGTAGCGGTCGAGCCCGTGGCGGCTGGCCGTGTACGGCGAAGCCGTGTGGCTGGAAGCGTTGGCATACAAGGTGAAGAAGTAGTAGACATTCCACAATGGAAGGAGGACGTGGCGGACCGAGTCGCGGATGGCGGCCTCGGACACCGGCATGTCGCCGCCACGCAGCACCGGCGAGGCCATGAGCATCCAGCGCGTGGCGTCGGCGCCGTACTCGTCGAACATCTCGTAGACGTCCGGGTAGTTGCGCAGGCTCTTGGACATCTTGCGGCCGTCCTCGCCGAGCAGTACGCCGTGCACCACGCAGGTACGGAAGGCGGGCCGGTCGAACAGCGCCGTGGCCAGCACGTGCATGGTGTAGAACCAGCCGCGGATCTGCGCGACGTACTCGACGATGAAGTCGCCGGGATAGTGCGACTCGAACCACTCCCGGTTCTCGAACGGGTAGTGCACCTGCGCGAACGGCATCGAGCCCGACTCGAACCAGCAGTCGAGGACCTCCGGTACGCGGCGCATCGCCGAACGCCCGGTCGGGTCGTCGGGGTTGGGCCGCACGAGCGAGTCGATGAACGGCCGGTGCAGATCGGTCACCTCGACGCCGAAATCGCGCGACAGCTCTTCGAGCGAGCCGTACACGTCGACCCGCGGGTACGCCGGATCGTCGGACTTCCACACCGGGATGGGCGAGCCCCAGAACCGGCTGCGCGAGATCGACCAGTCGCGGGCGTTCTCCAGCCACTTGCCGAACGAGCCGTCCTTGAAGTGCTCGGGTACCCAGGTGATCTGTTGGTTGAGCTCGACCATGCGGTCCTTGAACGTGGACACGGCCACGAACCAGCTCGACACGGCCAGGTAGACCAAGGGGGTGTCGCATCGCCAGCAGTGCGGGTACGAGTGTGTGTAGGTGTCCTGGCGCAGCACGACGCCGCGCGCCTTGAGCTCGCGGATCACCGGCTTGTTGACCTCGAAGACCTGCTGCCCCTCGAACGCCGGCACCAGCGACGTGAACCGGGTGTGCGCGTCGACCGTGACGATCGTCGGGATGCCGGCGGCGGTGCAGGCGTTCTGGTCTTCCTCACCGAAGGCGGGCGCCAGGTGCACGACGCCCGTACCGTCGGCGTCGCTGACGAAGTCCGCCGCGAGGACCTGGTACGCGTTCGGCCCGGCGTGGTCGACCAGGTAATCGTAGAGCGGCACGTACCGCCGGCCGGCCAGCTCGGCCCCGGTGACCACGGCGACCTGCTCGTACCCGGCGAGTTCGGCGCTGTAGAAGGCGGCCCGCGAGGCCCCGATGACGAGGCGCTCGCCCTCGGGCGACTCCATGACCGCATAAGACAGCGATGGTCCGACGGCGAGGGCGAGATTGGACACCAGGGTCCACGGCGTCGTCGTCCAGACGGCGATCTTCTCCGCCGGCTGCCCCCGCTCGTCGAGCAGCTGGAACCGCACGTGCAGGGCGGGATCGTGGCGATCCTGGTAGACGTCGTCCATCCGGGTCTCGGTGTTGGACAGCGGGGTCTCGCACCGCCAGCAGTACGCCAGCACACGGAAACCCTCGTAGATGAGACCCTTGTCGTGCAACGACTTGAAGGCCCACAGCACCGACTCCATGTACGGCGTGTCGAGAGTCTTGTAGTCGTTGACGAAGTCGACCCACCGCGCCTGCCGTGTGACATACCTCTCCCACTCGGAGGTGAAGCGCAGCACGGACTCGCGGCAGTACTCGTTGAACCTGTCCACGCCCAGGGCGAGGATCTCGGCCTTGGTCGTGATGCCCAGCTGCTTCTCGGCTTCGACCTCGGCCGGCATGCCATGGCAGTCCCAGCCGAAGCGCCGCTCCACCCGCTTGCCGCGCATCGTCTGGTAGCGCGGCACCACGTCCTTGGCGAAGCCGGTCAGCAGGTGCCCGTAGTGCGGCAGGCCGTTGGCGAACGGCGGCCCGTCGTAGAAGACGAACTCGTCCTCCACCGGGCGCGCGTCGACGCTGGCCTCGAAGGTCTTGTCGGCCGTCCAGAAGTCCAGGACCTCCCGCTCCATCGCGGGCAGGTCCGGGCTCGCGGGCACTGCCGCTCCGCCATGCAATGGGTACGCCATGAGTGGTCCTCTCTCGCGTACAGTCGGTCTTCTCGGCTGTCGCGAGGACGAACCCCTGGTGGAGTCCGCGGTACCACCTCGCTTGCCCGGCGGTTGCGTACGCCGAGCCGCTCGTTGCCGGCTGTAACGGGCCGTCCCGTCCGGTTCTAATCGACCCTGGGTCGGGTCTTTCTTCCGGAGGCTCACCGGTGATCGCCGGGTCTGCGCCTGTACGCCTAGAATACCTGGCGACGCATCTGCTTTTCCCCTCACCTGCTGCGGAGATCGATATGTCGTTACGCCGAGCGCTCGCGCGCTGCGGTGGCGCACTGTTCGCGACCATGATGTTCACCGGGGTAGGGATCACGGGTGCGGCGGCGGCAGCACCTCCGTACACGCTGGAGGAACGGGCACTGGCCATCGCCACCCCGGCGCTGGTGTATGTGGAGACGACGTACACGGGCTACGTTCGCGACAAGAACACCAAGCAGGCGCTGTCCGCGTCGCCGGTCGTACACCACCGGATCTGCAGTGGTTTCGCGGTCAACCCCGACGGCCCGATCCTCTCGTCGTCGTGGTGCGCCGCCCCGCCGGAGGCCGAGATACGCCGAGGTGCGCTGCGGGAACTGGCCCGCTCCCTGGTCGTCGAGAAGAAGCTCACCAGCGAGGCCGTCGACCAGTACGTGGCCGACCACATGGGTACGACGGCGTTTACCGGGCTGGCCGACGGCAGCGCGCCCGACGCACAGCTGTTCGTGCAGCAGCGGGTGGCCACGCCCGGCCTGACCGAGGCGCCGGCCGTGGCCGCGACCGTGCTGGTGGCCCAGGACGCGAAGGCCGGCAGCGTCGCGGTCCTCAAGGCGTCGACGGGCGGCCGCCCGGCCGTCGAGCTGAACACCGGTGCGACCCTGGCGCAGGGCGACCCCGCCATCGTGGTCGGCTTCGGGCCGACCGCCGGTGCGTTCACCGCCCAGTCGGCGAAGGTGCAGGTCCTGTCGGCCAAGGCCACCGAGGGCACCACGTACCACCGGGTCGACGGCGACGCCGGCTCGTACTCGATGGGCGGCATGGTCATCGACATGAGCGGCCGGGTCATCGGGGTGATCAGCCCGGACTTCACCGTCGACAAGCCGTCGCGAGCGTTTCTGGACATGTCCCATGTGACCGCGGCGCTCAGCGAGGCGGGCCAGGCACCGATGCTGGGCACCACCGACCGCATCTACCGGCGCGGACTGGACGAGTACTTCAGCGGCAAGTACCGCGCCGCCATCGCCGACCTGGACAAGGTCGTCGGCGACGCGCCGGACAACCAGCTGGCCGCGAACTACCGGCGCAACGCCGCCGACCGGCTCGCCATCGAGGGCGACGCCACGGACCTGCCCGGCTGGCTGATCCCGGCGATCGCCGCGGCGGTGGTCGTGATCGTGGCCGCCACCGTGCTCATGGTGATCGCCCGGCGCCGCTCCCGCCGGCGAGCCGAAACCGAGATGCTGGCTCCGATCTCGCTCAACCCGTTCGCGCCGATCTCGGGCGTACCGGTGTCGGGCGGGTTCTCCTTCCCGTCCGGCGAGGGTCCCGGTTACCCGGCCGCCAGGGCGATCGAGGCCGGGCCGTCGGCGGCCGTACCCCGGCCCGTCTCGCCGGGCATTCCGGTCCCGTACCCGCCGGTGCTGCGGGAACAGGAGACCGACCGGCCCGAAGCACCGGCGCAGACCTCCGAAGAGTTCCACGTCGAGAACGTGGACACGGCGACCGAATCGGCGCCGGCGACCGCGGACGCACCGGCGGCCTTCGTATGGCCCGCCGACGACGATCCCGAGACGCAGCCGTCCCGGCCGGTCAACCCGTGGTCGCCCTACTCCTGACGGCCACGCAGCGGCTCAGACCTCGGCCGTGACCCAGCGCGCGATCGCCGCCTGGAACGCCTGGCGGGAGAACGTCCCCGCGTGCTTGGAGATCACCGTCCGGTCCAGATCGGCCAGGCGGCGTACGAACGGGGCGTAGTCGCGCGCATCGAGCGAGTCGACGAGGAACCCGGTCACCTCCGGCTCCACCGTCTCCAGCAGGCCGCCCCGGCGCAGGCCCAGGACCGGCGTACCGCAGGCTTGGGCCTCGACCGGCATGATCCCGAAGTCCTCGTGCGCCGGGAAGACCAGCGCCCGTGCGCCCCAGTACAGCTCGCGTAGCCGCTCCCGGGACGGTCGCTCCTCGAAGCGCACCTGCGCACCCGACGTCTCGGCGGCCCGGCGCAGGTTCTGCTCCTCCGGCCCGGACCCGGCCACGACGATGGGTACGCCCGCCGCGGCGGCGATGGCGATCGCGAGGTCGAAGTTCTTGTAGCTGACCCAGCGCCCGGCAGCGAGCAGGTAATCGCGCGGCTGCAACGTCTGCTCCAGCGGCGCCGCCCGGAAGTAGTCGACGTCGACCGGCGGGTTGATGACGTACGCGTCCCGCCGCCAGTACCGCTGGATGCGCTTGCGGACCTCGCGCGAGTTGGCGGCGTAGCTGTGGACGTGCCGGCTCAGGCGGGTGTCGACCTTCTGCAAAGCCTTACGCGGCAAGGAAAGCAACGGATTCGCCCCGCGCATGTCCAGCTCCGGGCTCCACACGTAGCGGGCCGGCGAGTGCACGTAACTCAGGTAGCGGGTGTGCTCGGAAGAGCCCAGCTTGACCGTGTGGGCGAAGGCGTGGCTGGAGGACAGGACCACGTCGAACGACTCGCTGGACAGGGTCCGCCAGGCCGTCGGCATCAGCGGCAGCGCCAGCGACTTCGAGCGCCGGATGGGCGTACGCGCGAGCCACGACTCGCGAAGCGCGTGCTCGTCGCCGACCTCGTCCTCCTTCCAGAGCACGAAGCGCTGCGCGTGCGGGATGATCTCCGCGATGTCGAGGAACACGTTCTCGGAGCCGCCCAGGGCGCTGAACCACTCGTGGACCAGCGCGACGGAGCGGCCGGCTAGCAGCTGCTCCATCAACGGCCGCCGCCGCGGAAGACCTCGGCCACCGTACGCAGCAGCACCTTGACGTCGAGCCAGAGCGACCAGTTCTCGATGTAGTAGTTGTCGAACCGGGCCCGGTCGGAGATGGGCGTATCGCCGCGCAGGCCACTGACCTGGGCCAGACCGGTCAGGCCGACCGGTACGCGGTGGCGCAGCGCATAGTCGGGGTGCTCGGCCGAGAACATCTCGACGAAGTACGGCCGCTCCGGCCGCGGGCCGACGACGGTCATGTCGCCGCGCACGATGTTCCACAGCTGCGGCAGCTCGTCGAGCGACGTACGCCGCATGAACCGCCCCACTGGCCCGACCCGTGGATCATGCGCGACCGACCAGTTCGTCCGCGACTCCGCCTCGTTGACCGGGCGCATCGAGCGGAACTTGATGACCTTGAAGGGCCGGCCGTAGCGGCCGATGCGCTCCTGGTAGAAGAAGATTCCCCGGCCGCCCTCCAGCCGGGTCGCGATCGCGCACAGCAGCAGGATCGGGCTGAGGATCAGCAGGGCCACCGACGCGAAGACGAAGTCGAAGCAGCGCTTGACGGCGTACTTGGGGCCGTCGAGGGTCGCCCGGCGCAGCTGGACCACCGGGATCGCACCGATGTGGTCGGTGGCGCCGCCGTGGTGCTGGAACTCGCGCAGGCGGGGCACCACCCACAGGTCGCACCGCATCGCATAGGGGCGCCGGACCAGCTCCATCAGCTGGGTCTCGGTGGCCTCGACGTCGGCGATGATGATCACATCGCAGTCGGTCGCCGCGATCATCTCTTCGAGGTCGTCGAGCTTGCCGACGAGCGGCAGCAGCTCCCTGGTCGTGTGGTTGGAGGCGTCGACGTCGACGAACCCGGCGAACCGCAGGCCGTACTGCGGGTACCGGCGCAGCAGCCGGGCCAGCTCGCTGGCGAGCGGGCCGCCGCCGACGACTAGGGCACCGTGCTCGACCCAGCGCTTACGCCGGGCGACCAGCACCGCCTTGCGGGTCACCGCCCGGCCGAGCAGGACCAGGCCCGCGGCCAGCAGGACGCCGCGCATGAAGTCGGCGACGTACGCCACCGAGTCGTGCCGCTCGGCCGCGATGATCGCCACGATCGCCGCGGCGGCGAGCAGGCGGCCGCACAGGCCCGGCAGCTCGTCGAGGATGCTCATGTGCCGGCGGCCGCGGTAGAAGCCGCCGATCGCGAAGATGGCGACCGTCAGCACCGCCATCGCCAGCGTGCCCTTCCAGAAGCGCTGCGTCACCAGCAACGGTGCCACCAGGGCCGCGAGGTCCACCGGCAACGCCACCATCCAGGCCCGCAGGCCGCGCGTACGCTCGGACAGCTTCGACCCGACGTAGGGCAGGACGACAGTCGCCGAGGAGCCGGGCTCACCGGCCGGTGGCGCACTGACGGCGGCGGTCGTCGGCGAGCCGGCCATCGGCGGGCTTCCGATCATCCAGCCCGCGGAGGCGGTGCTGGTGCGCTGAATCGGCGGACGTGGTGACGGCCGCCTTCCGTCCTCGCCGTCGTCTCGATCCTCCGAGGTCCATCCCGGTTCGTTCCCCGGTCCGCGGCGCACGGTCGCGACCTCCATGGTGTTCTCGCCGACGATGTCGGAAATCCCCAGGTCCTTCACTTGTTCCCCCGTCGTGCCGCGGACTGGCTCATGGCCATCCGTCCGCTGGCATGATAGGACGGCCCAGCTACGCCCACTAGGGGGAGCCGGCTGACTGAGACCCTACCGCAGCATTACCGGCCGCATCAGCGGTACGAATCCGTAAATACCGCCGAAACCGTGCAGTACCAACGAATCACTCATAAGCGATGAAGTTCATTTCGGCGAACTTATGCCCGCTTATATATCGCTCCGGCTCGATCTTCAGGACCGCCCGCATGACCTCGCCGAAGACGTCGCGGTAGTCCGTGGTTCGCTTCAGGTCGCCGTCGTCGAGATCGGTCAGGCTGGGGTGCTCGGCGTACAAGCCGCCCTTGACGGCCGGGCCGAAGACGAATACTGGCCCGGCAGTGCCGTGATCGGTGCCCTGCGAGGCGTTGGCCCGCACCCGCCGGCCGAACTCGCTGTAGACCACCACGACGACGTTGCGCCCGGCGTCGGTGCGCTGCATGCGATCCGAGAACGCCCCCAACGCGGTGTCGAGCTGGCCGAGCAGCCGCTGCTGGGCCTCCAGCTCGTCGGCGTGCATGTCGAAGCCGCCGAGGCTCACCGAGTACACCGACGTCGGTACGCCCGCCTCGATGCACATTGCGACCTGGGACAGCTGTGCCGACAGGACGCTGTCGCCGCCGGTGGCGGTGGCCGGGCGGGCCGGCTGGGAGGGCAGCACCGCCGCGGCCGGGCCCTTGGCGGCCTGCTGGACGAGGCCCTCGACGCGCAGCAGATCGTTGTAGGACTGGGCGGCGCGGGCCTGCAGTTCCGACTCGCCACCGGCGGCCCGGCCGAGCGAAGCCACCATCTTCGAGCTGATCCCCTTGGGCAGCTTCAGCCCGTTGACGCTCACGCAGGCGCCGGCCCGCTTCTGGCCGGCCAGCAGGGGCGGCAGGACGTTCTCGAAGCTGACCGCGGTCTCGGCGGGCGCCTCGATGGCGTCGAGCCAGCGCCCGACCCAGCCGGTCGTGAGAACCTCGGACGGCGAGCCGGTCTGCCAGATGTCCATCGAGCGGAAGTGGCTGCGATCCGGCTTGGGGTAGCCGACACCGGGAATGACGGCCAGCCGCTTGGCGTCCCACAGCCTCTTCAGGCCCGGCATGGCGCCGTTGAGGCCGAGCCGGTCATTGATCTTCAATACCTGGTCGGCCGGGCAGGCCAGACCCGGCCGGGCCGCGTAGTACGCCTTGTCGGTGTACGGCACCAGAGTGTTGAGCCCGTCGTTGCCGCCGTAGAGCGTCACGAAGACGAGCGTGCCGGAGCCGGGGTCGATGCCGTCGGCCCGGCCGCGCCCGGCGGTTTCCAGCAGCTCGTTGAGCCCGAGACCGACCGCGCCGGAGACGATCGCGGCCCCGCCGGCGACCCCCGAAGCCAGCAGGAACCTGCGCCGTGTGACCGTGTCCATCTCAGCTCACCAGGTATTCCGGGCTGCACAGCCCCAGGGTCAACATCTGCCGCACATCCTTGACTCCCTTGAGCGCGGCGAAGGTCCGGTTCGTCCAGATGTCGACGGCCAGGACCCGTGCCAGGTCGTCGGGCGTACGCACGCCGACGTCGGTCAGCTCGGCGAGCTTGCTGGCCACGTCGAGACGGGCCTGCGCGGCCGCCGGTGTCAGCCAGGCGATGCCGTGCGGCCAGCCGCCGACGCTCGGCGGTTGCAGCGGCAGCTGGCCCATCCGGTTGAGCCCGCTGTACATGTGCGCGAAGACGGAGTCGGAGAAGTCCTTGGGGCGCACGGAAAGCTGCCGCAGGGCGCCGGCGAACCACTCCACCGGCTGCTTCACCATGGTTCCGGCGGTCGCCGCGAACGCCTCGTGCAGGAACAGCGCTCGCAGCATCGCCCGGGGATCCGGGAATGCCGCGACCATGCGGGCCTTCACGTCCGGCGGCGGCGGGGTCGTCGACGAGGCGAAGCGGAACCACAGCCGGGCCGCGATGAACTCCGGGCAGGCCCGGCGGCTCAGGAAGTGGTTGATCAGCTCGGCCGGCGAGAAGCCGGACGTCTTGCCGAGGATGGTCTTCTTCGACCCGTCGTGCGCGTCCTTGTTGAACACCGAGCGGGTGTGGACGAAGTCGACCCAGTAGCCGGTCAGCGCCCGCCCGGCCTCCTTCACGTCCCGCTCGGAGTAGTTGCCGATACCGAGCATGAACAGCTCCATCAGCTCCCGCGCGAAGTTCTCGTTGGGCGCGTCCTTGCTGTTGAGGTGCCCGTCGAGCCAGTACAGCAGGGCCGGATCGGTCACCATCGCGCGCGACATCGCCGCGAAGTCGGCCGCCTCCCGGAACACTCGCTGCTGGCGCAGCATCATCTGCGGGCTGCTGACCTTCTTCAGAGCCGTGGCCCAGTGGCCGTGCCAGAAGAAGACCAGCTTCTCACCGACCTGATCACCGGCGATCACCATGCGGTCCAGCCACCATCGCAGGAGCAGGTCGCTTTGCTGCTTGCGGAGCTTGAGCGCCGTGGTGCGGTCGGCGGGCTGGGGGTTGTCGGGCAGGAAGGAGTCGGCATCGGGGCCGAGGTCCAATATGGACAGATCGTGGCTGTCGTGGTCGCGGACCGCTCGCGCCGTCATCCTCGCCGCCGTGGCCTCGGCACCGTCGCGCCGGGCGACGTCGAGTTCCCCCGCTGTCGGCCCGAAACCCGCTCTGCGCAACAGGAGCGCGACGCGGTCAGTCATTCCCATAACGTAGGCGATGGCGCGGACATCCACCACACCGCCCGGACGTGCCCGCTGTCCTCATCGGTCTGTCCCGCCCTTACTCTCGGTGGCTGAGCACCTTGCCGACCGCGCCGGCCCAGTGCCGGGCGAAGGCGTCGAGGCTGTTCTCCCGGCGTACGAAGGCCGACGCCGTGGCCGCCGCATCGAGCCGATCCGGCAACGCTTTCAGCGCCGCGGTGAACAGGCCGATGTCGCCGGCGGGTGCCGTCAGTTCCCGGTATTCGGGAACGTTGTCCAGCAACGTCGGAATCCACCCGACCCGGCTCGCAACGACGGGCGTACCGACGGCGAACGCCTCCAGGATCGCCAGCGAACAGCCCTCGTACTCGCTCGGCGCGAGGACGCAGTCGACCGCTTGGATCCACAGCGACAGCACATCAGGCGTGAGTACGCCCAGACCACGTGCGCCGTCGATGCTCCCGGACCCGGCGAGCAGCAGCTCGTACCCGGCTCCCGCAGCGGCCGCGGCCGCGACATCGGGGCGCTTGCGGACTTCGGGCCGGCCGACGAACAGGGCCAGCTTCGCCTCGCCGGGGATGCCCAGGGCCAGCCGGGCGGCCCGCCGGTCGCCGACGGCGAACGTACGCGTGTCCACGCCGTTGTTGATGACCTGGTGCACCGGGAACCGGTACCACCGGGTGACCTCCTGCGCGGTCCGCTGCGACACGGCGACCCGGTACGCCCTACGCCCGGCCCGGATCTCTTTTGCGGCGCCTTGCGCCAGGAAGCGCGTACGCCATTGCAGAGACGTGTCGGAGCCGCGGTATCCCCGCCGGACGTGCTCGACCCAGCAGCCGTGGAACACGTGGATGCGGGGGCGGTCGACGGGCCGGCCGATCATGCCGTTGGTGATGGCGAGGTCGTAATTCAGCAGGCCGAGATCGCGCAAGCCCACCACTTCGGCCTGCGCGCCCTGATCGGCCAGCACGCCGCGCAGCGTGTGGCAGAACCGTTCGACGCCACCGGAGTCGTTGAGCGGGTTGGGGCTGACGATGGCGACCCTCATCGCGACTCCCTAGTCACCGTTGCGCCGGCGATGCGGCCGCCGGTGAGGCGGCGTACGGCCGCTCGGGCCAGCGGGCGCAGGCGGCGTACGGCCAGCCCGGTCTGCTCGGCCACCGGACCGCGAGCGATGTGCCCCTTGGCCCGCAGCCAGGCACCGTGCTTACGCAGGAACCGCCAGTTGTTGCGCAGTACCCAGTACTCGTAGCGCAGCTTGTTGCGCCGCTCGATGCCGCCGCTGTTGCGCTCCCGCAGATACGTGTACGCCTGCGAGGTGATGACGACCCGCCGGCCGGAGCGCGCCACGGTCACCATGAGGTCGGACTCCTCGCGGTAGAAGTTGACGCGATAGCCGGGGTCGTAGCCCAGTTCGTCGAAGATGTCCCGGCGGAACAAGCCGTTGGCCGCCGACCACAGGCAGTCCTCCCACGGCTGGGCCGGGAAGCAGCCGGGCTGGTCCAGCTGCGGGCCGCCGGGGCGACGGGGCACCGCCGCGATGTACTCGTCCAGGTCCTGGCCGGCGGTGACGTTGAACCACGGCGTACCGACGACGGCGGCGCCCGACTCCCGGGCGACCCGCAGGACGGCCTCGACGAAGCCATCGCTGACGAGGTCGTCGTCGTCGATCAGCACCAGCCACTCCGACGTCGCCGCGCGTACGCCGATATTGCGAGCCGACGGTACGCCGACGTTGTCCTTCAGCGCGATCACACGCAGCCGGGGGTCGACGCGGGCCAGCTCCGCCAGCCGCTCCACGGTGTCGTCGGAAGTGCCGTCCACGACGAAGACGGCTTCGCGGCAGTGCTTGTCGGCCAGAGCCCACTCCGCCTTGGCACGCGCCATTTCGCTGCGGTTGCGCGTACAGGTGACGAAGGAGACGCCGGCCCCGTCCGGTTCGGGCACACTCACAAGGACCTCCTACGTGCGCGGTACATAGAACGACTCCGTCCGATCGGGATCGGGGTACGGGATCCGCGGCCGGGGGAATTCCACCGTCGCGTCGTCGGGCCGGGGGAACGCCGGGCGCGGAAACTCGACGGTCGCATCCGCTGGGGCGCCAGAATCCGCCGAGCTACGCAGCACGGGCGCGGTGACGGCGATTTCCCTGTCCGAGCCGGTGCTCCGCCCGCGCAGCGGCCCGGTCAGCGCCAGCATGCCGGCAGCGATCCCGATCGCCAGCGGCCATCGGCTGGTCTCGGACAGGAACGGAGCGGTCATCATGCACGGCGGGCAGATCAGCACGAAGACCGCCGCCGACCGGACCGTCACATCGCTGTCCCGGTCGCGCAGTGCGGCCAGCGCCTTGAGCCCGGCCGCCAGGAAGAACAGCACCAGGAGCAGTGGGCCCAGGGGCCCGTAGCGCAGCCAGATCTGGAGCACCTCGTTGTGCACGTAGACCCGGGTCGCCCCGTCGGCCGCCAGCCCTTTCAGCTGCGGGGAGACCGCGCCGACACCGGTCCAGAAGTTGTCTCGCACGTACTGCCAGCCGAGCCTCAGGTCGCCGACGTGGCCCCGGTCGGAGTCGGCCTGCGGCTGTCCTTTGTCGACAGTGGGGGCCGGGCGAGGGCCGGCCGATGCCGGGTGAGTTGCCGGTGCCGACACCGGTGCCGTCGTCGCCGCGGCCGGAACACTCGGTTGCACCATCGAAACCGTGGGCTGCGGCTGGGCCGGGGGCGTCGCGGCCGGCGTACCACTGGACAGCAGCGCGGTGACGCCGCTGCGCTCGCCGAGGTCGGCGGCGAACCCCGGGGCGCCGAACACGATCACCGCAGTCGCCGCGACGGCGATGCCGGTCCGGGCGGACAGGCGGGCCCAGCGCGACCGGGTGACCACGAGCACCAGGAGGAAGACCAGCGCGGCCGCCAGCCAAACGCTGCGGCGGAAGCTGATCAGGACCAGGAACGGCAGGGTGACCAGGAGTGCGATCTCCAGCGCGCCCCACCGGCTCCCAGCGGCGCCCAGCATCGCGATGAAGACGGCGGCCGCGATCGCCGGCAGAGCCGAGTCGTAATACACGAAGTAGCGGCTGATCCGATCGTCCGCCGACTCGCCCAGCGGGATCGCGACCGCGGCCGCGGCGGCCAGGCCGACGAGCGCCCAGCCGGCCAGGTTACGCAGGCTCGCCCGCTCGCCGGGCAGGAACCTCAGCGCCGCACCGAGAACGCAGCCGAGGGCAAGGAGCACGAACGACCGCGCGTTCTGGTTGAGCGCGGAGAACGGCGACTGTCCCTGGATCAGGCCGATGCCGGCGGCCAGCAGGACGAGGCCGGCCACGGAGCCGAACAGCATCCAGTCGGTGAACCGCGGGCGAAGGCCGGTCAGCGGCCACGATCGGGCCAGCGCCGCGCATGCAGCCGTGGCCGCCACGAGCAGGAGGACCGGCACCTTGCCGTGGCTGAAGAAGATCTCATTGCCCAGCAAGGTCAAGACGCCGAAGGTGCCGCTGGTCGCGATCTCCTGTGCCACGATGGCGACGGTCGCCATTCCCGCCACCGGGAATCGCAGCACCAGCACCGGCAGGACGATCGCGAGGACCCAGCCGGTCACCGAACCGACCGACCACGCCGTATACGCAGCCGTCACGAGGGCGAGGGCCACCGCGGCGATTCCCAGCGGGCCCCGAGGCCGCCCGGCGAGCGGCCCGGCGACCGCGGCCCAGCGGCTGGTCACAGCGACCTGCCGGACAACGTGCGCCGGGCATCGGCCAGGGTCACGACCCGAAGGCCGACCGCCGCGGCCACGAACACCGCCGCGGCCAGCACCGCCTCGACCCACCACGGCCAGTCCACCGCGAGCGCCGCGAAGGCGGTCGCGAGGCCCACGACGAAGATCGTGGCGAGCGGCCGGACCGGCAACCGCGCCGTCATCGCCCGCGCCGCCAGCAGGCACATCGCCACGCCGACCACGAGTTCCGTCCCGGCGGTGACCGCGGCTGCGCCGATCGCGCCCCACCGGTTACAGGCCCACAGTTGTACGCCGAGGCTGACGACCGCGACCGGAACGGTCACCATCGCGATCGGTTTGGCCTGTCCCAGCGCCGAACTGATGGTCGTGCCGACCCAGCCCAGGCAGATGCCGACGAACGCCAGCGCCAGCCACAGCAGTGGGCGTACGGCCGGATCGAAGGCGGAGCCGTAGAGGTACGCGACGAGCACCGGCGCGAGGACCGCCATCATGAGCCCGGTGCCGACGCCGACCACCATGCCGACCCGGGTCGCCAGGCTGAACAAGACGTGACGGCGGGCCGCAGCACCGCCCAGCGACGCGGCCGCCAGCGGCAGCAGGGGTGCTACCAGCAGGCTCGGCGCCAGCTGCGCGACGTCGATGAACTTGTACGCCGCCGAGTAGAACCCGACTTCGTCGGCGCCCTTGGCCTGGAACAGGATCACCGAGTCGAACCGGTAGTACAGCGACACCGCCAGGGAGCTGACCGCCAGCGGCCAGCTGACGGCAAGAATCTGCCGGGCGTACGCCGACGACGGCCGGCCCAGCGGGACCACGCGGCGGTTCATGCCGAGCCCGATCACGGTCTGTACGACCACCACGCCGACGAAGCACCACGCGAGTACGGTCAGCGAGCCGCCGATGCCGGCCACCACCGCCACCGCACCGAGCCAGAGAACACCCTGGATCAGCGCGAGCGCGGCCGAGATCTCGGGGCGGAACCGGGCGGTGGCACCGGCGCTCAGGATCGACGCGGCCGACAGGGGCGTCGCGATCGCCGTGACGACGATGACGTCGCTGGATCCGCCGAACGCACCGGCCGCGGCGAGGACGATGAGGACCACGGTCGCGACGGCGGCGACCGTCGTGCGGATGGCCAGCCCGGTGCCGAGGATCCGGCCCGCGTCCTTTTCCCGCGCTATGCGCGACGACACGGTCACGGTCACACCCATGTCGGCGATCTGCGCGGCCGCCGTACCCAGGGTCAGTGCGAGCGAGAACAGCCCGTAGCCGGAGGGGGCCAGATGCCGGGCGAGGATCGCGGCGGTCACCATGCCTACGGCCATGCCGGCGACGCGCAGCACCAGAGAGAAGGCCGTTGCCGCGGTCAGACCCCGGGCCGTACGCCCCTTCACACCGCCCTCGGCCGGATCGGTGCCGGCGGCCGTGACGGCATCGCCCGGGTCGGCGGTGTGCTCGATGGTGCTCATCGAGCCGCCTCCCGCAGCGTCGCTTCGAACGCGTCCAGCCAGGCTTCGCGGCTGTGATGCTTGCGCACGTACTCGACACCGGTAGCCGTTGCGTCCAGCACGCGGCGCAGCACCGTAGGGGTGAGCTGACCGGGTTCGGCCAGTTTCACGCCGCCGAGCCGGGGCGCCAGATCGGAGCTGGGATCGCCGTCGAACGACACGACCGGCAGCCCGCACGCCGCCGCTTCCAGGACGGCGTACGCCGAACCGCCGTCGGTCTCGGCGCCGCAGAACAAGTACAGATCGCTCGCCGCGAGGAGGTCGGCGATATCGTCGCGGAAACCAAAGAAATGAACGTCCTTGCCGCGGGCCAGCTCCTCCAGGCGAGGCCGGTCGGGGCCGTCCCCCGCGATGACCAGAGCGACACCGGCCCGTTCGGCCGCCGCGATCGCACGGTCGTGCTGCTTGGCGCTGTGCAGCCGCGACGCGAGGATCGCGACCGTCCGATCCTGGAACCGCTCGGGTAGCAGCCGGGCCCGCAGTTCGCTCCGCTTCGGCGCGGCCGGCGGCGTGAACGCGTCGGTGTCGATGGCGTTGGGAATCACCGCCAGCTTGTCCCGGCCGACCATCGGCGCGAGGTCCGCGGCCACGTCGTCGCTGACGCACACGACCGTGGTCACATGCTTGGCCGCCTGCTCGTAGCCGCGCGCGAGCACCCGGCCCACGGCCCCGCCCATCCACCGGCCATGCTCGGTCCACACCACCGGCGCCTTACGGGACAACGTTCGCGTCAGCGAGATCTGCTCCCGCTTGAACTGCATGTAGTAGACCGAGGCGTCCGGCACCGCCTGGACGCGCTGGCGTTCCGCGGGTACGCGCAAGAAGGCGTACGGCAGCGTCGAGCGTGACCACTTAGGACCGAGGCCGATGTCGTGCCGCGGCAGGCCGGTACGCTCCCAGCCGGGGCACTTGCCGTACAGCGTCACGGCGTGGCCGCGGCGGCTCAGGCCATCGCCCAGCGCAGCGGTGTGGGCCTCCTCACCGCCGGCGGTGTCCGATTGCGAGACGATCGCGAGGTTCAGTGGGGTCATCCGGTCCTCGCTCATCTCAACGCACCAGAAGCCGCCCGACAACGCTGTCGCGCGTAGAGATACTCCTCCACATATCGCTGGGCCGCCGCGCCGGCCGGCACGGGTGGCACACCCCGCCCGACCGCAGCGACCAGCGCGTCCCGGATGGCTTCGGGGCCGGCGTCCGCCGCGACGGCCGTGGCCAGTTCGCTCAGCCCGCCGGTCGGTGCCGCCGCCGTGGGTACGCCCACCTGTGCGGCAACGGCCAGCACACCGGACTGGCTGGCCACCGAGTACGGCGCGGCGACGACGTCGGCCGCCGCGACCAGCGCCACGAAGTCCTCGACATCGAGGTAGCCGTAGACGGTCACCACCGGCGCCGAGATCTCCCGGATCAGGGCATCGATCCGCGGCCCCGGACCGAGATCGTCGCCCACGATCGCGCCTCGCCAGCCGGGCAGCCCGGCCAGCGCACGCACGAAGACGTCGGGGTTCTTGTCCGCCCGCACCTGTCCGGGCAGCAGCGCCAGGATCGCGCCGTCCGGGTTGAGCCGCTGCCGCCAGGCCTTGACCCGCTCCGGATCGGCCGGCGGCGTCCACTGCACCAGCGGCACCCGGCCGACCTCGGCGGTGCTCACGCGGACCCGCTCCATGTCCACATCGGAGTAAACCAGAACGCGATCGCTGTCCTGCAACGCACTGGTGAGCGCCCGGCCGCCACCGGGCGCGTCGGCCCGGACGAAGGTGTTGTGGGGGCTGCAAACCACCGTCGCCCCGCGCATCCGGGCCACTTTGACCAGTTCCGGCGTCAGTGCGAACAGTCCCTGAATGTGGACGATGTCGTCGGCGTGGATGGCCCGCAGCAGGTGCGGCAGCGTACGCGCGACGTAGCGGGCCGACGTCCGCGCCTGCCGGACCACCCGGACGGAAGACTTGCGATGCCAGGTGATGCAGCGGCACAGCCGCAGCCCGTCCGGGTAGGCATCGTGATCGCTGGCCGTATGGAGTGTGACGTCGTAGCCGAGCGCCTGCAATCCGGCGGCGACCTCGACGGAGTGGTTGAAGACCCCGCCCCGGCCACCGGATTCGATCATGTGAATGCGGCGGATCATCGGCGCCCCGCTTCAGCCAGCCGGCCCAGGGCGGCGGCGAGATCGCCGGTCGTCTGCGCCCAGGTGAGCTTCTCGCAGGCGTCCCACGCCGCTTTCTCGCGCGCCTGCCGCTTCGCAGCGTCGGCCAGCGCCTCGACGACGGCCGCGGCGAAGGCATCCGCTCCCCCGGCGACCCAGAAGCCGTCGCAGCGGCGCAGCGCCGGGGGCATACCGGCGGCGGCGAACGGGCTCATGACCACCGAACGCCCACGCGACATGGACTCCGACAGCTTCAGCTGCGATCCGCCGCCCGACTGCGCGGGTGCGACCGAGACCGCCGCGCCGGCGTACGCAGCGTCCACGTCGTCGAGTGTGCCGAGCACGTCGACCCCAGGCACCGCCGCGAATTCGCCGGCGAACGCCTCGCTACGGCGGCCGGCGACGACCAGCCGGGCGGCCGGAGCCTGCTCGACGACCTTCGGCCAGACCCGGGTGACCAGATCCCGGATCGCGACCGCGTTCGGTTCGTAGTCGTACGAAGCGAGCGCCAGCACGTAACCGTCCACAGGGGACGGTTGGTACGCGTACCGGTCGACACCGTTGGGCGCCAAGACGACGCGATCGGTCCACCGCCGCAGCCCGGTCAGGTCGGCTTCGTTCAGGGCCACGCAGAGGTCGGCCTGCTCGGCGACGGCCGGTTCCCACCGCGCGGCCTTCCACGCCTCGCTGGTACGCACGACGCGCTGCGCACCGGACGCCGACGCGGCCAGCGTACGCAGGCGGTCGCTTTCCAGGTTGGCGAACTCGACGACCTGTGGCCGCCCGCGCAGGGCCGGCGGGCACCAGGCGGCCAGGTAGGAGTGGGACCACAGCACGGCATCGGGCCGGAAGCCGGCGGCCAGTCCGCTCAGGCTCTCAGCGACCGGGCGCAGGTAGTGGCCGCCGAGGTGGGGCCGGCCCGTCGCCCGGGTCAGGATGCCGTTCGGCGCCGACCAGGGCAGCGCCTGCGTGGGTACCGGGGTGTGGTCCGCGCGTACGCCGTGATCGGGGAAGGCGACCAGTACGTCGAAGTGGCGGCCGAGCGCCTCGGCGACCCGGGCCGTCCGGATGCGGCCGCCATGATGGGCGGGCCACGGCGGCTCGACGCTGACCAGCAGGACACGTTTCATCGGCGGGCCTTGGCGAGTTCGGTTTCCAGCGTCTCGCGCAGAACCTGGCCTCGCTCGGCCCAGCCCTGCTGGGCGGCGCTCGCCATGCGATCGGCGATGGCGTCATCGTCGATCGCGCGCAGCTGCTGCACAGCATGACCGGCGATGTCAGCGGGGTCGGCGGCGGTGATGTACGCCGACTGCTCGGCCAGCGCGGCGACCGACGGCAGCCGGGTGCTGACGACGCTGAGCCCGGAAGCGAGGTACTCGAACGCCTTCAGCGGGCTCACACCGCGCGTGTAGTCGTTGAGCGCGTAGGGAATCAGGCCGACCGTGCACTCGCCGGCCGCCTGGGCCAGCTCCTGCGGCGTGAGTACGCCCAGATACCGCGCGCCGAGCGCGAGCAGCCGCTGCAACTCGGCGTCGAAGCTGCCACCCCCGGCGGCCAGCGGCCCGGCGAGCACCAGCTCGCCGCCGGCCTCCCGCAGGGCGGTCGCGGTGGCTTCCAGGACCGGCATATCCAGCTTGTGCACGGTCAGGTTGCCGGAGAACAGGGCGGCTGGACGGCGTTGCCCGGCCGGGCGGCTGTGCTGGTTGAAGACGGAGACGTCGGCCACGTTGGGCATGAAGTCGATGTGTGGGAAGCCGACGCCGGCCAGGTGGTCCTGGACCGCCTTACTCGTGGCGATGGCCCGGTCGGCGCGTACGGCCAGCCGCGCTTCGCCCCGGCCGACCGCGACGGCGTCGATGCCCGGGAACGCGGCCAGGAGGTCGACGCAGTGGTAGACCACGACGTCGGCGGCGGCTTCCAGGCCGTAGGTGACGGGCGTGAACGTCCACAGGACCTTCGGGCCGGCGTGGTCGAGCCACGGCATGGTGGCCTTACGGAGCAATGCCCGATTGATCCGGAACGTCGGCGCTCGGTGGACCGGCACCACCAGCGGGGACACGATCGAGGCTCGATCCGGCCGGGCTCGGCGTACGGCCGCCTCTTTGGTGCCGCTCGCCTTCATCACCCGGGCCGCCATCCGTGCCACGTCCTGGCGGCGCAGCGTCGGCCGCCGCAGGCCCAGCGACTCGACGAAGGTGACGTCCCAGCTCTGCGCCAGCTCGCGTACGACATAGTGCTGATTGGTCGCGATCGGCGAGTCCCACTCGGCGGTGCCGAGCACGAGCACGCGGGGCGCTTGTTTCGCGGACGGCGACGCGTCGGCGGACAGCCGGTCGTTCATGGTTTTTCTTCCCCGTTCGAATGATCCCGTGAGATGGTACGCGAGCCCATCTCGCGACCGCTGACCCCTCGACGCGGCAGCCGCCGCCGGCCCGGGGCGGCGGCGCACGGAGCAGGCATCGGGGTGGAACCTACGCCTTGGGCTTGGTCCAGGTCGCGGCCTGGTCGTTCTTCAGCGCTTCCCACAAGGACGCGGCGTTGTCGAAGTCGTACAACACGACGCTCTGATCGCCGACCTTGCCGGTGCCCTTGGTCGGCGCGGTCATGAACTTCACCTGCGAGCTGCTGATGCCGCGCAGGGCCATGGCGGTGCTCAGCAGATCGAAGCTCTTGTCCGTGGTGATGGTCTTGGCGACCGAGGTCAGGAAGGCCGTCAGCTTGCCCGGGTCGGCGATGACGCCACGGCTGGTCGCCTTGTCGAGGACGCCCTTGACCACCTTCTGCTGGTTCTTGATGCGGTCGAAGTCGCCGCCGGCCAGCATCTTGCGCTGGCGGGCGAAGTCCAGCGCCAGGTTGCCGTCCAGGTGCAGCTTGCCCTTCTCGAAGACGTGGTGGTTGTTCTCGCCGAAGTAGGAGGTGAAGGTCACGTCGTTCTGGATGTCTATACCGCCGACCGCGTCGACCACCTGCTGGAAGCCGGCGAAGTCGATGAGGATCACGTGGTCGACGCGGACCTTGGTGACCGACTCGACCGTACGCACCATCAGCGGGATGCCGCCCCACGAGAAGGCCCAGTTGATCTTCCCCTTGGCGCCGCCGTGCCGGCCGTCGGCCGACTTCGGGATGTCGACCCAGCTGTCGCGGGGAATCGAGACGATCTGCGAGGTTTTGTGGTCCTGCGTCACGTGAGCGATCATGATGGTGTCGGTACGCGAACCGGCCACGTCCGGGTCCCGGGAGTCGCTGCCCAGGATGAGGATGTTCATCGCCTTCGTCGATACCTGCGCCGGCCGCTCGGACTCGGGGATCTGGTCGAACGCGTCGACCTTGGTGACCTTGTCCTCCACCGACCGCAGGTACTGCCAGCCGGCGACGGTGCCACCGGCGATGAGCACGACGAAGACGCTCAGGCAGATGAGCAGGATCTTGCGGATCTTCTTCCGGCGCGCCCTCTTGTCCTTCTTGGTCTTCAGCCGCCGCTTGCCGCCGCCGGCGGTCTCGTCGGCGTCGGGGTCCGGCAGCCCGTAATCATGCCCCGGGTAGGTGTCGATCACCTGGGTCGCCGGCTCGCGGTCGCCCCAGCCGCCGCCCGGCGACCCGTAAACCCCGCCCGATCCGTAACCGCCGCCCGATCCATGACCGTTGTGGCCGTGGCCCCCGTAGCCATCGTTCACACCGTAACCGCCCTGCGCCCCGTGGTTGCCCTGTGCGCCGTAGTTGCCCGGATCTGCGTAGCCACCGCCCCGCGGGTCGTATCCGCCGCCGCCCTGCGGTCCGCGCCGGCCGTAGCCGTCGGGCTGGCCGTAGCCGCCCTGCCCCTGGTCCCGGTAGCCGGGTGCATAGTCGTCGTAACCGCGCTGACGGCTGTCCCGCTGGTAACCGCCGCCCGGCGATGAAGGACCGCCCGGCGGATGGCCGTCCTGGGGCTGGTACGCCCCCCGCGGCTGGTAGCCCTGTGGTTGCCGGCGGCGCTGGAGGTCACGAGGGGCTCCGTCGCCCGGGTACGCACGAGGGGGATGACCGTCGGAGGGATATGACATAGCGTCGAGGATACAGGCCGCGAACAGGGTGGCCCGACCCCGCGACCGGTGGCGCAGGCCGTCACCGGACCGTGACGGACGGGAAATATGCTGCTCACGTGATTCGCATCGAGCTGGACGAGCCGACCCTGGCGCGTACGCGCATCGCGATCTCGCCGTTGTGGGAGACGGTCTGCTCCCTGCTGCTGCTCGACCGCAGCTCGGGACGGCTCGGCTTTCCCTTCGAGGAATGGGAGATCCGGGCCCGCACGGCGCTGGCCGCCGGCGCCCGGCCGGTTCTGGCGAACGCGTACCTGCGCCATCGGGAGTTTCCGGACTTTCTCTGCCCGCCGCCGCTGACCGCGATGCCGACGATCGCGGAGGAGCTGGACGTCCTGCGGGCGACACCGCTGGACGCGGTCGAGGCGGAGCTGCGGGCGTACCCGGATGTCCCGGAATTCCAATGGTTGCGGGACAAGGGCGCGCTGGAGCGCCTCGCCGATGCCCTGGCGTCCTATTGGGACCGAGCGATGGCGCCGTTCTGGCCGGGGATGCGGGCCGCGCTGGAGGAGGAGGTCCTCAACCGGGCGCGAGCGCTGGCCGCCGCCGGTCCCGACCGGCTGCTGGCCGAGCTGCACGAGCGGGTCCGGTGGGAGCGGCCGCTGCTGACCCTCGTCAAGCGCGAGGAGGCGCGCTACCAAGCCGAGGACAAGCGCCTGCTGCTGATCCCGCTCATCTTCTCCAAGGGCGCGCTCATGTGCAGCAGCGATCGCGGTGATGTGATCGCCGTCTCATACCAGGCCCGTGGCAGCGCCGTTCTGGCCGGTGGCGCTCGGTCCGGCGACGCCGACGGGCTGGCCCTCCTGCTCGGCCGTGGTCGCGCTCAGATACTGCGAGCATTGGGTACGCCGGCCACGACCGCGGGGTTGGCGGCGTCGCTGAACCTGGCTCCCAGCACCGTTTCGGAGCACTTGTCGGTGCTGGTTCAGGCCGGTGTGGCGTACCGGAGGCGGGCCGGGCGGCGGGTGCTGTACGGCTTGGAGCCGGCCGGGCTGGCGATGGTGTCGCTGATCGGTTCCCAGCATTCGGCCGCACCCGAATTCATTTCCCGGGCCACGGCCTGACCACTAGTTTCCTTGGCGTGACTGACTACGCGATCGAGGCGGACGGGCTGCGCCGCACCTACCGCAGCCGCACGGGTTGGCTCCGGCCCCAGATCAAGGAGGTCGACGCCGTCCGCGGCGTCACTTTCACCGTCGGCAAGGGGGAGCTGTTCGGCCTGCTCGGGCCCAACGGCGCCGGCAAGACCACGACCATCAAGATGCTCAACACCCTACTGATCCCGACCGCCGGGCGGGCGCGCATCTTCGGCCACGACGTGGTGGCCGAGACCCGCGAGGTACGCCGGCGCATCGGCTACGTGTTCGGCGGCGACCGCGGCCTCTACGACCGTCTGTCCGGATTGGACAATCTGCGGTACTTCGCCGAGCTGTACGGCCTGCCACCGCGCGAACAGAAGGCCCGCATCGGCGAGCTGCTGGAGCTGGTCGGCTTGACCGGCCGGGAGAACGAGCGCGTGGAGGGATACTCCCGCGGCATGCGCCAGCGGCTGCACATCGCTCGCGGCCTTCTGCACCGGCCGCAGGTGCTCTTCCTCGACGAGCCGTCCATCGGCGTGGATCCGGTGGCCGCCCGGGACCTGCGCCAGACCGTGGCCGATTTGGCCGCGACGGGCACGACCGTCCTGCTCACCACGCACTACATGGCCGAGGCCGACGAGCTGTGCGACCGCATCGCCGTCATCGCCGGTGGCGAGCTGCGCGCCCTGGGTACGCCGGCCGAGCTGAAGCACTTCGCCGACGGCCGCCGCGTCGTTGAGGTAGAGGCCTACGGGGTCGGCGACGACGTCGTGGCTCGCATCGACGCGATTCCCGGCGTACGCGGCGTGACGCTGGAGACCGTCGGCGCCGCACAGCTCCTGACCGTGCAGTCGGAGTCCGATGTGGACGTTCAGGGCGAGGTGCTGGCCGTGCTCGACGGCGTACGCCTGGGCCGGGTCAGCTCCCGCCAGCCGACGCTGGAGGACGCGTACGTCGCGATCGTGTCGGGCAAGCCTCAGGACGCCGACCCGCAGCGCGAGAAGGTGGCCGCATGAGCACCCTTCGCCTGATCGCCGTGGGCGTCCTGATGCACGTGAAGATGTCCACCCGCGGCAACTTCGAGATCGCGACCGCGATGATCGTCCCGATCGTGCAGGCCACGATGGCGGTGTATCTGCTGCGGGCGGCGGACTCGCCGCACCGGATGATCGAGGCGGCCGTCGGCGCGGGCATGATGGGCGTCTGGTCGACGGTCCTGTTCGGCTCGGGCGGCGCGATCCAGCGGCTGCGCTGGATGGGCACGCTGGAGATGCTCATCATCGCGCCCCGCAACCCGGCGGTGACCGTACTGCCCATCACGATCGCGACCGGCCTCACCGGCACCTACACGATGATCGCCACGCTCGGCTGGGGCTGGGCCATCTACGGCATCCGGCCGGAGTTCGCCCACCCGTGGCTGTTCGCGCTCGCCCTGCCCGCCTGCATCCTCGGGCTCGGCATGTTCGGCCTGCTGATGGCGTCGACCTTCGTGGTCATGCGCAACGCCAACGCCCTGTGCAACACGCTGGAGTACCCCATCTGGCTGCTGTCCGGGATGCTCGTGCCGATCACGGTGCTGCCCGGCTGGACCGGGCCGCTGGCCGACATCCTGCCGACGACCTGGGGCGCTCGCGGCGTACACGAGGCGGTCTCGGGTGGCGCGGTGCTGCCGGCGGTCGCCTGGTGCCTGGGGATCAGCCTGGTGTGCTTCGTCCTCGGCGCCGTGTCCATGTCCTTCGTCGAACGCCGCGCGCGGGCCGCCGCGACGCTGGCACTGTCCTAAGAGGAGGGACCGTGCGGCTTCTCTTCGTCGGCGGCCTGTACGCCTACCGCGCCCTGTTCAACTGGGCCGGGCCCGCGATGTTCATCGGTACGCTCCTCGTCGGCCCCATCTTCCAGCTGCTGTTCTTCGCGTATTTGGGACGGCAGCTGGGCATCGCCGACGACGGCTTCTACATCGTCGGCAACGCGGTGCTGGCCGCGTCGTCGCTGTGCCTGTTCGGCGGCTCGATGGCGGTGCTGAACGAGCGCCGCTTCGGCACCCTCGGCCACGTCCTGCTGTCACCGCGCAGCCGGGCCATCACCTGGATCGGCCGCGGCCTGCCGTACGCGGGCAACGGAATACTGGTCGCGGCCTTCACCCTGACGGTCGGCACGTTGCTGCTCGGCCTGAAGATCCCGGCCGGCGCCTGGCCCGGACTGGTGCTCTCCCTGACCAGCGCGGCGCTCGCCTGTGCCGCGTTCGGCCTGGTGCTCGGCGCGTTCGCGCTCCGGTTCCGCGACGCCTGGCTGATCAACAACACGGCCGTCACGCTGATGATCCTCTTCAGCGGAACCACGGTGCCGCGCGAACACCTGCCGCACTGGATGACCGTGGTCGGCGACGCAATCCCGGTCACCCACGCGGCCGCGGCGGCTCGTGGTCTGGTCGGCGGCCGCAGCCTCGCCGAGGTCCTTCCCGATCTCGGTCGGGAGCTGCTCATCGCCCTCGCATACGCGGTGCTGGCGGGCGTACTCCTGAAGGTGTTCGAGGCCGAGTCGCGGCGAACCGCATCCCTGGACGTGCTCTAGAACGGGGGCGGGCCGGCACGCGCTTAGCGTGCCGGCCCGAAAAGCCTTTGGTAGTCGGCGTAGGTCGGCAGCAGCCCCTGTTCGCGGGCCTCGGCGAGGCTGGGCGCGGCGACGTCGCGGTCCGACAGGGTCGGCGAGCCCTCGGGCCACGCGATGGCCAGGTCGGGATCGAGCGGGTGCACGGCGAACTCGCGGGCCGGGTTGTAGACCTCGGAGCACAGGTACGCGATGGTCGTGTCGTCCGCGAGGCTGCAGAAGCCGTGCCCGAGACCCTCGGCGATGTAGACGGCCTGGCGGCTGGTGTCGTCGAGGCGCACCGATTCCCAGCGGCCGAAGGTGGGCGAACCCACCCGCAGGTCCACGATGAAGTCGATGAGAGCACCGCGCACACAGGTCACGTACTTCGCTTGCCCCGGTGGGATCTGAGCGAAGTGGATACCGCGGACCACACCGCGCGCCGAGGTCGACAGGTTGGCCTGCGCGAGCCGGAGCGGGTGGCCGACGGCCTCCGCCATCCGATCGAACCGGTACCACTCGGCGAAGACGCCGCGCGGGTCGCCTCGCAGCTCTGGCGTGATCTCCCAGGCGCCCTCGATCGGCAGCGGTTCGATCTTCATCGGCTCCACTCCTCGCCGTACCGGATCAGGTCCAGCAGGTATCGCCCGTACCCGCTCTTGAGCAGCGGCTCGGCCAGCTCCGCGAGGTGGGCGTCGTCGATGAAACCGGCTCGCCAGGCGGCCTCCTCAACGCAGCCGATCTTAAGCCCCTGGCGCTCCTCGATGACCCGGACGAACTCGCCGGCCTGGATCAGCGACGTGAAGGTCCCGGTGTCCAGCCAGGCGGTGCCGCGCTCCAGCACGGTCACCGACAGCTGCCCGGCCCGCCGGTACGCCTCGTTGACCGCGGTGATCTCCAATTCGCCGCGGTCGCTGGGTTTCAGCTCGCGGGCGATGTCGACCACCTGGTTGTCGTAGAAGTACAGCCCCGGGACGGCGTACGAGGACCGCGGGCGGACCGGCTTCTCCTCGATCGACAGCACCCGGCCGCCGGCGTCGAACTCCACCACGCCGTAGTCGCTCGGATTGGCGACCTGGTACGCGAAGATCCGCCCGCCGGTGAGCGACTGGTGCACCGCGAGCTGCCGGCCCAGGCCGACGCCGTGGAAGATGTTGTCGCCGAGGATCAGCGCCACCGGCTCGGAGCCGATGAACTGCGACCCGATGGTGAACGCCTGCGCGATGCCCTCCGGCCGGGGCTGGACGGCGTACTCGATGCGCAGGCCCCACTGGGCGCCGTCGCCGAGCAGCCGCCGGAACTGGCCGGCGTCTTCCGGTGTCGTGATCACAAGAAATTCGCGAATGCCCGCCGCTACCAGCGTCGTCAGCGGGTAGTAGATCATCGGCTTGTCGTACACCGGCATGAGCTGCTTAGAGATCGCCCGCGTGATCGGCCACAGCCGTGAGCCGGTGCCGCCGGCCAGGAGGATGCCACGCACCGGCGCGACACTACCTGCTAGCAAGCGCCCGACACTCGTTGAGCCAGCTAACCGACAGTTCCCCGATCCGGGCCGCCGACCTGGATAGACTCCCGGATTCGTGAGGATCCTCGTCACCGGCGGCGCCGGCTTCATCGGCTCGGAGTACGTACGCAGCCTGCTCGGCGACGCCTATGGCGGGACGGACGGTGCCGCGGTCACCGTTCTGGACAAGCTGACCTACTCCGGAAATCGGGCGAACCTCGACCCGGTGGCCGACCACGCCGGGCTGAAATTCGTGCACGGCGACATCTGCGACGCCGGCCTCGTCGACGACCTCATGCGCGGCCAGGACGCCGTCGTCCACTTCGCCGCCGAGTCCCACGTCGACCGGTCCATCTCCGGGTCCTCGGCGTTCGTGCGTACCAACGTCATGGGTACGCAGGTGCTGCTGGACGCGGCGTACCGCCACGGGGTCGGCCGGTTCCTGCACGTGTCGACGGACGAGGTCTACGGCTCGATCGACGCCGGCTCCTGGACCGAGGAGTGGCCCCTCGCGCCGCGCTCGCCGTACTCGGCCGCCAAGGCGGGCTCCGATCTGCTGGCGCTGGCCTACTTCCGTACGCACGGCCTCGACGTCGTGGTCACGCGGTGCTCCAACAACTACGGGCACTACCAGTTTCCGGAGAAGGTCATTCCGCTGTTCGTGACCAACCTTCTCGACGGCCGGGCGGTCCCGCTCTACGGCGACGGCCTGAACATCCGCGACTGGCTGCACGTCTCCGACCACTGCCTCGGCATCCAGCTCGCCCTGACCAAGGGCCGGGCCGGCGAGGTGTACCACATCGGCGGCGGCACCGAGCTGACCAACCGCGAGCTGACCGAGCGGCTGCTCGAAGCCACCGGCCGCGACTGGTCCTCCGTCGAGGCGGTCGCCGACCGCAAGGGCCACGACCGCCGCTACTCCCTGTCGATCGAGAAGATCCGCAACGAGCTGGGCTACGAGCCGCAGGTCACGTTCGAGGACGGCCTGGCCGCCACGGTCGCCTGGTACCGCGACAACCGCGCCTGGTGGGAGCCGCTGAAGGCGCGGGCCGTCCTGTGAAACTCCTGGTTACCGGGGCCGGTGGGATGCTCGGCCGGGAGCTTGTCTCCCTGGGTGCTGCGCTGACGGCATTGGACCGGTCGGCCCTCGACATCACCGACGCGCCGGCCGTCGCGGACGCCGTCGCCGGGCACGACGTGGTGGTGAACGCCGCGGCGTGGACCGACGTCGACGGCGCGGAGACCCAGGAAGACGCGGCGACGGCGATCAACGGCGACGGCCCGGCCCATCTGGCGGCGGCCTGCGCCCAGCACGGTGCGGCGCTCATCCACGTCTCCACCGACTACGTCTTCTCCGGCCTCGGCACCGAGCCCTGGGCCGAGGACGAACCCACCGCTCCGGTCAACGCGTACGGGCGCAGCAAGCTCGCCGGGGAACAAGCCGTCCTGCGCCGGCTGCCCTCCCACGGCTTCGTGGTACGCACGGCGTGGCTGTACGGCGAGCACGGCACTAACTTCGTTCGCACCATTCTGCGGCTGGCCGACATCCGCGACACCCTCGACGTCGTGGACGACCAGTACGGCCAGCCGACGTGGGCTCGTGAACTGGCCCGGCAGGTGCTCTCCCTAGCGGACGCGGCCGTGTCCGGGCGAGCCCCGGCGGGGATCTACCACGGCACCGCGTCCGGACAGACCACCTGGTATGGCCTGGCCTGCGCGGCCTTCGAGGAGACCGGTCTGGACCCGGCGCGCGTACGCCGGGCCGGCAGCGACGCCTTCCCGCGCCCGGCTCGGCGGCCGGCGTACAGCGTGCTGGGGCACGATCGCTGGGCTCTGTCCGGTGTGGACGTTCAGCCGGCCTGGCGGGAGCAGTTGCGAGCGGCGCTCTCCGCTGGCGGCCTCACTCCCTGACGCGCCGTCGGCGGTGTGGATCGTGATCGGGTGGAACGCTGCCGGGTTATCGGCGCGGGATAAGCCCGGTACCGCGCCCCTCAAGAGATCCTTAAGCTGCGCCGGTTAATCCAGCGCGTCGCGCAGCTCGCACGCGGCGGCCACGATCTGGCTTGTCCCGCCGCGATCGGCCAGCTCGTCCAGCCCGCCGATCCGGTCTTGGAACCCGCGACCGCCGAGAGCACGAGCGCACCGAGCCGCCAGGCGCAGAACATCGGCGGTGCCGGGACGCGGCTTGGCCAATGACAGGGCGCACGGCAGCAGACCGACGCACGCCAGCCAGACCGCTTCCACCGCACCGGCTTCGGCCGCGTCGAGCAGCGCCGCCGCCGGGCGGTTGAGTTTGAGCCGCCCTTCGGCCACACCGTCGCCGATCTCGGCGCCGACGGCCCGGAAGTCCACGGCCGAACCGAATCCGACGACGGCATCGACCGCGGCGACGCGTTCGGCCGCCGTAGGCGCCGCCAGCCCGTAGGCCAGCGCCAGCGCGGTCGCGGGTCCGGCCGGACCCTCGGCCTCCGCAAGCAGCGGCAGGAGGGCCGCCGAACCCCAAGCTGCGCCGTCGGTGTCCGCCGGCATGGCCAGCGATGGCAACGCCCACGCAGCAACCACTTCACGGTGGGCCGGGAACGCAGCGCTCCATAATGGAGCGTCTTCCCTGACTGGGAGGGGATACCTCGGCCGGGGTGCCGGATCGAGGGTGAACAGCGGTCCCTCGACCGGTCCGAGTGAACCGGGCGGCGGCGCCATCGCGGCCACGACACGGCGGTCGGGCATACCACTGTCGAGGTAGGAGCGCTTGCCCGCTGACATCGTCTGCACGAACCGAGTGACGACGGGATCCCGGTGCCCGTCGCGCATGCGGTCGGCGACGGCCTTCCCGGCCGGGGACGGCAACGACTGGGCCCGGCGTACGGTGGCCGCGTCGATCTGGCGAGGCAGCCGCAGTAGCGCCTGAGCCAGGTCGGTGGACCACGGCTGCCATCGCTCGCGCTCGGCGGTGGCGATGCGGTCGATGAGAATCTCGGGATCGATGAGCCCGTTCCGCACCGTCGGCGTCGCGATGAGCGCCGGTACGGGCGCCTGCGCGATGTGCCGCCGGATGGTCTGCAGCCGGATCTCCAGCAGGCTGCACGGCGTCCGATCGGCTCCGGACAGCGGCTTGTATTCGCTGTCGCGCCCCGTCACATCCAGGAACGCTTCCGTCAGCCGCGTACGCAGACCGCGCGGGCGGCCGAGCACCGCGTACACCGCACCGCCGAGAAGCAGGATGATCTTAGGCGTCCACGGTCCATCCAGGACATCGGCGTGGGCCTCGGCGACGGGCCGGATCGCGGCCACGAACGCGGCCTGATCGCGAGCGGGCAGCCGGACGAGCCCGGCCAGGACCCGCTCGATCGTCGGCATGGACCGGTCTCCGGCGATGACGGCGGCCAGCTCCTCGGCCAGCTCGGCCGGCGTCGCGATGGGCGGCGGCAGATCGGGTACGACCGGTGCACCGTAATCCACGGTGACCGGCAACGCGGCCGCCTCAGCGGGCCGGTCCGCCAGCGCCAGCAGATCGGCAGCGCGGCCGGGGTGGCGCTTGGCCGCCTGTCGCAGCCACGTCGCCTGGGTCTTCAGCAGCTTCTTCTCCCGGCGGCTCAGCACGACCGCGCTCACATCGAGGACCGTGTCCGCCTCGATCAGACCGGCTTCGTCGGCCGTACGCAGGCACCGCTGGGCCAATCCGGCGACGGTACCGAGTTCGGCGCCGGCCAGGCCGACGTAATCGGTGCAGCGAGCCGAGATCTCCGGCGGTTCGGGGGCGAGCTCGTCATGCAGCGTCACGTACGCCCGCAGGTCACCGGGGCGCCCACCGCGCAGCAGCCGTGCGAGGCAGCCGTCGAGGAGCAGTGCTCGCACGGGCGGATCGGTGTGCCCCAGGCGGATCAGTGCACTGTTGAAGCCCTTGCCGTGGAAGGTGAACTCCAGCACGCGGCCGATCCGCTCGTGCTCGAACAGCATCGGCAGCAGGTAATGCGCGTACGTGCCCTCGGCGATGGCGGCGTCCGGGTCGGGCTGGGCGCGTACCCAGGAAATCCAGCCCGCGGTGAACCCTTCCGTGAGCGGCGGAGCGATCCCGGCGGCGCGGACGATGGCGTCGACGAACGCCCAGTCGCTGGCGGTCGGGCTGGCGTCGAGCCGATCCGCGAGCGCGGCCGCCAGCTGGGGCACCCACGGAACCGCTCGGTACAACAGGATCTCCACGGCCCGCGGTGCCGGGATCGCACCGCGCTGCCAGCGCAGGCTGGCCCGGTTGAGCACGGTCATCGCGCGCTTGGCCGTCGGCGCGCAGCCCAGCACCGCCAGGCCGAGCACGGCGACCTCCCGCGAGTCCCACCACCAGCCGCTCACACCGCCCTTGATGTACGTGACCAGTTCCGGAAAGGCGGCTTTGCGCTCGCGCTCGGTCGCCGCCAGCAGGCTGACTGCAACGTCCTCAGTGGACCGCCGATCCAGCGCGTCCTTCAGCTTCGGCCACAGGCTCCCGGTCATGGCGCCGCCTCCACCAGCGCACCGCGCGTAATCAGCACCGCCAGCTGGTGCTTGCACGGTCCCCGGCTGCCCCGGTGACGCCCCCACCACCGGCAGGTGCAGCCGGCGGGCTCGCCGTCCACAACCCGCACGTGGTACGCCGAACCGCCGCTGCGCACCTCGCAACCGCCGTCGGCAGCGTGGACGGCACCGGCCTCGACGAGTCGGCGGGCGTCACCGAGCCGGGGATTGAGCCGGACCGCGGCGTCGGGGCCGAACGGCATGACCCGGTGGAAGTACGCCGCCTCGGCGACGTCGAAGCCGACCCGCCCGGCCGTGCCGAGCAGGGTCAGCGCCGCCCGTACGCGCACCGCCGGCAGACCGCTCGCCGACGCCAGAGCATCCACGTCGATGGTGGGATCCCAGGCGAGGAGGGCGCTGACGAGATCGGCGTCGTCAGCCACCTCGTCACCGGCGAGTCCGGTGAGGACCGCGCCCTCGCCGGAGAACCCTCGATAGGGCTCGGGTGACAACGTGAGCAGCAGCCGCAGCGCCGGTGTCTCCAGCATCCACGCGCTGGCCGTCGGCGGGCTGCCCGGCTGGACGGGCGGGCCGAACACCGTCAACCGGTTCGCATGGCGCAGCAATCCGCGCAGCGCGGCGAGGCGCCCGCCGCCGGCCATGCACACCGCACCGGGCACCGGTCGCGAGGTCAGGCGCAGACCGCGCCCGGCCGGGACGACCCAGAGAACCGACCGGTCACTCGCGGGCGGCAAGCGGCGCAGGAAGTCGGCTGCTTGGGCGGCGTCGACAGCGGCCCGTGGCTCCATGCCGGCGGCGATGACCGCGACCTCGGCGAAGCCGCGCAGCCACCGGCCGGGCAAGGGCACCTTCCGCTCGACGACCGAACCGTCCATCGTGGACACCGTCAGGTCGTCGGGGCCGACCGACAGGTGCAGCGGATCCAGCCCGGCGACCCGGGCCAGGCTCAGCCGCAACGGGTTGTTGACGTCCACATTGGTCGTTCCGTGCTCCGGCGTACGGCCGTCGAGGCCCGGCGGCAGGACGTCCATCCGCGCGTACACGCCGCAGCAGCCGCTGAACGACTCGAACCGCAGCATCTCGCGGCTGCCGGTGACGACGGGATCGAGGCTGGCCCAGTCGATCCGCTGGTAATACCGGGTTCGGGCGACCTCGGCGACCGCGAGCAGCCCGGCCGCGACCGGCTGCGGCGTGGTCACGAAGCCTTCGAAGAACCGGGGATGAGCCGCGCTGCCGCCCGACGTTTGCAGGTCGAGCCCGCCGGCCGACAGCTGCGACGGGCGGGCGTACGCATAACCGACGACCGACATGCGGGCAAGATAGCGCCGACCGCCGACATTTCGCCGACCCCGCCGGCCAGAGCCCGTCAGCGTCGCTCAGAGCGGTCCGAGCCGGTCGGTGTCCAGCCGGTTGGCGTCCGTCAGAACCGGCTCAGTCGGCGAACCAGAGCTTGATCTCCCGCTCGGCGGACTCGGGCGAGTCGGACGCATGCACGAGGTTCTCGCGATTGGACAGTGACAGGTCGCCCCGGATCGTGCCGGCCGCCGCGGCCCGCCCGTCGGTGGCGCCGACGAGGTTGCGTACCACGGTGATGGCCTCGTCGCCGGAGATGATCGCGGCCACCAGCGGTCCGGAGGTCATAAACGCCTTCAGCGGCCGGTAGAACGGCTTCTCCACATGCTCGGCGTAGTGCGCGTCGGCGAGGTCGCCGTCCATGTGCCGCAGCACCATCGCCTCGATCGCCAGCCCCTTGCGCTCGATGCGGGCGATGATCTCGCCGACGAGCCCCCGGCGTACCGCGTCTGGCTTGATCAGAACGAGCGTGCGCTCGGACACGTGCTTCCTCCTGGTGCTGCTGGTCTAGGACATGTGAACCCGGTTCATCAGCCTACCGGCCGGGCCGGCCGCCCCGGCGGTGGAAGGGCCACGACCGGCCCTGGCTGCCCTTCGCTCAGCGGCCCGGCCGGGGAAGACCCGATCGGCTCTTCCCCGTGCCTACTTGCCAGCTTATGTTTGCTTTAGCGTGCGGACGGTACACGCCGGTCGCATCCGCCCGGGGAGGTACATAACGTGGCGAATGGCCAGCGTAGACAGGTTGGCATGATCCGGAAGACCGGATCGGTGACCCTGGCCTCGATCGGTCTGTTCATGGCCATGGCCGGGCTCGGCATGCAGAGCTGGCCGCTGGGCGCGGTCGGCGTCGCGACGGTGGTGCTCGCCGTCGCGCTGCTCCTCACGTCGTCGTTCCGCGGCGCCGACCGGGCGTTCGTCGTCGGGAAGGCGTACGTGCTGGAGGTGACGGAAGCACCGGCGTCGTTGACACACGGCCGTTGCGAGATGCACTTGCAGATCGAGGCGCCGGGACACCCGCCGGCGTCGGTGCGCGTACGCGATCCGCGCGTACCGGTGGCGAAGTGGCCCGAGGTCGGCGACGTCCTGCCGGTCCGGGTCGCCGTCGACGATCTGCGCCGCGTGAAGGTCCTCTGGGACGAGACCCTCACTCACACCCAGCGGCAGCAGAACTACGGCGACGCCGACTACGACGGTGTCACGGCCGAGAACGAGCCGCTCTACGACGACCAGCGCCCGCGCACGTATGTGTCCGAATTCGACGAGCGCGACGACCTGGCCGCCTACCGCGATGCCGGCCCGCTGGACGAGGGGCCGGAAGGTCCGCCGCTGCCGCAGCGCCACCGCAAGCCCAGCCCGCATCCGCGGACGGGGGCCGAGACAACCGGTGCCGGAACCCAGGTGCTGGAGGGCCAGGTGCTCGCCAGGCCAATGGACTCGCCGATACGGGTTGACGTCATCGACTTCTCCGACACACCGCCGTCGCCACTCGCCGACGTTCCGCCGTACACGCCACCACGCCAGGGCACCGCCCAGGACGCGCCGGGCGAGGCGCTGCGCGAAGAACCGCCCGGCGATTGGCCGTTGCAGTCGGAGACCCAGGAGCCCTCGGACACCCCGGAATCCGCCGAAAGCCCACCGGACGGCGAGGAAGCCGCACCCGTACAAGAGGAAGCCGCACCCGCAGAAGAGACGGCGGACGAGGCGCGTCTGACCCACGACGATCCGGTGGAGACGGTCGAGCCGATTGCGAACGCCCGCGGCGGCGGATCGGTGCACGGCGTCGGGATCACGATGCTCGTCGCCGACGTCGGCCGCTCGGTGGCGTTCTACCGCGATCTGCTCGGCTTCGACGAGCTGGACAGCGGGCGGGGCAACGCCGTGCTCGCCTCCGGCAGCACACGCATCGTGCTGCGCAAGGCCGACGACCTGACCCCCGGCAACCGGCGCCTGACCCACCTGAACCTGGAGGTCGACGACCTCGACACCGTCTACGGCCAGTTGCAGGAGCGCGGGGTCGCGTTCACCTACGCGCCCCGCGTGGTCAACCGAGGCGAGCGGCTGGAGCTGTGGGCGGCGGCGTTCCGCGACCCCGACGGCCACGCGATCAACCTCACCGAGTGGCGGTCCCGCTCCTAAGCGCCCGCGGGAGGCGGTCAGGACAGGATCGTGCGCCGCACCTTGAGGATGTAGAGCCAGCCCAGCCCGAAGATCAGCCCGATCGCAGCCACGGTCCAGTGCGCGAAGACGCCGGCGATCAGAACCACCTGCAGTACGCCCGCCGCATGCCAAGCCCACGCGCGTTTCATCATCCCGGCGAGGACGAACGCGACGACGGCCGCAGCGATCAGGAATACGACGGCGGCAGCGGTGTCGCCGCTGGCGAGCATGCGGATCGGCTGGATCGCCAGCAGCAGCGTGATGCCTTCGAGGACGATCGCCATCGCACCGAGCGACCGGACGGCTCGCTCGGGATTGGCCAGCCCCGATCGAGGTGGATCGCCCGGGTCAGGGTGAACGGCGGGGTCGGTCATCGCTTCAGCAACTTTCTCGCGTCGGCCACGGTCACGATCGAGCCGGTGATGATCACGCCGACGCCGCTGAGCGCACCGTCCTGATCGGACTCGGCCAGCACCACCGCCTGCTCGATGGCGTCGGGCAGCTCGGGTACGACGTGGACGCGGTCCTCGCCGAAGATCTCCTCGGCCACGGCGCCGAGTTCGGCCGGGTCGAGCGAGCGCGGCGAGGAGTTGCGCGTGACCACGATCTCGTCGAGCACCGGCTCCAGCACCTCCAGTACGCCGCTCACATCCTTGTCCGCGAAGGCGGCGAGTACGCCGATCAGGCGCCCGAACGCGAATTCCTCGGCCAGCGCGGTCACGGTGGCCTGCATGCCGTGCGGATTGTGGGCGGCGTCGAGCAGGATCGTCGGCGCGGTCCGGACCCGTTCGAGGCGCCCCGGCGACGACACGGTGGCGAAGCCCTCGCGGATCAGGCCGACGTCCAGCTGCTTGCCCGCGCCTGCACCGAGAAACGCCTCGACCGCGGCCAGCGCGATGGCGGCGTTCTGCGCCTGATGCGCCCCGTGCAGGGGAATGAAGATCTCGTCGTAGACACCGCCGAGCCCTTGCAGCGTAAGGACTTGACCGCCGAAAGCGACGGTACGGTCGATGACACCGAACTCCAGACCCTCGCGGGCGATCGTCGCGCCCACTTCGGCACAGCGCTCCAGGATCGGCTCCATGGCCTCCTCGGGCTGCACCGCGCAGATCAGCGTCGAGCCCGCGTGCACGATGCCGGCCTTGGCCAGCGCGATGTCCTGAACGGTGTCGCCCAGCCATTCGGTGTGGTCCAAGCCGATCGGTGTGATGACGGTGACGCCGGCCTGCAGCACGTTGGTCGAATCGTCGGCGCCGCCCAGCCCGACCTCCACCACCGCCACGTCCACCGGGGCGTCGGCGAAGGTCGCGAACGCCAGCGCCGTGGTCATGTCGAAGTAGGTCAGCGACTCGGCGTTGCGGTCGTCGAGCAGCCTGGCCACCGGCGCGACCTCGTCGTAGACGCGCGTGAAGCGCTCCTCGTCGACCGGATCGCCGTCCAGGCTGATGCGCTCGCGTACGGACTCCAGATGCGGGCTCGTGTAGCGCCCGGTGTGCAGCCCGTACGCCCGCAGCAAACCGTCGATCATCCGAGCCGTCGACGTCTTGCCGTTCGTACCGGTCAGGTGAATGGCCGGGTACGCCCGCTGTGGGCCACCCAGCACGTCGAGCAGTTCGGTGATGCGGCCGAGGTCGAACACCATGCGGGTGAACCCCCGAGCCTCAAGCTCGGCCTCCGCCCGCTGCATCTGCGTCATAGAGCAGCCAAGGCGGCGTCGATGCGAGCCAGATCGGCTTCGGCCGCCGCCAGCCGCTGCTCGATCTTGGCGACCACGTCGGCCGGTGCCTTCGCGGTGAACGCCTCGTTGCCCAGCTTCGCCCGGCAGCCGGCGGCCTCCTTCTCGGCGGCCGCGCGGTCCTTGGTGAGCCGGGCCCGTTCGGCGGCCACATCGATGCTGCCGCGGGTGTCCAGCGCGACGGTCACACCACCGCCGACCGTCACCGTGGCCGTCGCCGCGAAGGTGCCGGCCGGCGGCTCCAGGCGTACCAGGGAACGGATGAGGACCTCGTGGGCCGCGATGCCCACGGCATCGAGTCCGGTGAGCGTGGCTGCCACCCGCTGGCCGGGCTTGAGGCCCTGGTCGGAGCGGAAGCGGCGGACCTCGGTGACGACCCGCTGGAGCGCGGCGATGTCGGCCTCGGCGGCGTCGTCGATGAGCTTGGGGTCGACGGCCGGCCAGGCGTCGCTGACCAGGGTGTCGCGGCGGGTCAGGGCCGACCACAGCTCGTCGGTCACGAACGGCATCACCGGGTGCAGCAGGCGCAGCAGCTGGTCCAAGACGTGACCGAGCACTCGCCGGGTGCTTTCCGAGGCCGGGCCGCCAGCCGCGAGGACCGGCTTGGCCAGCTCCACGTACCAGTCGCAGACGTCGTCCCACGCGAAGTGGTAGAGCGCGTCACACGCCTTGGCGAACTCGAAGCCCTCGAAGTATTCGTCCACTTCGGACACCGTATGCTGGAGCCGCGAGAGGATCCACTTGTCCACAGCGGAAGGTTCGGCGGGCAGCTCGCCCTCGACGGTCGCGCCGTTCATCAGCGCGAAGCGGGTCGCGTTCCAAAGCTTGTTGCAGAAGTTGCGGGCGCCCTGCACCCACTCCTCGCTGACGGCCACATCCGAGCCCGGGTTGGAGCCACGGGCCAGCGCGAACCGCGTCGCGTCGGCGCCGAAGCGGTCCATCCAGTCCAGCGGGTCGACCACGTTGCCGAACGACTTCGACATCTTCTTGCCGTACTGGTCGCGGACCATGCCGTGCAGGGCCACCACGTCGAACGGCTGTACGCCGTCCATGGCGTACAGGCCGAACATCATCATCCGGGCGACCCAGAAGAAGAGAATGTCGTAGCCGGTGACCAGGACGCTGGTCGGGTAGAACTTCTTCAGATCGGCGGTGGCGTCGGGCCAGCCGAGCGTGGAGAACGGCCACAGCGCGCTGGAGAACCACGTGTCGAGCACGTCCTCGTCCTGGCGCCAGCCTTCGCCGCTGGGCGGCTGCTCGTCGGGGCCGACGCAGACGACCTCGCCCTGCGGGCCGTACCAGACCGGAATGCGGTGGCCCCACCACAGCTGGCGCGAGATGCACCAGTCGTGCATGTTGTCGACCCACGCGAAGTACCGCTTGGACAGCTCCACCGGCTCGATGCGGACCCGGCCGTCGCGTACGGCGTCCCCGGCCGCCTTGGCCAGCGGGCCGGTGTTGACGAACCACTGCAACGACAGGCGCGGCTCGACGGTCGTCTTGCACCGCGAACAGTGGCCGACGGCGTGCACGTACGGGCGCTTCTCGGCGACGATGCGGCCCTCGGCCCGCAGGGCGGCGACGACGGCCGGGCGCGCCTCGAACCGGTCCAGGCCCTGGAACGGGCCGTGCGCCGTGATGACACCGCGCTCGTCCATGACGATCAGCGATGGCAGCGAGTGCCGCTGCCCGATCTCGAAGTCGTTGGGGTCGTGGGCCGGTGTGACCTTGACCGCACCGGTGCCGAAGGACGGATCGACATGTTCATCGGCGATGATCGGAATGCGCCGCCCGGTCAGCGGAAGCTCCACCTCGGTGCCGATGAGGTGCTTGTACCGCTCGTCTTCGGGGTGCACCGCGACCGCGGTGTCGCCGAGCATCGTCTCGGCCCGCGTGGTCGCCACGACGATGGCCGAGTCGCCTGCGCCATAGCGGATCGACACCAGCTCGCCATCGTCCTCCGAGTACTCCACCTCGATGTCACTGAGCGCCGTCAGGCAGCGGGGGCACCAGTTGATGATGCGCTCCGCGCGGTAGATGAGGCCGTCGTCGAACAGCCGCTTGAAGATGGTCAGCACGGCGCGCGATAGTCCTTCGTCCATCGTGAACCGTTCGCGCGACCAGTCGACCGAGTCGCCCAGCCGCCGCATCTGACCGAGGATCGCGCCGCCGGACTCCGCCTTCCAGTCCCAGACCTTCTGCACGAACGCCTCGCGGCCCAGATCGTGCCGGGATACGCCCTCAGCGGCGAGCTTGCGCTCGACGACGTTCTGGGTCGCGATGCCGGCGTGGTCCATGCCGGGCAGCCACAGCGTTTCGAAGCCCTGCATCCGCTTACGGCGGATGAGCAAGTCCTGAATGGTGTGGTCCAGCGCGTGGCCTATGTGCAACGATCCGGTCACGTTCGGCGGCGGGATGACGATGGTGTACGCCGGCTTGTCGCTGGCCGCGTCGACCTCGAAATGACCACCGGACACCCATTGCTCGTAGCGGCGCTGCTCGACCTCTGCGGGCTGGTACGCGGCGGCAAGCTCGGCGTTCGAGGCGGTGTTCTGCGCGGATTCGGTCACCCCGCCAGTCTACGGATCGACCCAGCGCCGCCACGCCCGCGGTCGGCCCCGGCAGTGCACACTCTCTGTAAGGGGCACATGAGTGAACGAGGCCCATAGTGGCCTCTGCTCTCGTAACCGGTTAACATCGCGCGGCGTACCCCCTGAACAGGAGCCAACCCGTGACCTACCCCTCCGGCGGCTCGCAGCCGTCCTACCGCCCGCAGCACGGCCACTCACCGGTGCCGGGCGAGGAGCCGCAGCACACCGACCCCTACCAGGGGTGGAACGAGCCGGCCCCGTACGCCGACCGCCGGCAGGACTACCCGCGCCAGGTGTTCCCGCAGCAGGCGCCGGTCAGCCCGTCGCCGACAGCCGAGTCCGGCGGTTCCTGGATCGACCAGCCCCACGTGGAGCCGCGTTCGGGCCGCACCTGGGATGACAATTCGTGGGGTGAGCCGCGCCGCGGCCGCAAGGGCCTGAAGATCACGCTGGCCGTCGTCGGCGTCGTCGCCGTCCTCGCCGTGGTCGCCGGATTCGTCTTCGGCAAGCCGATCCTGGACGAGTACCCGGCCACGGTCACGACGGGCCCGGCGATCGCCGGTTTCGACCAGTCGACCAACCCCGAGCTGGTTTCGCTGAGCCAGCAGATGAACACCGAATTCAAGGCCGGCTCGGAGCTGGACTCCACCGCCGTGGGCGTCTACCACAAGACCGGCGAAGAGGAGCAGAAGGTCATCATGGTGGTGGCCGGCAGCGCCCTGCTGCTGCGCCCTCAGACCGAGCTGCGGTCGGCGTTCGAGAGCATGAGCAGCGGCGGCCTTACGGTGACCGGTACGCACTCGGTCGACCCGGGCGAGCTGGGCGGCTTCGCGCAATGCGGCACCTCGGTCACCGGCGGTGTGCGGCTGGCCGTCTGCGGCTGGGCCGACCACGGCAGCCTCGGCATGATCATGTTCTTCGACCGCAACGTCACCGAGAGCGCTCAGCTCCTGCTCGACTTCCGCAAGGAAATCGAGTCCCGCTGACCGTTCGGCGGGTACACCCGCCGGAAGATGTTGCTGCCCGCGAGCGAGCTGGCCAAGGCGGTCGACGCGGTCTCCGCGGCCCTCGACCGCTCCGGCGCGATCACCGACGTCCAACCCGGCGAGCTGGGCGGCTCCGCGGCCCGCCGCAACGGCCAGGCCGCCGGCTCGGACCGGCTGCTCGTGGTGTGCGGGTGGGCCGACCACGGCAGTCTCGGCCTGACCTCGATCGTCGACGCACGCGACCGCGACGAGGCCGCGCGCTGGATGCTCGACGTCCGCGAGGCCGTCGTTACACGCTGATCAGCCCCGTCGCTTGTTACGCTCCCCGGGTCGGCGGGAGGTCGAACCATGACAGAAAACCATCAAGTGGTACGCCCAGAGGCGGTACCGGCAGCGCGAATGGCTTCGGAGCCGGTCACGTCCGAGCCCGTTACCGCGCTCGGGGCGGAGGAGCCGGCCGAGCCGCGCCCCAGCCGATCCCGGCGCCGGCGCCTGGCGATGGTGGGTTCGGTCGTGGGATTCGGCGTACTCGCCGCCGCCATTGCGCTCGGCCCCACGTCGTACGCCATGCTGACGCAGAAGGATGCCGTCCTCACGATTCCCGCCGAAGCGGCCGGGCTGACCCTGGACACGACCGATCGGGCACGGTCAGCGGCGGATGATCTCAAGTCGATCTTCACCGCCGGCTTCTCCGTGAAGACGAGCGTGGCCGGTGTCTACGGCGATCCGAACTCAGCCACCCGCAGCGTCCTGTTCGTCGGCGGCACCGGCTTCCTGGCGAACCCGGCGCGCGAACTGACCCAGCTCTTCTCGCTCCTCGATGACCAAGCCGGCCGCGTGACCGGCGTACGCGACGTCGATCCGGGTCCGCTGGACGGCACGATGCGCTGCGGTACGGTCACCAGTGACGACGGGCCTATGACGGTGTGCGGCTGGGCCGACTATGGCTCGCTGGCAATGGCGATGCTCCCGGAGCGCAACCTCGACGAGTCCGCCATTCTCATGCGGGACCTGCGTACCGCAATCCAGCACCGCTAGCCTCAACGCGGGTGCAACGCAGCTGAGGGCCGTACCCGGTTGGGTCGGCCCTCAGCTGGATGTTTTGTCCGGCGGTGTCCTACTCTCCCACATCGTCTCCGGTGCAGTACCATCGGCGCTGGAGGGCTTAGCTTCCGG